>ERZ795049.462-NODE-462-length-60632-cov-12.720868_pt1 | contig 60632 bp, 83 predicted proteins | sample MGYA00375133_ERZ795049 | MGnify/ENA primary metagenome ERZ795049 (study PRJEB30178, sample SAMN05720147) | activated sludge metagenome | isolation source: anaerobic digester from wastewater treatment plant | place: Japan | collected 2015-04-20 ... | reverse complement strand
ATGTAATTTTGTTGAATAGTATGAGAAAAAACAAACTTAACTAATCTTGAACCTTTTCTTTTATTAAATTTTTTGCAGAATTTTAATGAAAGATAGAGAAAATAATAATAATATATTTGCGAAATGTAAAATATTCGTAAATGCTTCTTAATTCGGATTAGTTTTTATAACATTGTGTACTATATTACACAACACTAACGATAGAAATAAGTTACAGGCAATGTTCCGAGTAAAACATAAGCGACAATAACATAGACAATGGAAAAGAACACAAAAATTGAAGTAAAATCAGCATTTTCAGTACAGGAGAATGAGTTGATAGAATTTTATAATATCGCATTTAATAATCGAATAAAATATCTTACAAACTATTGGAAATGGCTAAATCGTTGCGATTTTTTCAATAAAAAAACTCCTTTAATTGTCGAAAAGGACAATAAAGTAATTGCACACGCAGGAATGACACCTTTCAATCTGTCATTAAATGGAAAAGAACATACAGCTGCTTGGTTTATAGACTTTAAGATTCTTGATGAGTATCAACGACAAGGATTAGGTGGATTATTAACAAACGAGTGGATTAAATATCCTGATTGTTGTGTTACCTTTTGTAATCACAAATCTATTGGCGTTTTCAAGAAAATTGGTTGGCAAGAAAGTTTTGAGACATATAGATTGATAAACTTTGTTTATTTATTTAACCACCCAGGATTTATAAGAAAACTACCTTCAATCATTCGAGAAACTCTTAATTTCACTATTCGTCCGTTTCTCTTTTTGCTGTATAAAGTAAAGGCTCACACAACTGAGAATTACTCTATTGAGAGACTTTCTGACAAATCATTATCCGCCTTTTACAATTTCTATAAAAATCAATGCAACAAGAGTAAATCTTCTACAATTAGAGATAAAGAGTATGTAAAATGGCGCATTGCAGACTCCCCAAACAGAGAACATTACTATATTTATTCAACTGATAATTTTAAAGCGATTTTATTAATCCACAATAATCACAGTACATATATAGATATTCTTTGGGTTTCAAACAATAGTGATAAATTACAGCTAAAAAGATTGATTGCTCGTTTAGGACTATACGGATTAAAAAATAATATCGCATACATACGTTTTTTGACAATGCAAAAAGACATTGCAAATAGTTTAAAGAAAGCGTTGTTATCTAAAATACAATATTTACGATTTGCATACTTCTCAAAAAATAATGAGATTTTTGCTGAAATGAAAAAAACACAATTCGATTTTGAATTGATTGACAGTGATTTTGAACATATAAAATAATTTGATTATGAAAAAAAACCTAATTATCAACTTTCACGTTGTAGAAAATGCTCAGTGGTTTGAGACGCTTATTGTATATCTAAAATCTAAATATCAAATGGTTCCAATTAGCCATTTTGACAATGCTGAAAATTACAATAAAAAGAACTCTCTTTGTAATATAACCTTTGATGATGGAGATAGAACTGTTTACGATGTTGTATTTCCAATTTTAAAGAAACACAATGTCCCAGCGACAATTTTTGTGTCGCCAAGAAGTATGGTAGAAAAATTCAATTTTTGGTTTCAGGAAATAAAAGGATATGATGAAAACCAAATGCTTGATATTTTAATTCAAGAACTAAATTTAAGTAATCAGGATAAAACAACTTTAAACTATGCTAGTTTACTTAAAACTCTATCTTTGGAGAAAATCAACAAAATAATTTCCACATATCAAAAGGAAACTAATACTCCTCCAAAAGAGTTTAGAAATATGGATTTAATGCAGATTCAAGAGCTGCAAAATTCAGGATTAATTACAGTAGGAGCGCATACCTTGTATCACCCTATCCTAAAAAACGAAACAGACGAGCGTGCAAATGAAGAAATATCAAAATCTATTACAGAATTATCTGAATTGTTAGGCAAAAAAATTGAATATTTTGCATATCCAAATGGAACTCCAAATCTTGATTTTGATATACGAGAAATAACATACCTAAAAAATAATAACATTAAAATTGCAGTTTCAACAGAGCCAAAATTCATCGATAAAAGTGTTGACAAAATGGCTTTTCCACGCATTGGCATTACAAAAGGAAGCCTCAGATTTATAAAATTGCGATTATTTCTTGGACCAAAATACCATATCTTAAAGTCGTTGATACGAAAATCGGAACAATCTCAAAGAAATGTAAGGTAAAAACACTGCCTGTAACAAACGGTTTGGCGTCAGGCGGGCTGATAAGTGCAATGCTCACTATACGACTCTCGCACCCAGCGTTCACGTGGCTGACAGGTCTTCGACCCGTCACCGCCCGAACGCCAAGCCGCAAACCGTTTATAAATTATAAGTATTAATCTTTAAAACTTTACAAAATGGAACAAAGTAAAATTGACATGTTTATCGCCACAAGTAGTAGCAATTTCCCAAGTGAAAAAATAGGTATAATTCACTCTCAACTTGAGAAAGTTGATGACAAAAAGTTTTTATCAATTCAATCTGCTAATTACAAAAATCCGACAACATTATTGATAGTTTCAATATTGTTAGGTGCACTTGGTGTTGATAGATTTATGTTAGGACAAATAGGAGTAGGTGTTGGTAAACTCCTTACTTGTGGTGGTTTGGGTTTTTGGTGGTTTATTGATTTATTTTTGATTATGAAAGCTACAAAAGAACGTAACTTTTTTATCTTTACACAAGTTGCTAACTAAATTATATCAACGATATTACCCAAAATATCTGCTAGCTATTTTTGCAATAGTTGGCGGATATTTTAGTATTTATTTAATTGATCATTTTTTTAATCATAAACATATAACTTTATGTATGTTTAAATTGATAACTGGATTTCCTTGTCCTGGTTGTGGAATGGGAAGAGCTTCACTTGAATTGATAAAAGGGAATTATATTTCATCATGGCATTATAATATTTTGTGCATTCCATTTACCATTGCTGTTTTAATTTCATTGATTTGGCTAATTGTTGATTTGATAAAACGAAAGGAAACGTTTTTTACTTTTATCAAAAAAGATTTTGGACTAAAATATAAAATTGTATTGTTTGGATTAATTTTGATTGATTGGACTGTAAATATTATGAGGCAAATATAAATACAGTACACAACAACGGTTACCGGACATAATTGCAAAATATTATTGGTAATATAGACAACATAATTGTCCAACAGAAACAAAAAGAGATTTTTTTCAAAATACGGCAGTAAATGACGCAACAACTCAATAATAACACCCTAATTGCCAAATCCAAATCATTTATCACCGTAATTCTTAAAGGAGTCGGGCAGATAATGCTTCAAGAAAACAGCATTACAGGCTTGCTCTTTCTGATTGGTATTTTCTACGGCTCGCTCACTATGGGGTTTGCCGCGCTTTTAGCTACCGTTTGCGGAACAGTCGTTGCCTATCTGCTGAAATATGACAAAGCGGAAATCAATCAAGGACTTTACGGATTTAGTGCCGCATTGGTCGGCGTGGCGGTGATGCTCTTCTTAAAACCTCTGTTTTGGGCGTGGGTGTTTGTCGTTATTGGGGCGGTAGTAGCGGCACTATTGCAGCATTTTTTTATAACACGTAAAATTCCCGCATTTACATTTCCGTTTGTTGTGGTAACTTGGCTGATTTTGCTTGTTTGCAACAGTTTTTTCACCGATTTATTGGCAACATCTGTTCCTATTGTTGAACATGCAAGCGATGCTCTGTCGGACGGATTTAAAAGTTTCGGGCAAGTCATTTTTCAAAGTAGCTTGTTGTCGGGCATTCTGTTTTTCTTAGCCGTATTTATCAGTTCGCCCATTGCGGCTCTGTACGGATTGGCAGCAGCAATTATTTCCGCCATTATGGCTTATTACTTCTCTATTCCGATTGGTGAAATTAACCTCGGACTTTACGGATTTAATGCGGTTTTGTGTGCCATTGTTTTTGCAGGAACAGAAGTTAAAGATGGTTTGTGGGTGTTGATTTCTATTGTGCTTTCTCTCGCTATCAGCCTGTTAATGCTTAAAATAGGAATTCCAAAATTGACATTCCCATTTGTTCTGGCAACGTGGATAACGTTGTTTCTTAAAGCTAAATTTCAAAAAAGCGTTGGTTAAATAGAGCAAGGAATAAAGGCGCAAAAGTGTCAGCGAAATAAAAGAGAGATTTTTCTTCTGAAAGAAAAATCTCTCTTTGTACTCGGAGCGGTATTATAAAAACAAAATCGATTTAAACCTTATAAAACTTAAATAATTGGCTTTGTGCTGTTTTGCGGTGTTTTTGGTTCGTTCTGTTTTGCGTTGTTTTAGTCAGTTTTTAATTATGTCGGCAATATGTCGGCAATTTTAAAGCAACATTTCCACTAACTCCGTCTTTATCTCATCGTCTATTTCACTATAACGCGAAAATGAACGCGAATTTTCGGCGTGTCCGCTCATGGACCCGATTAACCTAACATCTTTTACTTTTTTGTACAGGTTACCGCAAAAGGTACGGCGTGCCATGTGCGAGCTTGCCAACTCATTTATGGGTCTTTGTTCCGAAAGACCGGTTAAACTGTTCCTAACGGTTACCAAACGCGTAATTCCGGCACGCGTAAACGCCTCTTTGATGTAATTATTATATTTTTGAGACGAAATGAACGGCAAAAGTTTTTCATCGTCTCTTTCGGCATAGCGCGCAACTATTTCCAGAGCTAACGTATTTAAAGGAACGCGCAAAACTTGCGGATTTTCCCGACTTGTTTTGACGGCTACATACTCCAACGCTCCATTTACTATATTTTGCTTTTTTAGTGCCAAAAGGTCGCTTACACGGCATCCAACGCAACATTGGAACACAAATATATCGCGCTGTTCCGAAAGTGTTGTGTTTTCGCCCAAATCGGTATTGTAGAGCTTATTTCGTTCCTCAATGGTTATGTAGTAAGGCGTTCCGTAAACTTCTTGGGGCATTTTGAAGTCTCGGAACGGCGACACCTGCAGCGTGCCGTTTCGCACACACTCATTGCAAAAGGTTCGCATTTTGCTTAAAAGGCTCGAAAGTGTATTTTCGCCTCGTGGTGCCGGCTTGCGGCTCTCTCTTACGGCTTGGTAGAGTTCGGGGCGTTGTTCGGCTATAAGATGTTCATTTTTTAAATAATCGGTAAATTTTTCGATTATTTCGGTAGTTAAATCGCTTATTAAATAGCGTTTGTTGGTGTAGAGTTCAAACCGCTGAAAGGCACGCCAAAGTACGCGCTCGTTGCTTGATTTTTCCCTGTTTTTTAACCAATTCCCGTATGCATCGGCAAAGTATAAAGTGCCGTTATCTTTTTTGTAAAACGATGTTACAGTTTTTTTTAGCCATTCGCCGTTTACCTTATTTTTTTCCTGTAAAAACGATTTTATAATAAACGCCTTTAACTCATCTAAATTGCTTTGAAGTTCCGACAGTTCCAACGCCTCACCGGAACGGATACGCGGAATGATAACGCACTCCTTTTGCGCGTTCCAACGTTCCGGCGCACAAAACAACCCGCTTTTGGCTCTAAAATCCACGCCACGCCCACCGGTAAAGCGGATATGAACTTCCGAAAGTCCATTGCTTGACCGGCTCGATAGCGTATATTTTACCGTAGCCATTGCCTCTGTATTAGGTTATTCTTTACGAAAAAAGCGGACTTATAACGCCACCTTTTTTAAATCGAAAAACATAGAACGCGTTGCTTGTCCTTTATCTTTTGTGGTGAGATATTGAAACCCCATTTTTTCATAAAAACCAAGTGCGCTTTGGTATGCGTCAACTATTATAAAGCGACACCCAGCTTTTTGTTGCGTATCGGTGTAGTAATATTGAACAAACGAAATAATATCTTTGCCTATCCCGCTTTTTGCATATTTTTTAGAAACAGCTAAACGTCCAATTTTTACTGCAGGGTAACTTTTGTTACGTTTTCTATTTGCTATCAACCTGTTAATTCTATTCCAAATACTTTTTTCCTCTTCGTCCATTAAAATACGGTCGTTGAGTAACGAAAAATAAGCGATGGTTTCTTCTTTGTTTTCAATCAAGTAGGTTGTAGCAAGCAAAGAACTTGAATAACTTTTAGCATCGTTTGCTAAAAAATCATTCAAGTCCTTATCTACACTTTCAAAAGGCTTTAAAACCTTATTTTCTGTTAAAATGTTCGTTTTGAATTTTTCAATCATAGTGTAAATGTAGCCGTTTTCTTTAATCTTTCATAACCGGCTTTCATTTCGCGTTTGTAAGCCTCTGTAACCGGTTTAACTTCGTACATAGCTTTTACAAATCTTTCTGCATCTTTGCCGCTTAATGTCGGCGTTTCTTTTATTGGACGTGCCATAATTATTTCCTCCTATTATTTTATATGCAAATATACAAATTTATTTTAATAAAGTGTATGTTTAAGTAAGTTTTTTCCTATTGTAATTAATAGTTTTAAAAAATAAGCGACTACTTTTGTCGCTATTATAATATTAGAATAAATCAGAATGTGTTCCTGTATTTGTAAAAAGTAAAATTAACTCCTTATCGTTTTGTTTCCAAATAAGCAACCAATCCGGCTGTAAATGACACTCCCAATGTTCTTTATAATTACCGGTTAATTTGTGCGGTTTATATTTTGCCGGCAATTTCCCTTCTTGCTCTAAAATTGATATTGCTTTACGCAATAAAGAAATATTATACCCTCTTTTTTTGCATAAAGCAACGTCTTTTTCAAAACGATTAGTAGTTATTATTTTGTACATTATATGCCCAATTTTTCAAAGAGTTCTTTTGAACTTTTATATCTATTTACCTTTCCTTCTTTTACTTCTTGCATAGAAATTTCTATACCGGTCATTTTTTTAGGTTTTTTTTCTTTTGCCCCAAGTGCCAAAAGTAATTCTATACCTTTTTTTAATGCCGAATTTCGTGCATCGTACTCTAATGTTATTGTTGCCATAATTACTTCCTCCTATTATTTTATATGCAAATATACAACTTTATTTTTAATAATTCAAATTAAGCGTTTTTTTTAACTCTGCCTTTTCTATATTTATTTTTCTATCTTGGATAGCTTGCGGTATTTGGGTCCCATATACCTTAATTAAATATTCTATTACATTATAAAGATTTTTATCTTTACTTTTTAAAATAGCCAAAAAACAGACTGTTGAAGTTTTTAAAATTTCTTTCATTGCAACAACTTCAACAGAATTGTCTAAGGATATTGCTTCAATAATCTCATCTACTGCTTGATTTACGTCAAAATTTTTTTTCATAATAACTCCTTTATTTGTTTTTAGTTACCAAATTTAATAAGATGTCGCGCTTATCCGGCGAAACTTCAAACGTTACAGATATGCGTTCGGCTCTTTTAATAGTTTCCTCATCTACATACTTTTTAGGATATGTAAACAAGTCAATTACTTCCACTTGCAAAACATTTGCGATTTTCGCAAGTTGATTAACTCGCAGTTCTTGTTTGCCGTTTTCAATTCTACTCCAATTCGCAATGTCAAAATTTAAAGCATCGGCGATTGTTTCCTGATTAATGCCTTTTTCAAGGCGTATTGCCTTAATGTTTTCTAAAATTTTCATAATAATTAAAGTTAATTGATTAATAATCAAAACGTTTTGAGAAAAACGCAAAATTTTTTGATTTTTTCTCAAAAATAATTTGCAAATTCCGCAAATATGATTTACATTTGCAGCGTGATATTTAACAAGAACAATTCTTTAACAAAAACTAAACCAAAGCGGATATTAATGTTATGGCTTGATTTTGAAAAAAGAACTGCCGGAGGTCCCTATGCCTACCGATGTAATTCTTTTGAACGATGAGGAAATCGAGGTTATAAAGGAAAATTGCGCTTTTGCTCCTTATTCTTTGATAAACAACATTTTAAAACACAAACATATTGTTGTGGATTATAGAGTAGTTGTGAAAAACGACCTAAATATTTATGTCAAAAAATTTGTATAATTCGCTATGTTACACCAAATTAACGACCTTATTAATTCCGGTGCAACGGTTAATATTACCGTGAGCGCAAAAGAGCTGAAACAGTTTTTGCACGATGTTGTTACAGAGGTGCAAAACTTCCACAACCCCGCCGATGAGTATCTGACGGCGCAACAGGTTTGTGAACTGTTAGGCGTGGCAAAATCTACGCTTTGGGCTTGGGACAAAAAACACAATCTTTTGCACCCCCGCCGTATTGGGCGAAAAACGCTCTACCTCAAAAGCGAAGTAGAGGCGTTTGTGCGTAATTCTAAAAAAAATTAAGCCATGATACCATTTTTAATTGTGCTAAACGTGCTACTCGTGTGTGCGCTTGGAGTAAGCCACTCGGCGACCAGAGAGCTTGAAAAAACCATAAGAGAGCAAGAAAAAACTATCGAGGCACTTATGGACGAAAATTTTAATCTTAAAAAATGAAAACATGAAAGAATTTATTTTAGAAATTATAGGTTTGTTTATTAGTTTGTTTGTGGTGTTAAGTCTTATGATTACAACATTCCTGATAATAAAATACCAAAAAGAAACCATAAGAGAGCAAGAAAAAATAATAGAGGAACTTATGAACGAAAATTTTAATCTTAAAAATTTATTAAAATGAGAAAGCTAAAAATTTACATTTCGGGACCGATGAGCGGAATGCCAAAACTCAACATTGCCGCTTTTGAGACCATAAAAAAAGCGTTGGAAACAATCGGGGCAGACGTTTACACTCCTCACCAAAACGGACTGCCGAAAGATGCCACCTATAACGAACATTTGGTAAGAGATATAGAGCTATTGCTGTCATGCGATGCTATTTACCAATTGCAAGGCTGGCAAGAAAGCACCGGAGCGCAAATAGAGATGTTTATAGCCAAAAGAATGGGGTTGCTTTGCTTTGATTTCAACACTCCGTTACCGCAATTTTTCAACTACATTAATAGCTTTGGCAAAAGAGCTATTAACGATTAACAAACAACGATTATTCTACATTAAGCAAGAATTTTAAAGACGCAAAAACAAAAGCGAAAAATTGGCTCTTAATGCCGATTATTCCGACACTACAAAATTTTATTATTAACAAATAATACCTATTAACATGGCAACATTAAGAAAAAAAACAACAATCGGCTTTTACGTATCGCCCGAAGTGGCAGACCGTGCCAAAGAACTATTTCCTAATGGACGTACGGAAGAAATTTTGGTAAACCTGCTCGACTTGTACGAAAATGCGGGAACAATCGCCAACGACACCACTAACGAACTTTACGCGCAAATAGTAGAGGAAATTTGCGGCTCTTATGCGATTGAGCCGGACAAAATTTTAGAGTTCATTAATTCCTCAATAGAGGCTTATAATACCTCTGAACAGAAAAGAGGCGAACTGAAAAAAGAAATTGAAACGCAAAAAAGCCTAAATGAAGTTATTCGCAATGAAAACGACCTATTAAAGCAACAATGCGAGCAATTGGAAATTTTAGATTGGGCAAAAATTCGCACCACTATAAAGCCGTTTGCAGTCTCATTAATTGAATTAACCGCCTTAAAACTGTCGGCTAAATACGGTCGTGAGGTGCAACCTATGCAAATTTTGGTTGATATGTTTATGCGGTACACCATTGAGCGGTATAATCAATGGTTTTACCCGTTCCAACTCAACGACACCGAAATTTTGGCGGCAGCGCAAGCCATTAATCCCGAAATTTCATCTATTCGTCAAATCAAAAAAACATTAGCGACAACATGACAAAAGAAAATGCCCTATTAATTGGTTTGCGACCTTTTTTACCAAAAATAAAACAGCAAGCCGGCGAGCAAATTAAAACGTTATTTACCGAATTAATAACCGATGCCGAGCAAAAACTAAACAGCGAAAACGGCGAGGCGTACGCCTCATTAATGGTTGTGAAAACGCCAAAAGGCGAAATACATTTGCTTATTTGCGCAATGTCCGCCGATGATGCCATTTTGCGCGTAATAGCAAAAAACAAAGCTGATGAATTTATTAATCAAATAATGCAAAAATACTTATGATAACGGACGAACTTGAACAACACGAACAGGAACAGCCACAAACAACAGATTACCAATTTGTGGACGGCGATTTAACGGAATTTCAAAAGGAATTTTCATTGCCCAAGCAAGATATGGGAATTTCCGAAGAGCCGGACGACAGCGAGGAGTTTATCGAAGATGAAGATTACCAAGAGGACAAACCGACACCGCCAAGTGCGCATGTGTCCCGCCAAACTGCACGATTTATAACTAACATTATAGACAGTTCGGCGGCGTTTGGCTTGTCGTTGCTATCGAAAAATAATATAGAACAGCACAAAGCCAACAAATACCCAAAAAGTGAAATTGAAAAAATAATTTATGTCTATGTAAAAGACACCGGCGGAAATATTCCACTTTGGGCGCAATTGACCATTATTTTAGTGGTTACTTACGGGTTGCAAATTCCGCAAGCTATCCAAGACCGAAAAATGAATATAAAGCGCGAAAAATTGGAAGAAGAACGGCGAGAGTTGGAGCGTCAAATTTCGGAGTTTGAAGAACGAAAAAAGATTGAAAAAATCAAAAAAACAGATAGCGAAAATGGAAGTGAGAAGTCCTAAATTAACGATTGTATTAGGCTTTAACGGCACGGGAAAAACAACTCTATTACGCAAAATTTTGGAAGAGAGCAAACAGCGTGCTTTGGTGGTTACTCCCGATGATGTGGAATGGACGGATTTTTCAGAAAACGAACTAAAAAAGAAGTCGGATTTTACGTTTGACGGTATCCAAAGGCACATTTTCGACCCAAATAGAACGTTAGACGTTGTTAAGTTTTTCCGCAAAGGAACTTTGGTATTTGACGATTGTAGATCCTATTTTAATGATGCCACGGACCCGCGCGTCCGTACGTTGTTAATTCGCAGGCGACAGCGCGAAGTGGACGTTTTCGCCGTTGGTCACGGATTTACACAAGTTCCGCCGGTCTTTTTCACCTTTGCGAGCGATTATATTCTGTTTAAAACGGTGGACAACATCGACAGGCGCAAGGATTGCATAAACAACGGCTTTGATTTTATCAAACAAAGTCAGCAAATAGTGAACCAACGCGCAAAAAATGAACCTCATTTTTTTAGACACATTAAAAATTTTTGAGCTATGAAAGACAGCTTTATACTTTATACAAAGTTTTCCGAAATAATCGAGGAACTGACGGACGAACAGGCGGGGCAAATTTTAAAGGCGTTATTTGCCTATTCCGTTAGCAATGAAGAACCAAATTTTACGGGAATTTTAAAATTTGCATGGATACCAATACGCCAACAGTTAGACCGGAATAATGAAAAATGGCGAGAACAAGTTGCTAAAAATAGAGCTAACGGAGCGTTAGGTGGACGACCACCAAAAAATAAAAACCAAGCGGATAATGAAAAACCGAATGATTTACAAAAAAACCCAACGGATAACAAAAAAACCGAAATAAAACCCAAAAAACCGAGCGGTTTACAAAAAAACCAAACGGATAACAAAAAAACCGAAATAAAACCCAAAAAACCGAGCGGTTTAAATAAAAACCAAGCGGATAATAAAAAACCGAGCGGTTTACAAAAAAACCAAACGGATAAAACCGAAACCCTACATGAACATGAACATGAACATGAACATGAACATGAAAATGCTACTGCTAACGCAGGCGCGCAAGCGCGCGAGGCAGTAGCGGCAGTCGATTTTGAAATTCAAAAAGAAGAAATTTTAAAATTTTGGAATAGCAACTGCCAAAATCTGCAAAAGGCTGAAAAACTGACCCCAAAACGGCGCGCGGCACTTCAAAACTTGCTGACGACAGGCTACACACCGGACGAAATAGCCGACTGCATGCTTATTGCCAACAACACGCCAACGCTCAACGGGCAGAGCCTAACCACACGCGGCAAACGTTTTTGTGCCTCATTCGATTGGGTTATCGATGAAAATAATTTTATTACACTTTACGAACAACGCGGCACGATGCCGACACAAACCGATGCCGAACGGCGCGCCAACGCCGAACGGTTAAGGCTAAAATTGGACGAAATAAACCGGTTGTTTTTGGAAAAAGAGGCGAAAATAAAAGCCAAAATTTATGACGAAATGACCGCCGAAAAAGGCGAAAATTTCGAGTTCAAAGAGTACGAAAACAGAGTGAAAGAGGAGCTAAAAGCCTACCGAGAGAGCGAAAAACAAAAAATTGCTGAAATAAAAGCCAAAGTTTATGCCGATGCCGGCGACAATCCCAACGAGGACGAATGCGAAGAAAAAGCGGTAAATTTAATCTTAAAACTCTTACAAAATGGCTGAAACAGTTTACAAAGCGATGTACAAAAACGAATTGGCACGAGCTGCCGGAGTAAGCATGAAAACATTCCGAAAATGGCTGTTTGAAAATCACGCCGAATTGGTAAAATTTGGCTACAAAAAAACCGATAGCATGCTGTCGCCCGGGTCCGTAAAGTTCCTTTGCGAAAAATATGTAATAATTTTAGAATGAACCTATTATGATACTTACATTTAGCAGAGACGAATTTGTAGAAAAGATAAAAAACGGCACGAAAACTCACACTATCCGCGAAGACAAAGGCAACCGTTGGAAAGTAGGAAAAACCATACATTTTTGGCGAGGAAACCCGCGAAATGTGAAAAATAACCCTTACCAATTTGGAACAGGTAAAGTAGCGGATTATGCTTTTATAGAAATATACCCAAAAATTAACGAAGTAATAATATCTTATATATCAGACACTAATGGCGTTTTTTTTATGATATTAAATACTCCGTCAGAGCTTAACATTTTAGCCGAAAGCGATGGCTTTGAAGATTGGGAAGATATGAAAACTTTTTTCAGAGAAGATTTTAAAGGTAAATTAATTTTCTGGTACGATTTTAAGCCAACAAAATGAAACTAAACAACTACATCGAAATAACAAACGAAGATAACATGCTATCCTGACAGCTATTTTGATTTGGCAATAGTAGACCCGCCGTATGGAATAGGTCAAAATTGGAAAAAAGATAAATTAAGTAAATTTTATAACCACCATAACAATTTCAACAACTCAATCCCAACAGACGAATATTTTAACGAATTATTTCGAGTAAGTAAGCATCAAATTATATGGGGGTGCAACTATTTTTGGAACTATTTACCACCAACAAATAATTTAATTTTTTGGGACAAACACAACGATACAAAAAAACAATTCGGCTCTGCCGGAGAGTTGGCGTGGACTTCTATAAAAAAATACCCATTATTAAAATATGATTTTATTTGGAGCGGCTTTGCAACTTGCGAACCTGTGTTTAAAATACATCCGCATCAAAAGCCGGTGGCACTTTATGCGCAATGCTTGTCAGATTTTGCAACCCCCGGAATGAAAATTTTAGACACTCATTTAGGTTGTGGCTCAATAGCCTGCGCCGTTCACCGTGCCAACATCATCGATAAAATGAACCTAACGCTTACCGCTTGCGAACATGACGAGGAATATTACAACGATGCTATTTTAAGAATAAAGAACGAATTGCAAACACAATCGTTATTTTAGCCTTACAAAAAATTGATAAAATTAGAGTTGTTAAGTGCTTATGTGAAGTTTTATATTTTCAAATTGAAAGTTTTTTGAAAATAATTTATTATCTTTGCACTATACAAATTAAATTATAGGAGGATTTTTTTATGGAAACTATCACATTGCAATATAATTCACGGAGTAAGTTTGCAAATGCGCTTATTTCGCTTATTAAAGCATCGGACGATGTAAAAATTATAGAAAGTCCGTATGACCCGTCTTTTGTGGCAAAAATAAAAAAATCGGAAAAAAGCAAAAAACATTTCGTAAAAGCTGCTGACGTATGGAAATAAAATATCGTTTAGCTTTTTCCGAAATAGCTGACGCCGATATTGCACGGTGGAAGAAAAGCGGACAAAAAATAATAATGTCTCGTATAAGCAAATTGCTTGAAGAATTAGAACATCATCCAATGACAGGGACGGTAAAGCCCGAACAATTACGTTTTAATCTTAGCGGAAAATTTTCTCGCCGAATAGATAGTAAAAACCGTCTGGTTTATGATATAGACGAAAAAAAACGCATTGTAACAATACACTCGTTGTTTGGTCATTATTGATTTTCAACCTTTTACATACTCTTTCTAAAAAGCGACCTTTTTAAGGTCGTTTTTTTTGCTCAAAATTCCCAAGACTTCCCAAAAGTGCCGAAAAGTGCCGAAAAGTTCCCAAAAGTTCCCAATCGTTACCCTGTGCATTTGCTCCGCCGTATCTTTGTAGGTGAAAAAAGCAAAAAAATTTATCAATGGGTAAAAAATTAACACCGGCGCAACTAAAAACTATTACACTCGTGGCTCGTGAAATACGCGACACGCAAGGCTCGCGCGAAAAAAAAGTTAAAGTTTACAATATGAAATGGACAGACGCTATAAAACGTGCGTCCAAATACGTATTAAGTAAAGACGAACAGGCGAGCAAGCGCAAAACCAAAGCTAAACCCAAAGCAAAAGCCAAAACTAAAACGAAAACAAGAAAACGCAAATAATTTTTTTTAGTTAAAAACAGTTGGGTAACGAAACTATGAAATAGAAAAGGTCGCTATGTAATTTGTAGCATTATCAGGAATGGTGATGCGTACCCTTGAAAACGGTGGAAACAAGAAGGCACTCCGAAACCGGAAACGGCGATGCGGAGGTATTTTGAACTTTTTATTTACAACTTAAAATAACAAATTTATGAAAGAACTTTTTAAAAAACAAGAGACTGTTATTGTTCTCCTATTAATTATAGGTGCAATAATCATCTATTTTGGTGTGAAAAACCAAAAAACCGTTATTATCACTAAAACAACGGAAGAAGAACCCGCCGATGACAAAAAAGAAGACGAACCAAAGGCGTAAAAGAAAAGACTTAAAAATTTATTAATAACCAATAAAATTTAAAAAAATGGCAAACGAAAACATTATTACCGATGCTTATGCCGGTAAAACTTTGACACAAGAAGCAAACGAACGCCGCCGTAAAGGTCTTATAGGTTTTGACGGTGCAACCTTTATTGACGAACGCCACAACGGTATGAACGTTCATATCTCGTTGAAAAACAACTCCATCACTGAAGAAAAGCGTATAGCTTTGTTCGCAGGTGATTTGTTGAACGTGGAAGAAATCCAAAAAGTAGCAGGTATTACGGTTGATGCTATCGCCAAAGAGGGCGCAGTTATCGAAACATCCGGCGAAACTCCTGAAACAGTAGTACATTGCATAGCTAAAAATTTAGCTTACTTGCAACGCTTTGTAAATCGCAACCCGTCCCGTATCAGCAAATTGCAATTGACGGTTGACGACCCCGACCAGCTCAATAAAGCAATTACCATTACAAGAATTTCACCGTTTCAGGGTATGGGCAGTCAGGCTTTCTTACCGATGACCTACAAAGCTCCAGGAGACAATTCGGAAAAAATGGTAATTATCGACTTCAAACACTTGCAAGTTGACGACCAAACCGTTATTGACGTTGTTTTAGGCGCAGGACGTTCTATTTCCTTGTCAATTTTCTTTGGTGCTGCCAACAACGTAGCCTATACGTTGAACGCCCAAGCAGTTGCTCTGTTGGGTAGCTAAAAAATTAGCCATGAACAAAGCAACGCTAATAAAATACTTTGAAACAGCGCTTACCATTGCCGACAAAGGCAAGGTAAAGCGTTTGTTTGCAAGTCTCGGCTATCGCGACTATCAAAAAATTACGCCCGAGATGTGTATTGACGCGATTAATGCTCATGGTCTCAATTTTTCACAACCTTTTGGCGTGTTGGTAAAACGCGCTTTAAAAACTCCAAAAGTAGAGAGCTATATTGCCGCTCACGGAATAGATATTTTTACGGGCGTTACTGTTCCGCCCCTGCCGAGCCACCCTACAACATTGCCAAATGTAACTGTTAGTACTCCGCAGACATCAAGCAGTAGCAGTTCCGGCTCTAATTGGATGTCTGCCTTTGGGCTTGTAACTGATTTTTTAATTGCAGGAGTGGATAGTTCCTCTGACCTTTTGAACGCCATAAAAGGAAGAGACGTAACGGCAGCGCAAGCCGAATATGAACGCCAAAGAGCGGCAGTAGCAGCAGCCGAAGCCGAAAAAGCAAAATCAAAAATTTTGATTTACATTGTAATTGCTATAATTGCAGTTGTGGCTGTAATATTCGGAGTGAAATTTTTAAGAAAATAGCAACTGTCTTTTTCTATTATTGTCTCTGTTATTAGTAAAGGCTTGCTTGCTAAAATTGAAGCGAGCGAGCCTTTTTTAAATGAAAAATGAAAACAGTTTATACCACCATAGCCCCTTTTATCCAAGACTCGCCGGCAGCAGTAGACCGGACGAACGGAATTTTATATATCAATCCCAAACTGTACAACCGGCTTACACCGTTTCAGAAAAAGTTTGTAAAGTACCACGAATTGGGACATTACAAACTGCAAACATCTGACGAAATAGCCGCCGATGCTTACGCGTTCGATAAGTTGGCAGGTACGGAATTTCGGTCGTTAAAGCAGGCTTTGGGGTGTATTCGCCAAATTTTGGACGATAAAAACCCCACCAAAAAAAAGCGTTACGAAGCACTCTACCGGCGCGCGCTTGAATGGGACTACAAAAACAGCGGTAATCTGTTGGCAAAACAGGAACTCGACAAAATGAAAACGACAGTAAAAATTGAGAGAGCAGTAGGCAAGTCAGAGGCTACTATAATAGCAATGGGGGAATTTGTAAAAACTCTTATAACTTCCCAAACAGGCGAAAAAGTGGTTGAAAAAAACGCCTCACAAAATCAAACTAACTCTATTTTGGTAGGCGTTGTAATTCTGGCAATATTATTTGTTTTATATAAAACACAAATTGACTAATGGCTGAAAATGTTGGACAAATCGTATCAGGCGCAGGACAAGCAGCAGCAAGCGTAACAACGGCAGTATCAACCGCGATGAACCCGCTTTTGGCGTTTATTGGCGCAATAGGTAATGTTATAGGTAGTGTTACAGGCTTTATAAGCAATACCATTTTGCAATCGATGCAAATAGCTGCAGGGCAACGCGTTGCTCTCAATGCGCAAAACAATAAATGGAATGTTGAAGTAGTGCAATCAGGCACAAAAAATTACGCCTTTTTGGCGTTTGGTGCGATTATAGCTATCGGATTGATAGCAATTTTGTCGAAATCTCAAAAAAAATAACAAATGGCAACACAAAACAGCAATGACGATAGCGTAAAACAAGCTATCGCCACAAACACAAAAAACAAAGGCGGTATAATTATAGCGGTAACGTTGATTATCTGCGTAATTGCTTTTTTTGTGATTAAAAAGAACAAACATAAATTTTTAAAATAACCAAACTATGGCTTACGAACCTACATGTGTAAACATTTCAGCGGCACAAGGTCAGCCGTCCACGTTTTGGCAGTCCGAAACAGGAGCATACTACCGAAACAAGTACGATGCTGTAAAAGACGACAAAAGCAAAGCCGTCAATCCCGCCGATTTTGCTTTGAAAAAAAGTTTTTGGAAACAAAACAAAAAGGCGATTATCATTTCAATAGTTATTATTGCTATTGGTGTAGCCGGTTATTTTTTGTGGAAAAAAGGACGTTTAATTATTAAAACCAATTAATTATGAGTGCAATTTTTAAAATAAATTCAACACCGGCAACCCCGCTTATTAGCAGAATGGACGGGGGTAGGTATGAAAAAACGCCAAATGGAAATGTAAGCAAAGACGATTTTCCTGAAAAAAAACCTTTTTGGGAGGGCGAAGACCAAGCGGACACTCCCGAAGATGTTTACAAAGAACAGGAAGCTCCGAACCCTTACACACAACCGTTATTTTCTTTTTACGGCTTTGGTGTAAGCCAAATGCGCATCCATCTGGCTACGGTTATTTTGCTTGCAATTTTGGTACTTATTTCGCTTGTAAAAGTTTTTAAAGGATAGGAAAATGAATAAAAAACGGATTTTTGGAATTGTAGTTGTGATTGTGATAATTTATTTCACTTATCGCTACATGAAAGGGCTTCAACAAACGGCTTCCAATACCGAAAATTCAGAAAGTAATTCAGAAAGAATAGACCCAAATGCAAACTTGCCTGTGGAAGCAAACGAAAGTACCGAAATGATGCTACTGCGCCAGATGGCTCTTGCCGCTTATGGCGACTTAAAGGGAGCAGGTAATATACATCCTGAACCTTTTAGACCGATTGTACAACTAACTAATTTGCAGTTTAAAAAATTTCTTGAAATTTATAAAGAGTATTGGACAAAAGGGTTTAAACATCATATCAATAATCAAGGTGCAGCATGGACATACACGTCAGAAAAGAGAGAACTAAAAAAGAAACTTGATGTGTTAATATATAGAGCAGAAATAACATGAAAAAATCAAATATAAATAAATTTAGTAGTAACGTTAATTTTGCTCCAACAACGGCAGACAGCAAAGATTTATTTTCGGTAGCTGTCAATGTCGATGTGTCGCCCAAAAATTGGGTGCTTTTGGCGGTAGCTTTATCCGCACCGGTAATTCTCTTTTTTGTGTTCAAACTACTAACTAAACAGCAGTAATGGATATTTTCAGTTCCATATTGATACAAGCAGCAGCAAAGGCTGATTTAATTCTCGAAAGTGTCGGGAAAACCTATTTGTGCTATTTGCAACCGTCCAAACTCTCGGGCGAAACACCCGTAACGGCGCAAAAAGCATGGCGTATAGAGTGCTATGACGTAACCACCGACAACGGAGTTACTACCACAAAATTACTCTATCCCAACGGCGACAAAGATTTTTGTTTTGCGCCCGATGAAATTGAAAATTACACATTTAGCTTTAAACACTAAATCGTTATGAATAAGAATTTAAAAATAGGATATTTACGCATAATTTTTTAACCAATGAAAAAGAAAAAACTGATTACTTACGGAGTAATAGCTCTTATTGTTATCGTAGCAATAATAGTGCTTGTTGTTTACGGTAAAAAAGCGGCAGAGAAACGACAAGCCCGCAAACAGAATGATGAAATTTTGCAACGTCAGCAGGATGAGGCAAAAGCAATTGCAAAAGACCGCACGCTTACGGACGCACAAATTAATTCGTATGCAGCAAAGCTCTACAAAGCAATGAAAGGTGCAGGAACGGACGAAAAAGCAATTTACGATGTTTTTTCCCAAATAGGCAATTTAGCTAATCTTTACGCTGTAATGGGCGCGTTTGGAATAAAAGACGGTGAGACGCTCTCGGATTGGATTTATGGCGACCTTAACAGCAACGAAATAAGCCGTGTAAATGAAATTTTAGCATCGCAAAATATTAACTATAAATTTTAATTGAAATGAAAACAAGCAGTAAAATAATTCTTGGCGTTGTGGCACTCATTGTTATAGGTGCGCTTATTTTCTTGTGGAAATTGAACAAAAAAAGTAACGAACAAAGCAACCAAAACACCACCTCAAACGGCGGGACCAACTCCGGAACAGGAACTAACACCAACACAAACTCCGGAACAGGAACTAACACCAACACAAACTCCGGTAAAGGCGGAACAACGCAAAACTCCGATTTTCCATTAAAAAGAAGTTCGGCGTGGAGCGGGCGAGTAGCTATATTACAGGAAAAACTCAATCGAAAATTAACCTTTATGCCGGGTCCTTATTACCCGCTTGATAAAAACAACAAACCTATTAAGCAGTTGGTTGTAGACGGCTTATTTGGCGACAGAACTGAAAGAGTTGTAAAGTTTGTTTTTGGTACTTACGATGTAAGCGAGGAACAGTATAATTCGTTATCGTAAAAAATGGCTTTAAAGAAAAAATATAATCCGTTGGTTAAGTTGGGGTTTGACCTTTATAATGAGGTGGAAATACCCGACTTGACCAACTATTTTTATAACCGCTATTCTACCGGCGATAAGTTGCCTATTATCGTGGAGCATGATATGGGCGGTATTAAAATGCAAGACATTAACGGCAACAGCTTTTTGTACGTTGGCGATAATGGAAATCTGAACATTGGGGGAACTTCTACCTTAATTAAAAGCGGACACAAGCACTCTGAATATGATGTTTACAAAAACGAAATAAATTTACACGGTTCAGAGGCTACTTTTAAGCAAAACGGAGTACTTTATTTAAAATCAAATTTTAATGCAGACGGTATAGGGACCTTGGAAATGCCAAACGTTTTTTTGTTGAATACCGGTCTCGAAAATGCCGAAACGTTTAATGTGCTTACTTACAAGCAAGCAAACGGCAATCCGTTAATTAAAAGTAGTACGCATCCCGTCTCGGGCGGTTTTTTGGCGTATTACGGCGTGAATGGCGCACCTCTTATAGTCTCTGACAACGAAAGTGTGTGTTTCTTATTTGCCGGCGATGATGAGCCGTTTTTGAAACGAGAACCTTATAAAACAACGATTGAATCAAGTTTTGGTGAAATGAATTTGGTGGTGGGAAATTCAAAAATTCAAATTAACGAAGGAGATGAAGGGTTTATAAATTCGCCATTTTGTTTTAAAATTAATTCAAGATACATATTTTTACATAGTAAATATGATTATGGTCCCGATGGATATATTTCTATAGAACAGGGTAGTATTTATATGGTTACGGCAGGAAAAGTAATATTGTCGTCAGATAGTTATAACGACGGCATTTTTCATATAGGCGACCAAACCACGCCAAACGTGGATGCTATCTACCTGTCAGATGCCGGTGTTGCGCACCTAAAATCACAGCTCGGATTAACTTAATTTTTTAAACAATAAATAAACCGGAAAAAATGAAAAATCTTTTATTAAACGGCTCTATTTTGGGGCTTAACGATGAAACCATCGTAACGGACAGCGGGCGTTTTCGCCTTAACGATAACGGCGAACGCGTCAATGTGGCTAAACCTTTGAAATTTGCCGAATTGGCGTTGAGTAAAATTATCCGCAGTCGCACCAACACAGACGAAGAGGCAGAGCAACTTTTTGCTTTGGCTGAAAAGCTAAACGCCAATTTGCAGTTGGAAGAGCCTACACAAATGGAAGTGTCGGACGATGAATACAAAATAATTAAGAACGCCATCGACAGCGAGGCAGTTATCGTAAAAGCACGTTTTCTGCAAATGGTGGAGGAGTTGAATTAATATGTGGAATGAGATTTTAACCGGTTTGGTGGCTCTTGTTTCCGGCGGTGGACTGTCGGCACTCATTCTGTTACCAATAAGCCGCAAAAAGTTCCAAGCAGAGGCAATGAAAGAGGTGCAAGACGTGTATCAGGAGACCGTTGCCGATTTGCGCGCCGACAAACGGCTTATGAAAGAGGAACTGACAGACTTATCGAACCGCGTTACAAATTTAGATAATCAACTTCGCCAAAATACTATTGAAATCGTAAAGTTAAAGCGAAATGAATGTATCCGCTTTAGCTGTCCCGATAGGCTAAAATCAAAACGATGAAACGGTTCATTTTCATAGTGGCTGCCGTGCTTTGTGTGTCGTGTTCGCCACAACGCCAATTAGCACGGCTTTTAGCACGCTATCCCGAACTGAAAAGGGACAGCGTTGTAGTTCTTCGCGATACTACCGTAACGGCATACGTCCAAGCCACAACCACGTTTACAATCGATGATTTAAACCAAATGCTACAAGCGAGCCGCGCAAATGATACGCTCGACTTGTCGAAAGCCGACCACAAGACAGGCATCACAGCCGTTGCCGACCATGCGCGCGCCTCTATTGTAGCCGAAAACGGCAAATTAAAACTAATTGCCGAGCAAACGCCGGACACTATTGTCCTGGAAAAAACGGTAACTATACCGGTCTATACAACGGAAGTAAAGGAAAAGGAACTAACAGGGTGGCAGCGTTTTAAAATCAGCATCGGCAGTACGTTTTTGGGAATTTTAGCCTGCGGATTAATATTTTTCTTTATCCGGTGGGTTATGAAACGATTAAAAATATAAACAGGTGGCAAATAAAAAGTATAAAATAGGAGATTTTGGCGAACAATATACAGAATTTCGACACAAACCTAAACAAGCAATAAAACATTTAAAAAAGGTAAAAGGTGGCGAATGTATAGCAGCTTTATTTCGTCCCGAAATTGGCGATATTGATATAGTTTGGGGAGAAGATATGATAAAGGACACTTTAAAATATCTTGCAAAGGCTCAAAATAGTATTTCAAACTTTTATTAATAACATCAAATGAGTAGCAAGCGCGAAACGCTCTATATCGCTATTGTTAGCGTGGTGGTGTTACTCACTACGTTTTTTGCTGTATTTTTTGCTATTGTAAAACCAAAAATAAAATCTACCGGAATGAAAACTCTATCAAACAGAGGCTTAAACCTTATAAAAAGGCTTGAAGGATTGGAACTAACCGCTTACAAATGTTCCGCCGGCGTGCCTACCATTGGCTACGGACACACCAAAGGCGTAAAAATGGGCGACACCTGCACCGAAGAACAGGCGGAAGAATGGCTAAAACAAGACGTAAAATGGGCGGAAACCGCCGTCAATCGGCAGAATTTGCGCATTTCACAAAATCAATTTGACGCGTTAGTCTCGTTTGTGTTCAATATGGGCGAGCCTGAATTTTTACGCTCAACGCTTTTACGAAAAATTAAAGCCAATCCCGATGACCCGACTATTGCCGATGAGTTTGCAAGGTGGAAATATGCCGGTGGCGTTGTAGTTACAGGACTTGTCAATCGCCGAACCGCCGAAAGTAACCTTTATTTTGCGTAAAACTTTAAAAATAAATAATTTATGGCACTAATTTTGAAAAATCCTATTGCAAAACTGCACAAGGACGAAAAGCACATCCAAGTACCAAAAACAAAAACAAAAAAGGCTAAAAATGAAAGCAAAACTAAGCGACACAAACGCAAAAATAAGTAAAGGCGGGCGTGCAGAAAAATATTGGGAATATCAAACATTTAAGCCCCGCGCTGCCGCAATGGTTATAAGTCCTGACGAAAATGTTAATTTAGGAAAAATCATTGCTACTTACAACCTAAAAGGCTTTGAATTTGGCAATTGGCTTAATAATAATGACCGGTACGACAGAGTTATAGCCGCTGAAAGTTCGTTGCGAGATTTACGGACTATAATTAAAACGAAAAATTTAGGCATCAACAACCAAATAGGTATTGCGTTTGGTGCGCGTGGATTGAGTAAAGCTGCAGCACACTACGAACCGGCTGCAAATATGATTAATTTAACCAAAGAAAAAGGCTTTGGGTCATTGGCTCACGAATACGGACACGCGTTAGACTACAATATAGGCGGGTTTATTGACCAAAATAAACTATATAGTGCCTTATCCGGTGGTCGTTCTGTTGCTAAAAGTTTACCGGACAATGTCGGCGGTCAGTTCCGGTGGTACGTTAATAAAATAGTCGATGCTATTAAGCTGTCAGACAGCTATAAAAGAATTAAAAGTTCAAACGACTATTGGCATCGCCGGAATGAAATTTGGGCGCGTTTTTTCGAGCAATATGTGTGCTATAAGCTAAAACAGGCAAAAACAAACAATACTTTTCTTTGTAAAAGGTGGAATACTTACCTTTTGGATAGCGTTTATTTAACCGAAAAAGACTTTTTACCATTGGTTAAAACAATGGACGCATTTTGTGTAGAAGTTGCAAAACTCTTAAACGGCAAAACAAAGGTGTCGGCGAAACCTTACCCAAAATTTAAAATAGCTGCCGACAAAGAAAAGAAACCCGCAGTAAAAGTAAAAGCCAAAACAACTAAAAAAATAGCCACTAAATAGTGGCTATTTTGTTTTTGTCGGCAAAATGTCGGCAATCAAAAAACATAAATTGCTTATAAATAAGCAGTTAGCACTTAAAAAAGTACTCGGAGCGGGACTTGAACCCGCACAGCCGATAAGGGCCAAAGGATTTTAAGTCCTTCGTGTCTACCATTCCACCACCCGAGCAGGAATAATTCCTGTAACTCTTTTCGAGCTGAGCGAAAAACGGGACTCGAACCCGCGACCCCAACCTTGGCAAGGTTGTGCTCTACCAACTGAGCTATTTTCGCAAACAACCGCTTCGGTTTCTATTGAAACGGCTGCAAAGTTAGCTGTTTTTTTTATTTTATGCAACGCTTTTCACTGAAAAATTGTAATTTTGCAAAAATAATGAAGAAGATAAAATCAGTAGCGGTTTATTGCGCATCGAGTACAAAAATAGATGAGTGCTATTTTGAGGCGGCGCGGCGGTTGGGAGTAATTCTTGCCCAAAACAACATTGTGTGCTACAATGGCGGCGGAGGAATAGGTTTAATGGGCGCACTGTCGGACGCCGTTATCGAAAACGGCGGGAAAGCGATTGGCGTTATTCCTCAATTTATGTGCGATATGGGTTGGGGACACAGTTCGTTGTCGGATATGATAGTGGTGGAAACAATGCACGAGCGCAAAATGGTAATGGCTGAAAATGCGGATGCTGTAGTGGCACTTCCCGGAGGAATTGGCACATTGGAGGAATTTTTTGAAATATTGACTTGGAAACAGTTGGGACTATTTCCTAAACCCATTGTGTTGCTCAATACAAACGGTTTTTACGACGATATTTTGGCTCATCTCAACAAAGCGGTGGCGCAAAATTTTATGCGTGTGCAACATACCGAAATGTGGAGCACAGTAACATTGCCCGAACAAATTTTGCCCGCTATGGCAAATGCAGTGGAGTGGGGCGCTGATTTAAGAAAAATGGCGAAGGTATGATGACGGGTTTTTTACTGCTGCAAATGGAGCAATTGCCCATGATAGAGCGTGCCGATTGTTGTTCGCGCCATCCGGTAGTAACGCTTCTGCTTTTGTCGGTTTTTGTGCTCATTTGTTTGCTGTTGTCGGTGCAACCGCGCTATTTTCAAGATATGATTAAGGTACTGTTCGGCACAAAAAACACAGATGCGTTTTTGCGTACCGATGCGGCAATGCCGAATTTTTTCCTCAATCTGGCTGCCTATTTTGTTGCCGTTGTTACTCTGTCGGCTTTCGCAATCTTTTTTACCGAACAGTTTGCCGATGTTGCTTTTAATTCGTTCAGATGTTTGGTGGTGATGGCGGCGGTTGTGGTTTTGTTGCTTTTTAAATGGTTGATTTTAAAAATGTTCGATGCCATTCTCGCTAAAGATAAAACAGTAGTTGCTTTTAGTAGCGACTATTTTTGGTTGGTTACGTTTTTCGGAATAATGCTCTATCCGTTGGTGGTGCTGGCGGTTTATGCGCCGCCGTCGTGGCGATTTGCCTGCTTAGTGGCTATGTGTGTAGTTGTCGGTTTGTGGGCAATTTTCCTGTTAATAAAGTTGGTTCAATATTTTTTTACCCGAATTGGTGATTTGCTTTACATTTTTTTGTACCTTTGCACACTGGAAATTATGCCTATTCTGCTCTTGAGAAAATTGGTGTTTTCTTTGTTTGAATTTGTATAATAAAAAATTGTAAAGACGTGAAAATCAAAAAGATATTGGTTTCTCAACCAAAACCTGAATCGGAGAAGTCGCCCTATTATGATTTGGCTAAAAAGTATGGCGTTACAATAGATTTTCGACCATTTATTAAGGTAGAACCTATCAGTTCTGTTGAATTTCGGCAACAAAAAATTAATATTTCAGACTATTCGGCTGTTACTTTTACGTCTCGCACCGGCATCGACCATTTCTTTCGGATGTGCAAAGAGTTGCGCATTACCGTAGCCGATGATTTGAAATACTTCTGTATTTCGGAGTCGGTAGCATTCTATCTTCAAAAATACATTCAGTTCCGTAAACGTAAAGTGTTCTATGGCACATCGGGCAAATTGCCGGAATTGATATCGGTGATGTCAAAGCACGAAACGGAGAACTTTTTGATAGTGCTGTCCGATACTCATAATGAGGAAATTATCAATTTGCTAACGAGCAATAATGTGAAGTTTGATGTGGGATTGATGTACCGCACAGTGAGCAACGATTTTACAAACAAAGAAGAATTTAATTACGATATGTTGCTCTTTTTCAGTCCTCAAGGCGTGGCTTCACTTATGAAAAACTTCCCCGATTTTCAGCAGGGCGAAATTCAAATCGGCTGTTTTGGAACAACAACGGCTCAAGCCGTCCGTGATGCCGGATTGCGGTTAGATTTATCTGTGCCGACACCGGGATGTTCATCTATGGCATTGGCGTTGAATGAGTTTATAAAGGAAAACCATAAAGCGGCAAAAAAGTAATCATCGGAAACGATAATAAATTTTAAATTTAATCCCAATTGTTTCAGTAAAAATGATACTTTTGGGATTGTTTTGTAAAATGGAGGCTTTACATCGACATACATTTCCAAAATCGCAACATCTGACGGGGCGGACAGCAATTGTCGAACTATTTGCCGAAGGCAAATCGTTTGTTCAGTTTCCCATTCGTGTGATAGTGCGCCGTGTGCCGAAAGAGAAAGAGCCCATTCGAGTGTTGTTGAGTGTGCCTAAAAGCCATTTCAAGCGCGCTGTGGACAGAAATCGCTATAAGCGTTTGCTACGGGAAACGTACCGTTTGAATAATGGTTCATTGCTTGTTGCGGTGGCTGATAAGGACTATTCGTTGCACGTAGCTTTTGTGGTTATGGCTCAAGAAATGCCTTCGTATGCCGATTTGTCGCTTTTGATGCAAAAAGTTATCGAAAAAATAGGGGAGCGTTTGCCATGAAAAAACTAATCACACAATTGTTGCTGCTGCCCATTCGATTTTATCAGTACTCCATTTCTCCGCTGTTCCCGAGTAGTTGCCGTTTTACGCCTACCTGTTCGCAGTATGCGATTGATGCCATTAAAAAACATGGTCCGCTGAAAGGTTTGTTTTTGGCGATAAAGCGTATTTTGCGCTGTCATCCGTGGGGTGGAAGCGGTTACGACCCTGTTCCTTAATTGGTCTCTTCCGCTATTTCCAACAACATTTTGTCGTTTTGCCTGATTTTTCCGTCGTCAATCAAAAGTCGTACCGCTTCTATAATTGTCGTCTCTTTGCCGTTTATCTGTGCGGCAAGTTGCTTTATGGATAGTGGTTGGGTGCGCAGTAAGTTGATGATTTTGGACGCTAATTTCTGAAAAACAGGTGTAGTTAATGTTTGGCGTCTTTTGGCGAGGCAAACATCACATTGACCGCATGGCTCGGTGTTTTTTTGCCCGAAATAGCTGAGTAACAATTGGCTGCGGCACACGGTAGTGCTTGTGGCGTATTCGAGCACTTTCTCAATTTTTTCTACATAGCGTTTTTTGCGGTCGGTGTAAACAGAGTCGGGCAGTACAATTTTTTCGGTAAATTCCCGCTCTCTTGTATAGATGAGAAATGGCGTTTTTTTGAAAGGTATATAGTTGATTATATGATATTTACTTAGTGCAATAAGATTGTTGTATACTTCGTCGCGCGTGCAGCCGAGGCGTTGTGAAATAATTTCTTCGTTGATGTGTACCATATCGGTAAAAACGCCTGTGTACGAACGCAAAAGAACTTCTATCAGACGGTCGAAAATTTGATTTCTGTTCCGAAATTGGTACAATTCGTCCTTGTTTGCAGTAAACATCAGTTGCGAGGGATTGTCAATTTCTTCGGTAAGTTCGATATATCCCGCTAATTCGAGAATTTTTAAAGCATTGTATGTCGGTGCAATGGGAAAATGAAAAGTAAGGCAAAATTCTTGCAAATTAAAAGGAAAAACCAAATTTAATCCCGACTGTACACCTAATTGAAAAAAATTACCTAAGGCTTGATAAACTTCTTTGATGCGCTCTATTTCGGGAAATGTATCAATAATCCGTTTTTTCAGTTTCGTTTTGTCGGTGTTGTTGTACAAAAGTACGGCGTAGGCGCGTTTTTCGTCTCGTCCGGCACGCCCCGCTTCTTGGTAATAGGCTTCCAATGAATCCGGCACGTCCATGTGTACCACAGAGCGAACATTGGCTTTGTCGATGCCCATTCCGAAAGCGTTGGTGGCAACAATTACTCTACAACTGCCTTCTTTCCATGCGGCTTGCTTTTTGTCTTTATCGTCGTTTTCAAGTCCGGCGTGAAAATAGTCGGCTGAAATGCCGTTGCTGTTCAAAAAATCGGAAAACTCTTTCGTTTTTTTGCGACTGCGCACATAAACAACGGCAGTTCCGGGCACATTGCGCAAAATAGTAAGAAGTTGTGACGGTTTGTCCTCTGTTTCGCGCACCACGTAAACAAGATTTTTGCGTTCAAAACTCTTTTTAAACAGATTTTTTTCTTTAAACAGTAATTGTTCTTGTATATCGGTGGCGACTTCGGGCGTGGCAGTAGCGGTAAGTGCCAAAATAGGCGCATCGGGAATATGCTTGCGCAGGTCGGCAATTTTGAGGTAAGCCGGTCTGAAATCGTAGCCCCATTGCGAAATGCAGTGCGCTTCATCGACTACAATCATGCAGACGTTGAGAAATTGGATGCGTTTTAGAAACAGTTCCGTGCCGAGCCGTTCGGGCGAAACGTACAGAAATTTGTAATCGCCTAATTCGCAATTGTCTAATGCCGTAACAATTTCGTGTTGCTGCATTCCCGAATAGATGCTCAATGCGCGTATGCCACGTTTTTGAAGATTTTCCACTTGGTCTTTCATCAGTGCAATGAGCGGCGTAACGACAATACAAATACCTTCCATAGCCATAGCTGGCACTTGAAATGTAATGGATTTTCCTCCTCCCGTAGGCATCAAACCGAGCGTATCGCGACCTTCGCCCACCGATGTAATAATATCCAACTGTAACGGGCGAAAATCGTCGTATCCCCAATAAGTTTTGAGAATGTCGTGATAGACGGTATTTGTAGCAGAATTATCCAATTTAATATAGTAATGCTGAATTTAAAAAATCGTTGAAAGGTTTCATGGCGCGACACATAGGCAAAAGTCGTTCAAGAAAATCGGGTGCGCACACTTTGCTGTCGGTAAAGCTGTGTTTTACAAAAAACTCTTTAAATTTCAAATATTCTGCCGCAGGTGAATTAGCATCGAAGCCTTGCGGATTTTTTTTCAGTTTATTGAGTGCAAAAACGTTGCCGAAATAGTGTTTAAACTCTTTTTCATTGATAATCTTTTGAAAATCCTCAAAATCAATGTCAATAGCGGTACGCACGCGTTTTAGCATCTTTTTGTCAGGGCAGTATATTCCGCCGCAAAGTGCCGAATTGTTAGGTTCAATGTGCAGGTAATAGCCGCTCAAAAAACTTTTACGTCCGCCTTGCGCTGCTATGTAAGTACCAAAATGCCGTTTATAAGGGCTTTTGTCGTGCGAAAAACGTATGTCGCGGTAAATGCGAAACAGACAATCTTTGGCATCTAAATATTGAATGGTTGGGTCAAATGGTGCGATGTTATGTATCAGCCAATTTGTTTGGTCAATGACGTGTTGGCGGGAAATATCGTAGCGCGTCTTGTTCTGTTGAAACCATTCACGATTGTTGTGTGTTGCTAAGTCGCGTAAAAAAGAGAGAATGAATGCGTTATCCATGGGCTTATTCGCTGACTACAAAGCGCGCTGTCAGACGGTTACGCTGTTCCACAAAAACAATTTTTTCGCCGACCAATTTATCAATAATTTCTTTCGTGTGGTGGCGAATGGATATCAATTCCACATCAGTATTGTAGAGTACTTCAAATTCATTTTTGAATTCTTGCACCAATTGCTGAAAATTGACTTTGTTGTAGTCCATGCAAAACGAAAAACTGATGGCTGAAGTTTGCATCAGGCTTACTTTGAGGCGATAACTCGCTAATACGCTAAATATTTTGCTGAGTTTTTCTTCTGCAATAAACGAAAAGTCGCGCGGTGTGAGTGTCAGCAGTACTTGGTTGCTTTTGTCGATATAAATAGGCGGTAAATTCAATTTATAAGGATATTCGTTGATAACGGAACCGTCTTTGTCGGGTTCGATAAACGATTTAACGAACAGCGGAATTTTTTTGTTTTGTAGCGGTTTTACGGTTTTTGGGTGTATAATGCTGGCACCGCAGTACGATAATTCAATAGCCTCTTTGTACGAAAGTTTGGGAATTATCTGTACTTCTTTGTAGCGTTTCGGGTCGGCAGTCATCACGCCCGGCACATCTTTCCAAATGGTAACGCTATCGGCATTGAGCAAGTTTGCCAAAATAGCCGCTGTGTAGTCCGAGCCTTCGCGTCCGAGTGTGGTAGTTTGATTGGTAATAGTGCCAGCAATGAAACCTTGTGTAACAAAAACTTTTTTTTCTCTTTCGGCAAACAAGCGGTCGCACAGTTTTTGAGATAAATCCATGTCCACATTGCCTTCGCGGTAGTTGTCGTCGGTTTTTATACCGGCGCGTATATCTACAAATTGGATAGCGCTGTTTTCTTGTTTTAAAAAATTGGCAACAATTGTGGTAGAAATCAGTTCGCCGAACGATACGATACGGTCGTAATCGTAGTCGTAGCTGAGAGACGGTTTTTGTTGAATAATTTCTTTCAACTCATCATAAAGTTGCTTTAATTCGGCAGTAATGGTGGTTTTGTCTTCAAAAAGTTCATCGACTATAGTAGTATGAAAGTCGATAACTGCTTGTAAATTTTTGGTAACATCGGCGCGCCGTTCAAAAAAACTGTTGACCACTTTTTCCAACGCATTGGTTATTTTTCCCATTGCCGATACAACGATAACCAAATTACCTTTTTCTTTACCTACTATTTTTTGTAGGTTGCGTACGCCTTCCGCCGAATTTACGGAGGCACCTCCAAATTTATAAATCTTCATATTTGCAGTATTATACTTACAAAAGTACAATATTTTATCCATACAATACGTTTAAAAAGAGTTTTTTTTGTATCTTTGTAGGCTATTTTAATTTAGTTTACACGTAAAATAGAAATAATGGACAAATTGAGTTATGCTCTTGGTTTGAGTTTTGGTCAAAGTTTACGCCAAAATAGAGTTCAAGGTATTGATTATGAATCATTTGCAAAAGGTGTAGAGGCAATGTGCGAAGGCAAAATGCCTGAAATATCGGTACAGGAAGCTCAAAAGTTACTAGATGCCTATTTTTCGGAAATAGAATCAAAACAACAAGCTGCAGGAAAGGAACAAAAAAGTGCCAGTGAAAAATTTTTGGCTGAAAATGCTAAAAAGGCAGGCGTTATAACCACTGCGAGCGGATTGCAATATGAAATTCTAAAAGAAGGCAGAGGACAAAAACCGACAGCTACGGATAAAGTAAAAGTTCATTATCATGGTACATTGTTGGACGGTACGGTATTCGACAGTTCGGTAAAGCGCAATACTCCGGCTTCTTTCGGAGTCAATCAAGTGATAAAAGGCTGGGTAGAAGCATTGCAACTGATGCCCGTAGGCTCGAAATGGAAACTTTATATACCTCAAGAACTTGCCTATGGTGCTCATGGTGCAGGGGAAACTATCCGTCCTTATTCGGCGCTCATTTTTGAGGTTGAGCTGTTAGAAATACTTTAACGATATTGAAAGAAATTTTAGAACAATAATTATTAACATCAAAAAATTAAACAATGAAAAAAACTGCGATTTTATTTTTTAGCGCTGCAGTTGCGGTGCTTTTAGTGTCATGTAACGGAATTGGTTCCTCGAAAGTAGAGAATGAATTAGATTCCTTGAATTATGCGTTTGGCGCAGCCAACGGAAGCGGAATTAAACAATATGTTTTAGCCGCCGATTCCAGTACAGCTTCGATGAATGCCTTGATAAAAGGTATTAAAAAAGGCTTTAAAAACGACGACGCTTCGTTTAAAATGTACGTTGAAGGTTTGAAAATCGGTAGCGCCATGAAAGAACAATTTGCCAATGGTTTGGCAGGAGACAGCACGCTTATCGCTGACGAGAAAATTGTTATGGAAGCTATGATTGCTGCCATCAAAGGCGACACCAATGTATTGATGGACGGACAAGAGGCTTATGAATATTTTATGGCAGCCATGCAACGTCGTGAAGAGCTTAAAAATGAAGCTCAATACAGCGACAACAAAAAAAGCGGTGAAGATTTCTTAGCTGCAAATGCTACGAAAGAAGGTGTTGTAATCACAACAAGCGGATTGCAATATGAAATTCTTAAGGAAGGTAAAGGCTCGAAACCGACAGCAACCGACAAAGTGAGAGTTCACTACCATGGTACATTGTTGGATGGTACTGTATTTGATAGCTCTATAGAACGTAAAGAACCCGCCGAATTTGCCGTTAATCAAGTTATTGCAGGATGGACGGAAGCATTGCAACTGATGCCTGTTGGCTCGAAATGGAAACTTTACATTCCTCAAGAATTGGCTTACGGTTCGGTTAATCAAGGTACCATCAAACCGTTCTCGATGCTTATTTTTGAAGTTGAATTGTTGGACATCGTAAAATAACGATGCTTCACCAAATAAACAAAACGCCAATTGAAAAATTGGCGTTTTTTATAAAAAAGAAATGCCACTTGTGAGTGGCACTTCGTTCAAAAGATTGTGATTATTAAGCCGGATGAATAGCATCTGACGGGCAAACTTCAGCGCAAGTGCCGCAATCAGAACAAATATCGGGGTCGATAGAATAGATTTCACCTTCGGAAATAGCTTCTAAAGGACATTCGCTAAGGCAAGAGCCACAAGCTACACAATCATCGGTAATAACGTAAGCCATGTTTTTTTAATTTTAAAATTAGTAATTGTTGTGCCCGTTTCAATCGAAAAGATAAAAATTGCTTTTCTTCTCTTTTGGGCAAAATTTTTGACAAAAATACAACTATTTTCTATTCTTACAAAATAAATTCATAGAAATAACTTTTTGCAGTGATGTCCGTTCCGAATGTGCGGTTTCACAATATAATTACAGTTTTATCGTTTCTCATTTGTGAAAAAGATATTTTGGATAGTTTCATTTTGCCTGACGGTGTTTGCAGCGTCAGCTCAAAATCTGCCGATGGCCGACTACAAGAGGTTCCATTTCGGTTTCACATTGGGCACGTCAATTTTCGATTTTGGTATAAAACCGAGTTTAATGGAGATAGAGGGCAAGGTTTACAAAGCCGATGTTACGCGATTAATGCCGGGCTTTACCGTGGGAGCTATCGCCGATTTGCGTATGGGCGAATATTTTAATTTGCGTTTTGTGCCGTCGCTCTATTTAGCCGACCGTACCATTTCGTACAGCAATAATGTGGACGATGAAATTATCAGTACTTCAATAAAATCGACTTCTATTACTATTCCTCTTTATGTGAAATACAGTTCGGTACGCATCAATAATTATCGACCATATATTTTGGCAGGTGGCGGTATTGCATTCGATTTGGCACGAGACAAACAGATGCCGGTGTTACTGAAGCCGGGCGATTATTTTGTGGAATTTGGTGCGGGCTGTACTATTTATTTTAGTTTCTTTAGATTTTCACCCGAAATTCGCTTTGCATTGGGTTTCAACAATATTTTAACTCCGTTGGAAGAACGTGAGAATTATTTAGACCCTGAAAACTACAAATATACGCAGGCGTTAAGTAAATTAACTTCGCGTATGTTCACCATTGCTTTCAATTTCGAGTAACAGTCCTGCGCAAGCATCTTCGACTAACTCTATCACATATTCAAAATCTTTGTCAACGCCTAAATAAGGGTCGGGAATGGTATCAACTGTGTGTTGTTGGCAATAGTCGCCCAATAATTTAATTTTATGTCGGTTGGCTTCGCTTGCTCTGCTGAGCAATTCACGTATATTGGAAGGATCCATTCCTAAAATCAAATCGAAATGGTTAAAATCGCTTGGTTTAATAGGGCGCGAGCGGTGCGTGATGTTATAACCGTGTAGTTCCGCATGGCGCCGCATACGCGGGTCGGCTAATTCGCCTTCGTGGTAGTTGTCGAGACCTGCGGAGTCTATTTCGTAGTGTTCGGTAAGTCCTTTTTCGGCTAAAAGTTGGTTAAAAACGGTTTCGGCTATGGGCGATCTGCAAATATTGCCGAGGCAAACAAATAGAATTTTCATATCGGTAAACGTGTTATCACAAAAAACGATCGAAAAAAAATCGGTCGTTTTTTGAATGGTTATGTAAATTTTATAGAGATTGTTTGTCTGGTTTCTCTTGAAAAACGTCCAAACTTGTCTTATTTTTTCTTCATGTAGGCTGCAATTTCTTTTTTATAGCGCACATACAATGAGACAGCATATCCAAAGGCAATACCACCTAACATCCACAGAAAGAGAGCAATTAATCGGGACGAACGCATCAAAATAACATCCGACGTGAAATAAGCGGGACTTTTGTAGCGTTCTAAATTGTAAGATAAATTTTGACGCCAATTGTACAATTGGTTTATTTCTCCGTACAGCAGTTGTTTTTTGACTTCGCCCGTTAAAACCGTGTTGTTCATCTTTAACGAAAAATCGGTTGGAGAATTGAAATAGGTATGATTAGCCAAGCTGTCCAATCTTTTTATTTCATTGTCGCAAAATTCTATGCGATTTTCGGTTTGCTCAACAAACGCTTGGTGTATTGCATTGATGGTGGGTTGAGCAACGAGATATTGGGCAATTTTGTTGTAAACATCGTTGTAACCGGCCAAATTTTTTGCCTTGATGCCCACCATCAGCCTATCCGACATAATTAAATTGGTGGTGTCGCCCATTTTGCTCATTTTGTTTTTTACATCAGGCTCTCCAACAATACGGTCATAAGTATTGTCGTCATATTTATTTATATAGCCGTAATAATGTTGGGTATTGGAATGATAATTTTTGTATTTATCTTTTGAATAGCATAAATTGTAGATATTTATTTCGCGAATTTTTTTAGCCACCGAATCTTCTATGTTTAGAAGTTGGGGTAATACTTTCAAATCGCCACAATAGGCTTGTATTACTTTTAGATTGTTGTAAACGTTAGCTCTGTTTTCCGGTGCAAACAGCAATGTTGAACGTCCTTCTACTTTTACTTGCGATGGTTTTGTGCAGAAAAATCCTACTACCAAAGCGATAAAAGTGCATAGAGTTATAATCCAAAAATATTGAAATCCAAAACGCAGAGTCTTAAGTATAAAATGAAACAGACCGATACTCGTTTTCTTTATCCATTGAAAAAACATCAGGATAAGATCCAATAAATTCAGTTCGTGCGATTCTTTTTTCTTGTTTTCTTGCTTTTCCATGTTCTTAATTTTTTAATAGCGTACAAAATTACATTAAATATTTGAATTTGCAATACTTTCATCTTCTTCGGATGCGTTTTCCTCTTCCCAATAAGGTTCGTTGTCATCAATTTCTTCATCTTCCAATTCGGGCGGTCGCTGTGGTCCTTGGTGACGGAATATAACAGCTAACGTAATGCCTGTTACCGCACCAGCCAAATGTCCTTCCCACGAAATAGGTCTATCGGGCATCCAAGGCAGAAGATTCCAAACAAGGCTACCGTAAACGAATACCACCGTTAGCGAGATGGCGATGAGTGGAATATGTTTGCGCAGTAAACCGCTTAGAAACAGGAAAAAAGCCAGACAGTAGATAAGGTCGCTGCAACCGATATGCCAACTTTCACGTCCGATTATCCACAATAGAGTGCCTGAAATGAGCCACGAATACAACAAAATACGCAAAGCGATATCTCTGTAGAAATAAAATAACGCTACCGATAAAATCCAAAATGAAAGCAGATTGTTCAGCAAATGCGTTATATCGGAATGGACAAATACGTGTGTCAAAATTCCCAACAATCCATTAAGATGACCCGGATGCACGCCCAACCAATATAAGTCAATGTGTAAGCCTACTTGACAAGCAAATACCAATCCTATAAGAACGACAAAAACCGTTGGGAAGAATAAAGCGTATAAAAATCGTTTTTTTTCTAAATTCATGTCTGTACAAAAGCTTGTATATAACAATTTTACAAAGTTACGAATAAAAATGGAAAAATATTTGCTTAAAACGAAAATTGCATAAGAATTTTTCAAAAAAAAATCGTACCTTTGAAAACAGAAAAATTTTAGTATTATGATGCAGATAGGAGATAAACTACCGAATTTTTTAGGAACCAATCAAAATGATGAACCTGTGTATGGTTCTGCTTATTTAGGTAAAAAATTAGTGCTCTATTTTTATCCCAAAGACAATACGTCCGGTTGCACTGCCGAAGCTCGCAACTTGCGTGATAACTATGACGAATTGCGTAAAGCCGGCTATGAAGTGGTGGGTGTGAGTATTGACAGCGCATTGTCGCATCAAAAATTTATCACTAAAAATCAACTACCGTTTGACCTGATAAGTGATACTGAAAAAACTTTGGTAGAACATTTTGGTGTATGGGGCGAGAAAAAACTATACGGTCGAACTTATATGGGCGTTTTTCGTACTACATTCATTTTCAATGAAGAAGGCGTTTTGGAGCGTATTTTTAAGCCCAAAGAGATAACCGTAAGTAATCATGCAAATCAAATATTAAACAAATAAATAAAAAATTATGAGCGAAGAAACAAAAAAACCGACTTTGGAGAAGCTGAAAGCACTCCAGTTAGCGATGGACAAAATAGAAAAAGACCATGGCAAAGGAACTATTATGAGAATGTCGAACGAAGAAGTGGAAGAAGTTGAAGTTATTTCATCCGGTTCGTTAGGTTTGGATGCGGCTTTAGGCGTTGGCGGCTATCCGCGCGGTCGAGTAATCGAAATTTACGGTCCTGAAGCGAGCGGTAAAACAACGCTGGCTATTCATGCCATTGCTGAAGCGCAAAAAGCAGGCGGCATAGCAGCTATAATTGATGCTGAGCACGCTTTCGACCGTTTTTATGCCGAAAATTTGGGTGTAAAAATGGAAGAGTTACTTATTTCGCAACCCGACAACGGCGAACAGGCTTTGGAAATAGCTGACCAATTGATACGTTCATCGGCTGTTGACCTTATAGTTATTGACTCGGTGGCTGCATTGACACCGAAAGCTGAAATTGAAGGTGAAATGGGCGATTCTAAAATGGGTCTTCAGGCGCGCTTGATGTCACAGGCGTTGCGTAAACTTACTGCAACCATAAGCAAAACCAATACAACCTGTATCTTTATCAACCAATTACGTGAAAAAATAGGTGTTATGTTCGGTAATCCCGAAACGACCACCGGCGGTAACGCTTTGAAATTTTATGCTTCGGTACGTTTGGATATTCGCAGGATAGGTCAAATAAAAGACGGCGACAACGTTATTGGCAATGAAACGCGCGTGAAAGTGGTGAAAAATAAAGTGGCGCCTCCGTTTCGTAAAGCGGAATTTGACATTATGTACGGAAAAGGCATTTCAAAAGTCGGCGAAACTATCGATTTAGGCGTTGAATACAACATTGTTAAAAAAAGTGGTTCGTGGTTTTCCTATGGCGACACCAAATTAGCACAAGGACGTGAAGCCACCAAAAAATTATTGGAAGACAACGTAGAATTGTGCCAAGAAATTCAGGACAAGATAACTGAAGCGATGAAGACTACCAAATAAAACAATTTTTTGATTTGTAACCTATGCTTACAAAACGTATTATTCCATGCCTCGATGTCAAGGATGGACAAACAGTAAAAGGCATCAATTTTGAAGGTCTGAAAAGAGTGGGCGACCCTGTGGAACTTGCCCGTTTTTATGAAGAACAAGGAGCCGATGAACTAGTCTTTTTGGACATTTCAGCCACCAATGAAAAGCGAAAAACTTTGGTAGAATTAGTGAGCCGAGTAGCGCAAAAAATAACTATTCCGTTTATCGTTGGAGGGGGCATTAGTGAAGTAGATGATGTGAAAACTCTACTACAAAATGGTGTGGACAAAGTTTCAATTAATTCTGCTGCCGTACTTCGCCCGCAATTGATAGAGGAATTTGCCGAACAATTCGGTTCGCAATGTTTGGTGTTGGCTATTGATGTTAAATTTGATGATGGCGATTGGTACGTTTATCTGAACGGTGGCAGAGTTAAAACGGAATTGAAAGCGTTGGATTGGGCACAGCAATGTGCAGCAATGGGAGCCGGAGAGATTTTACTCACTTCCATGAACCACGACGGCACGAAAAATGGCTTTGCTTTGGACATTACAAAAGCAATTGCGGAAAGTGTATCAATTCCTGTGATAGCTAGCGGCGGTGCAGGCACAATGGATCATTTTGTCGATGTGTTAAAAGACGGTCATGCTGATGCAGCATTAGCAGCTTCCATATTCCATTATCGAGAGGTGGAAATTCCAATACTGAAACGCTATCTGTTAGAACATGGTATAGCAGTACGCATCTAATAAAAAAGCGTTTGGAAAAATTTCCAAACGCTTTTTTTATCGGCATTTTGTAACTGTCATGTGAAAGCATTTTGAGCGTCCTTCACAAATAATAAGAAATCGGCATTGTTTACGCATTTCGCGCAAAGTTTCTTTAAAAATTTCTTCCACTTGCGGATTGCTTTCGCAAATCTGATTTTTTTCGTATTTGTAGTAACCAATGTCAAATGTTGTTCCGAAATAGTGTGCCGTTCCGTTGGGCGTAGCATTTCGATTGACGCGCGTTAATTTTTTTTGGTCTTCTTCGGTGCGCAACATCGAAGTGATGCGAAATTTGTAGTTTCCCAACTGTTTTTCACGCAATTTTTCTTGAAATCGTACACCAATTTCGTTTAACAGTTTGGCAGCTTCTGGCGTTAAGTATGGATGCGAATGCGTCAGTTCCTTGATGACGTAGTAGCGGTTTCCTTTTATTGGCACTAAAAAACCGTTGTTCAAGCACGAGTCGATGTTATTTTCCAAATCGGCTTTGTCCTTAAAAGGTCGACTTAATCCGTTTTTCGTGGCGTGTTCCCAATGGAGCGCATTTTTATCACGAAAACGTACTGTCGAATCAATGGGCGCAGAGGCATGTTTACACAAATCGCACTCTTTTACTGTGATATCGACCGGAGCGTTTCGCATTCGGTATTCTACCGCCACAATAATGGCGATGCTTGCAGCAAAACCGATTAAAATACACCAGAAGAGTGTTTTATCTATAATTTTCCCCGATTTTTTCTTCTTTTTCTTTGTCGTCGTTTTTTTTCTTTTTGTTACTTTTTTTGCCATTAGTTAATCAGACAATTATAAAAATATAAGTTGTACCAAAATGTAAATCGGTAATAATACAATCAAAGAAAATTTAATCATATAACCGAAAAAAGATGGCATTTTGATGTTTTCTTTTTCTGCAATGGCTTTAACCATAAAGTTAGGACCGTTGCCAATGTAAGTCATCGCACCAAACACAACAGCTCCCAAAGAGATAGCTTTCAGTAAAATTTCGGGTATTCCGGCTACGAAGCTGGTGGCGACTCCATTACACATAACGGTGCCATTAACGACACCTTGCGCCATGGCTGCTGATGCTTCAGGAAGTCCGGTTGCTACACTGTAGAAGGCTACAGCCGTAGGTGTGTTGTCTAAGAACGAACTGAGTGCGCCGGTGTAGTAGTAAAATTGCCACGGTTCGATTAGGTTAAGATGAGCGGCGTTGGCTTTGAGATAGATTAGAGCGGGGGTCATAGTTGTAAAGATGCCAAGGAAAACGATGGCAACTTCAATAATCGGTCCCCACGAATAGTTGTTATCTTGGCGCACTTTTTTTCTGGTGGTGTAAACCGACAAGAAAACGATAGACAGCAGCACAATTTCGCGGAGGAATTTTATCCAAATAGGAGCGTCAGCTTCTTTCATATCGGGGATATATTGCACATTGATGAATGCTACCGACAATATGATACCAAGCAGATAAATTAAATTGATGCGACCGGAAATAGAAAGTGGTTGCACTTCGCGTGCGTCAGCCGACAATGCTGTCCAATGTTCTTTTTTGTAATAGTATCTGTCCACCAAATAGTATGTGAACAATAGTATAGCACCTACAAAAGCCCATTCAGGGAACAAATTGAAGAACCATGTAAATTCGGCACCGCGCAGATAAAGAATAAATAGTGGAGGGTCGCCGAGCGGTGTCAAAAGTCCGCCACAGTTAGCAACGAGGGCGATGAAAAATAGCACTGTGTGAACTTTGTGCTCGCGTTGCGCATTGGTTGCCAATATTGGACGAATGAGCAGCATTGCCGCACCCGTTGTGCCGATAAACGATGCTAAAACGTATCCGATGCCTAAAAACAGTGTGTTCACAGACGGTTTCGCTTTGATGTCACCGGTAAGCCGTATGCCTCCTGTTACCACATACAACGATAAAAGCAAAATAATAAATGGAATATAGTCGTAAATCAGTTGTTCTTCCAATTCGGCTGCCAAGCCTTTTATAATTAAAAAAACGGCAGTTGGAACACCTAAGAAAAGTGCAACGATAAGTTTATTGCGATTTTTGTCCCACCAATTTTCCACTAAAAGCGGACCTATGGCAATGGTAAGCAACATAAGTGCAAATGGAATAATTCCCCACACCGGCATTACATAGCCCGAAGAGGCGACCGCTTCAGCAGCTTGTTGTCCCACCACTCCTATTGAGTCGGTAACAGCCTGTTGCAAGCTCTGCAATGTGTCCAAAGAATCGGACAAAATAGTTTCGTTCATAATTTAGACGAGTTTAATTGTTTATAAATATTGATAAAAAGTTATTTAATCGAGTTTTAAAACGGCAAGGAAAGCTTTTTGCGGCACTTCTACATTGCCGATTTGTTTCATACGCTTCTTACCGCGTTTCTGTTTTTCCAACAGTTTGCGTTTGCGCGATACGTCGCCACCGTAGCATTTTGCGGTAACATCTTTGCGCAACTGTTTTACTGTTTCGCGGGCGATAATTTTTGCTCCAATGGCTGCTTGTATGGCGATATCGAATTGTTGGCGCGGCAAAAGTTCTTTCAATTTCTCACACATACGGCGCCCGAAAGTTACGGCATTGTCTTGGTGTGTCAGCGTTGAAAGTGCATCGACAGGTTCGCCGTTCAGCAGAATATCGAGTTTTACCAATTTAGACGGTCTGAAGCCATTGGCGTGATAATCGAACGAAGCGTAACCTTTGGATATGGATTTTAGTTTGTCATAAAAATCGATAACAATTTCGCCCAACGGCAGATCAAACACTATTTCTACGCGGTTGCCGGAAATAAATTCCTGTTTTATCAATTCGCCACGTTTATCCAAACAGAGCGTCATAATGGGACCAATGTAATTGGTAGTGGTAATGATAGATGCGCGGATATAAGGTTCTTCTATATGTTCAATGGTCGCTACGTCGGGCATACCTGCCGGATTGTGCACTTCTATTTCGTTGCCGTTTTTATCGTAAATAAGGTACGACACGTTAGGTACGGTGGTTATTACGTCCATGTCAAATTCGCGGTCGAGGCGTTCCTGCACAATTTCCATGTGCAACAATCCTAAAAATCCGCAACGGAAACCAAAGCCTAATGCCACCGAACTTTCGGGTGAAAAACTGAGCGATGCGTCGTTCAGTTGCAGTTTTTCCAAACTTGCGCGCAAATTTTCGTAATCCTCTGTTTCAATGGGATATACGCCGGCAAAAACCATCGGTTTTACCTCTTCAAATCCGGCAATAGCCTCTTTACAAGGACGATTGACATGGGTAATGGTGTCGCCCACTTTTACTTCGCTTGAAGTTTTTATGCCGCTGATAATGTAGCCGACATTTCCCGTGCTTAATTCTTGAGTCGGCTGCATATTCATTTTTAGAATACCGATTTCGTCGGCATCGTATTGGCGACCGGTATTGAAAAATTTGACAAAATCACCTGTACGCAACACGCCGTTGACAACTTTAAAATAGGCGATAATACCACGGAAATTGTTGAAAACTGAATCGAAAATCAAACATTGAAGCGGAGCGTTCGGGTCGCCTTTTGGTGCAGGAATTTTCTCGACAATGGCATTCAGAATTTCGTCCACGCCCATGCCGGTTTTGCCGCTGGCACGTATGATGTCTTCGCGCGGACAGCCCAATAAATCGACAATTTCGTCTTCTACCACTTCGGGCATTGCATTATCCATGTCGCACTTATTTATTATCGGAATAATTTCCAAATCGTGCTCAATTGCCATGTAAAGGTTGCTGATGGTTTGTGCCTGAACGCCTTGCGATGCATCAATGATAAGCAATGCGCCTTCGCAAGCAGCGATGGAGCGCGACACTTCGTACGAAAAATCGACGTGCCCGGGAGTGTCAATTAAGTTGAGTGTATATTCTTCTCCGTGCAGTGTGTATTTCATTTGTACGGCGTGGCTTTTGATGGTGATGCCGCGCTCGCGTTCCAAATCCATACTGTCGAGCACTTGCGCTTGCAGGTCTTTTTTGGCAACGGTATTTGTATATTCCAACAAGCGGTCAGCCAGCGTACTTTTGCCGTGGTCGATATGCGCTATGATGCAAAAATTGCGAATTTTATCCATAAATAGAAAAGCGTTCAAAAAAATACGTCATACAGACTGTTTGATTTAGTATTCGAAGCGTTTTTTATAAGCATGCAAAAATAGTCAAAAAAGCCCAAAGAAAAAAGCAGTACAAGCTTTATTTCTCTTGATTTTTCTATATTCCGCAATGTTCCAACAAAAAGAAAATTCCGATAGCAATAAATAAGCCTCCCGTAATCCATCGCGCCCATTTCCCCGCATTTTTCATCGACTTATAAAACTTGCTTGCGCTACCAACGCTAAATGCAATAATCCAAGCAATGAGTATGACCGGCAGAGAAACGATAAGTGCAAAAACGATTAGCAGCAGCCAACCGGTGGACGTAGTGGCGCATGTGGGCAACAGCATTCCGAAAAAAATCATAGCGTTGGTGGGGCAAAAAGTCAACGAAAGCAACGCTCCCATAAGAAACGAACCCCAATTGTTTTTACTCATTCGATTATTGAACTTATCGGACGAAATTGACAATGTGAGCGAAGGAAAAATATCGGGAAAAAATAGGAGTGTACCCATTATTATGAAAAACGGAATAAGAAGAATTTCGCTATATTCTGCAAAAAAATTGCTGATATGGAGCAAATTTGCACCTGTACGCAGTAAAATAATGAGCGCAATACCCATAATGCCGAAAACGGTTGTACGTCCCAACGTGTACCAAAGTCCGTTGGTGAACACTTTTTTCTTGTCTAAATCTTTGCCAATGTAACTGATAGCGGCAATGTTGGTAAGCATGGCACATGGGTCTAATGCAAAAACCACTCCCAGCAAAATGGTTATCCAAAGAGGCGATTCGGCTTGCGAGAGTAGTGTGTTGAAAAAATCGGTCATAGTGGTTTAGATGGATTTTTTGGCAGCGTTGATAAGTTCGGCAGCCTGCTTGACGTTGAGGCGCTTGCCAACGGAAACTGTTTTGCCGTCGATGATAACGGTAGGCAAGTTCCATACATTATATTTGAGTATTTCATCGAGTTCTTCTATTGTTTCAACTGTAATAGTTATACTTTCAGCGTGTGCGGCGGCTTCTCGTATAGCGTTGAGCGTGGCTTTGCAGCCGGAGCAGTTTGACTCTAAAAGCACTTTTATGGTCATGGTTGTCATCTATACTTTTCCCCAAAAAAAGAATTACAAAGATACTGTTTTTTCGTACACAACGGTTTTTATAGTTTGAATAAAAATTTTGTTAGTAACTTTTTCCGTTAAAAATTCGTGATGTTTATAAATTCGGTTATCTTTACAACATCCATTTTTCGGCAGACGAAATTTCTTATCTCTTTCGTTTTTTGCTGTTTACATTTTGCTTAAAAACAGACAAACTAATAAAATATGACGTTTACCCATCTTCATGTCCACTCGCATTATTCTATCCTCGACGGAATGTCGAAAATATCCGAATTGGTGGACAAATGCCAACGTACAGGTATGAATGCCATGGCACTTACCGACCATGGTAATATGTTCGGAATCAAAGAGTTTTCCGATTATGCAAAAAAAGTGAACAGTGCGCTGAATCGCAAAGTGAAGGAGTGCGAGGAGGAACTTGACAAAATACCGCTCGAGATAGAACGCAATGAAAAAATAGTGGCTTCGCCGTCTAATGCAAATGCACTTGCTCAAGCAACGGCGGCGATAGAGCGATTGCGAGCACGCCGCATCGAACTGGAGAAAAAATTACCGGAATTGAAACAAAAGGTTGCCGAATATATTCCGTTTAAACCTATTTTCGGTATTGAAACCTATTGTGCGCCGGTCTCTATCGATGTACGCCGAAACCGTCCCGACCGTGGTTGGCACCTTATTTTACTTGCAAAAAACAAAGTTGGCTATCATAATTTGTGTAAACTGAGTTCAATCGCTTACACCGACGGTTTTTACTACAATCCGCGCATCGACTATGCGTTGTTGGAAAAGTACCACGAAGGATTGATTATTTGTTCGGCTTGTCTTGGCGGTGAACTTCCGCAGAAAATAATGGACGGCGATATTGACGGTGCTGAAAAGGCTATCAGATGGTTTAAAAATCTTGTCGGAGACGATTATTATATCGAGATACAACGCCATCAAACTACTAAGCCGGGAGCTGACCAAGAGGTGTTTCAACGCCAGCAGGAAGTAAATGCCGTATTGTTGGATTTGGCGAAGAAAACAGGAACGAAAGTGGTGGCTACCAACGATGTCCATTTTGTAGAGGAGGAACACGGCGAGGCGCACGACCGACTTATTTGCTTGAGCATGGGAAAAGACTATGACGACCCCGACCGTTTGCGCTACACAAAACAAGAGTGGTTGAAAACGCCCGAAGAGATGGCTGCTATATTTGCCGATGTGCCGGAAGCTATAACCAATACACAGGAAATTGCCGAAAAGGTGGAATTTTATGATATTGATTCCGAGCCAATTATGCCAAAATTCGATATTCCTGCCGAATTTGGAACAGAGGAAATGTACCGCCAAAAATTTACCGAACAGGATTTATTCGATGAATTTACACGGAACGAAAAAGGCGAAGTAGTTTTAAGTCAAGCTGCTGCCGAAAAGAAGATACGGAAATTGGGCGGTTACGACAAACTCTATCGTATAAAACTCGAAGCGGATTATTTGAACCTGCTGGCATGGGAAGGTGCAAAAGTGCGTTACGGCGACGATTTGAGTGATGAATTGAAAGAACGCATCACGTTTGAGTTGCACATTATGAAAACGATGGGTTACCCGGGTTATTTCCTTATTGTTCAAGATTATATACGAGTGGCGCGCGAAGAATTGGGCGTTTCAGTAGGACCGGGACGTGGCTCGGCAGCCGGTTCGGTGGTTGCCTATTGCCTTAAAATTACCGATATTGACCCTTTGAAATATGATTTGCTGTTTGAGCGTTTTCTCAATCCCGACCGTATTTCGTTGCCCGATATTGATGTCGATTTTGATGATGACGGACGCGGTAAAGTGATTGATTGGGTAACTCAAAAATATGGCAAAAAACATGTAGCTCACGTCATCACCTATGGCACTATGGCAACAAAATCGAGTATTGCCGATGTGGGACGCGTTCAAAAAGTGCCGCTATCTACCGTAACGGAGGTTAAAGCGTTAATTCCCGACAATTTTGACGATTTTAAAGACCCTGAAACGGGCAAACCGTTTAAAGAAGGCGGGAAAAAAATCCCGAAAGTCAATCTGGAGAATTGTTTTAAATATGTGCCGGAAATTAAAAAATTGTTGGACGGCGATGACCAAAATATCTCCTCCATGCTGCATTATGCATCGGAATTGGAAGACACCAACCGACAAATAGGTATTCATGCGTGTGGTATTATTATTGGTGCCGATGATTTGACGAAAGTTGCACCAGTTTGCACCATTAAAGATAAAGCTACCGATAGTGAATTGCTTGTAACTCAATACGATGGTCGCGCCATTGAGTCGGTCGGTTTGATTAAAATGGACTTTTTAGGACTGAATACGCTTTCCATTATTAAAGAGACGCTAGCGAATATCAAACAATCGAAAGATATTGATATTGACATTGATGCCATACCGATTGACGATAAATTGACCTATAAACTCTATTCAAAAGGCAGTACCGTGGCGATATTCCAATTTGAATCGCTTGGTATGCAGAAGTATTTGCGCGAACTTCGCCCGACTGTTTTCGGCGACCTTGTTGCGATGAATGCACTTTACCGTCCGGGTCCAATGGATAAAATTCCGTCATTTATTGCCCGTAAACAAGGGCGTGAGGAAATTTCCTACGAACTGCCGTGCATGGAAAAATACCTGAAAGAAACCTATGGCATTGCGGTTTATCAAGAGCAGGTGATGCTTTTGTCTCGCGAAATAGCTGATTTTACACGCGGCGAATCTGATACTTTGCGTAAAGCAATGGGCAAAAAGCAAGAGAAGGTAATGGAGGAGTTGTTTGGTAAATTTATGGAGCAGGGTGTGCCAAAGCAATGCAAGGAAACAGGAAAATCTGAGGCGGAAATTAAAAAAATATTGGAGCAAATTTGGCATGAATGGATAAAGTTTGCATTTTATGCGTTCAACAAGTCGCATGCTGTTTGCTATGCGTGGCTGTCGTACCAAACTGCCTATCTTAAAGCGCATTATCCTGCCGAATTTATGGCAGCTAACCTTACGCGAAACAAGGACGATATTAAGAAAGTAACCAAACTGATGGACGAATGTAAAGCTATGCGGTTGGACGTCAAAGGTCCTGACATCAATGAATCGAAATTGAACTTTACGGTGAATAAAGCCGGTGAAATTCGTTTTGGACTTGGAGGCGTGAAAGGTGTGGGCGAAGGTGCCGTCGATTGCATAGTAAAAGAGCGCGTGGAACGCGGTCTGTTTACCGATATGTTTAACTTTGTGGAGCGTGTCAATTTGAGCGTGTGCAACCGCAAGGCTATTGAAAGTTTGGTGCTGGCAGGTGCATTTGATGCTTTCGGTATTGAACGCGAGCTGTTTTTTGCCACCAACATCAAGGGCGAACAGTTTATAGAGACGCTGATACGTTACGGAAACCGTTTTCAGCAAGACCAACTGATGCACCAAAATTCGCTTTTTGGCGAAATGGATGGAGCAGAAATTGTCAGACCGGAAATTCCTGAAGGAGTTGAGTGGTCGATGCTGGAACGCTTGAACAAAGAGCGTGAATTGGTGGGTATTTATCTGTCGTCTCATCCGCTCGACCGTTACCGTTTGGCGTTGGAGTATGGTTGTTCAGCCCATTTGCAGGAGATTCCGGAGTTAATAACTGCCGAAAAAGCCATACCGTTTACGGTGGGTGGAATGATTACGGCGGCGGTTGAGGCTAAAACCAGATACGACAAACCTTTTGGAATTATAACGGTTGAGGATTTTTCTGGTCCTTATAAGTTTTATTTATACAACCGCGACTTCATTGAGTTTGGCAAGTTTATGAAAAAAGACCTTTTTGTGCTTATTCATGGTAGAATACAGGAACGCGGTTCGGATTGGAAATTCAAAAAATCACTTGATTCCGGAGAAAAAAGGCAATGGGAAGCCAAAATTACAAACATCGAACTATTGGATGATGTGGCCGACAAACTAATTAATAAACTGACTATTACGCTGTCGTTGGATAAGTTTGAAATGCTGACGATAAATGAATTAATGTCGCTTATTGATGATAATCCGGGTACTATTCCTTTGCACGTGGTGATCGAAGATTTGGAAGAGGGGTATTCCGTTCCCATGTATTCGCGAAAAAAGAAAGTAGCCGTAACCGAAAAGTTGCTTTCGGAGCTTGCCGGCATGGCTGAAGAGGAAAAATTAAAATACAAGGTTAATTGATAAGTGTCTCGTCCTGAAAAAGCGTTACAAATAAAAAAGTATCGTTATGAAAGAAAGAGAAGAACCGGGTTACATTAAGCGTACCCAACGAGATTACAGTATGTCCTTTAAGCTTCAAGTAGTAGCAGAAGTTGAGAGTGGCAAATTAAGTATTACAGGTGCTTTACGTAAATATGGCATACAATCTCATAGTACAGTATTGAATTGGATAAGAAAATATGGTATCTTTGACCGTGAATATCAAGTCCAACGTCTTATGAATAAAACACCTGAACAGAAGATTCTGGAATTTGAACAGCGTATCAAGCTTCTGGAGCGTCAAAAAGCCAGTTTAGAGAAACAGGTTGAGATAGCTGAGGAAAAATCTATCTTTTTTGATATGATGATTGACATTGCCGAAAAGGAGTTCAAGATTCCCATACGAAAAAAGTCCTAATCCGAACAGTCCAAGAATATACAAGCAGACAAGAACGCTCAATAAGTTATGCTTGTAGATTGTTCGGAGGGAGTAGACAAGTTTATTATCGTCGTAAAAAGCGAGAGCATGTATTGCAACAAAAGTCAGAACAAGCAGTATCACTTGTTCTGCAAGTTCGTCATCAACTTCCACGCTTAGGAACTCGTAAGCTGTACCATATACTTAAAGAGCCACTACAAGAACTTAATATTGGAAGAGACAATTTATTTACCATAATGCGAGCTAACCATTTAGATATCAAACCAAAGCGTCAGTATCATGTTACGACAAACTCACATCATCGTTTTCGTAAACATAAAAATCTTGTAGAAGGTTTAGATATACACAGACCCGAGCAAGTGTGGGTTTCAGATATAACTTATGTGGGCAGTAGAACAAATCCTTTATATCTATCGCTTGTAACGGATGCTTACTCGAAGAAAATAATGGGATATGACTTATCCGATAGTTTAGCAGTAGAGAGTAGCTTAAAAGCATTAAAGAAAGCAATTAAATCAAGGGAATATAAAGATAAACCTTTAATCCATCATTCCGACAGAGGATTACAGTATTGTAGCAACGAGTATCAGGCGGTTCTAAAACGAAATGGTTTAACGCCCAGTATGACTGAAAGTTATGACCCATACGCTAATGCAGTGGCAGAACGCGTAAATGGTATCCTTAAAGATGAGTTTATGATAGAAAAACATAGTCGAGATAAATACGTTATGGAGAGTTATGTGAAGGATAGCATAGATAAGTATAACAGGTTAAGACCGCATTACTCTTGTTATATGTTGACACCGGAGGAAATGCATCAGCAAAATAAAATTAAAATACGTACCTATAAAAAATCCATTCATATGAAGGCTAGCCTTCATATGAATGGATAAAAAGAATTATTTTTGTATAAAAACCTGTAACGGTTATTTAGGACTAGTCAAACTCTTAATTCCCTATAAATGGGAAGATTTAAGAGTGTACTGAAATTGTTATTGCTATATTTTATCATTTTTCTTACTTCAATTTTTTTATTGTGTTGCTTGCAAGTAGCGATTTCATTTGTGTAATAGCAACTTTGTTAAGTTGTAGAAGTCTTTCGCTTTGCGACAAACCTTGTCGGATTAACAATGCGTTTACGCTCTCCATATTGCTCAACACAACAAGTTGTTCCAATGTAGCATAATCCCGTATGTTTCCTGTTTTATCGGGATTACTATCTCGCCATTCTTTTGCCGTAATTCCAAAAAGGGCAACATTTAGCAAATCGGCTTCGTTGGCATAAACAAAACTTGCTTGCTGTTTGGTAACTTCCTGCGGAACAAGATTTTCTTTGATTGCGTCGGTATGAATTTGGTAGTTTACTTTTGCAAGAGTGCGTTGCAGACTCCACTCTAATTTCAAACGGTTATTTTCCTCGTCTTTAAGACGCTGAAATTCATTAACCAAGTAGATTTGAAATTCGGGGCTTAACCACATTGCAAAGTGAAATGCAATGTCTTTGTGCGCATACGTTCCTCCGTATCTTCCGGCTTTTACGAGCATTCCTATAGCTTTTGTTCGGTCAATCCATTGACCTGCTGACATGATAAATCTGTTCGTACCTGCTTCTTGTACAATTACCCCGAATTCGGGGTAATTAAAATCAGGATTATTCACTTTTTCCCAAACTCCGAGATATTCTATCGTGTTTTTGTTAGTTATCCACTTACCTATCAGTCCGCTACCTTCTCGAAAAGTAACAGTCATATCCGTAAGACTGATATAGTCGATATTTTGCTGACTGATAACTGTTATTTCGGATTCTTTTACTTGTAATTTTCTTCCCTTTGCCATAAAATTCTCTGCATAAATAAAGTACAAATTTACAAAAAACGAAATGAATAATGGCGATATGATTTATTTAATTGGTTTGTCCCCTTTAATTCCGCCCCTTCAGTTTATTCGTAAACACTTAAAATTCAACCACAAAATTACAGAAATTTATTATTTAAAAAGTGGTTAAACAACAAAAATGTGATTATGGAATCATTTGTTTGGTTATTTTTAATAATCACTACATTTTTTATATTATTTCCTTTGTTGGAATATTGAAATATTAATTATACCTTTGCAGTGTATTTAGTGTACAGTGTTTGGTGTTCCGCACTTTTTTCGAAGGGCGGAATGAATAGGGAATTAGGTGCAAATCCTAAACAGACCCGCTGCTGTGAGTTTCAGTCAAACAACTTTTGCAACACTTTTGCCACTGTTCCGAATGTCGGTAATGGGAAGGCGCAGAAGTTGGAAACAAGTCAGAAGACCTGCCGAACACTTTTGTTTAATCACGCTTTCGAGGAATAGAGCGATGGACGACCCTGCGGATGTTTCATCCATTTGATTCTGTATTTTCGCCCATGTATGTCGGCAAACGTTGCTGTTATTCGGCATATATTCTCGATACGTGGTATTGATGAGTAGTTATTTATTGTTTAATTATTAATTCTTTATCATTATGAGAAAATTGTTTACTTTTTGTACAGCCCTTTTGGTGGCTGTTGGTCTGTTCGCTTACAACCCGGGCGAAGTAATTACGCTTGATTTAGCCAATCCGACTAAACCTACAAGTTTTACGTTTAACGAAAAAAACTATTGGACGGAAACGTACAATGATTCCGATTATTTTTATTGGGAGTCGCAAGTGTTTAGATTGAGCCATATAATTGATAGTACTAGTTGGGGTGGAACTTATTATGACGGCTTTACGGTGAGTAAAAATGCCGATTCTTCTCGACAAACTAATTGGGTGGCAAATCAATGGGGTTGCATGGCAGGAGGCGGAATCGCTACCGAAAATGAAGCGCACGAAGTTACGGTGAGCGCTGCTGTTCCTTACGTTATCGGCTTTTGGAACTCATTTTCTCCCAGTAAAACTCTTGATGTGCTGTTTAATGACGGCAAAACTTACGAGGCATTAGGTATGTATGTGTGCAACCATCCGTGGATGTACTATGTACAAGCCGATTCGGCAGCGTTATCGTCCATGTCAAACGGCGATAAAGTGAAATTGATAGCTCACGGTGTAGATACTTGCAACAATGAAACGACTACGGAGTTTGTGCTATCGGAATTTAAAGATGGAGCATTGGTTCAAGAAACCGCTTGGCAATGGTTCGATTTGTCGTCGCTTGGCGAAGTGAAGGAAATCTATTTCACCATGGAGTCGTGGGATGTGGGTGCTTGGGGCATAAATACGCCTACCTATTTTTGTATGGATAAGCTGAAAGTGCGTGTGCCGCAATCAAGCAACTTAAAAATGGTTGGCAGCGAAGTGCTGAAAGTATTTTGTCATCGCGATTGTATAGAGGTAGTTGGAGCGTCGCAACCGATAGAACTCTACACCATTCAAGGCGTACGTTTGTTATCTACCACAGAAAATCGCATCGCCACATCGCACTTGCCTTCAGGTGTTTACATTGTTAAAAGCGGAAATCAGAGTGTAAAAATAGTCAAATAATTAAAAAACAATTTGCAGACATTCGGCAGTTGTCTGCAAACTAATTTTAATCTGCCAAAAGAAAATAGCAACCCTCCGCAATTGATAAATTGCGGAGGGTTTTTGCTTTGACAATGTGTATTATACAAAAAGAAAGCCGCAAACAATTAGCTTACGGCTCATCTTTAAGAAATGTTTTTTATTTTACTACGGCAACTGGTGTAGTAAACGTTTTATCTTTGCCTTCAACTTTGAGCATGTAAATACCTTCAGACAAGTTACTTACATTGATGTTGGTAGCCTTCGTGGAAGTAATTTTTACACCCGACAAAGCATAGACGGTGATGGTGGGCGTTTCGTTTTTGTCCCAATCAATGTTAATCACATCTTTGGCGGGGTTCGGATATACGGCAATGTTTTTCAATGCCGTTTTGTTGAGACCCGTCGGAGTCTTGTAAAGCATCATGTTATCAACAAACAAGTCGCTGGAACTGGAAAGTAAACCTTGACGTTTTACTACTCTTAAACCTGTAAATTGATAAGAAACGCCTTCGGGTAGAACATCTTTCAAATCGACCTCTTGATATTTCCAACCGGCAAAGTTCAACGTGGTAATTTTTGCATTTTTAATATCACCATCAACACTGAATTCCGCCAGTAATTCGTTATTCGAGAAGTCGCCGAATACGTATAATCCTAGGGTGTATTCGTTGGTAGCCACTATCGATAAGTCTTTTGACATAAAGAACGCTTCACCGTCTTCAGAAGCGAAAGCGTATTTTAGTTGATTCGATTTGCCGGTAATGAATTTTGTTGTACCGAGCAATACGCTGGCTGAATTTACATCAAGGCTCTTTTCTGCATTGTAGCTAAATACCATTTCGTCCATTGTCATAACTACGGGATGGTCGATTTGTTCGTCCAGACCTGTTTTGAACGGAACTTCAATATTGACCATAGTTGGAATGTTGCCTTGGTCTTTCAGCGTAGCATCAATAATCAATTTGTAATTAGTGTTGGCAGCTAACTTGGTAGGTAACTCAAAATACGTAGAGCCGTAAGGTTCAGGTACAGAGTTGTTAGTCATGTTACGCGCGTTGGGAGCAAAACTGTTTCCCGCACTATCTTGTATGGTAAAGTGCGTGGCAATGCCCGTTGTTGCTAATTTTGCATCAAATACGAGGAAGAAAGCAGGTTTTACTTGTATATCTTCACTATCGATTTGTGGGTAAGATGTTACCAGCGACAGTTGGTTTCTATTTTTCGTAACAAATTCGAGCACAAAATCTTCTACCATTGTGTGGTTAGGTTGCGAAAAGTCGGGATGAGATGCTGTTTTTGCCAAACGTACAGTATAGTGTGTAGCTTTTTCAAACGGTACAGCCGGAGTAAAACGCAAGGTGTATTGACTGTTTTCAAATTTCAAAGTTCCTTCTGTAGCCGGTGTTATTGAGAAAGCTGCCCGTGTGCTGGCTTCGTCCATATCCCAATTGAAATTCAGAATAATGTCCTGCGCACATTCTACGCTGTCAGTCTCACTGGTTGGGTGTGGTGAGTAGCTAATAACTTCGGGAGGCGTGTTACGTACTTTGTTCATCGGGAAGTTGAAGTATGTGATTTTATCGTTTTCCACGGTGATTTCTTGCGAATACTCGTAGTAATCATCAGCTCTGGCTACCACTTTATAGCTACCGGCAGCCACTTTCTTAAACAGGTAAACTCCATTGTACAAATTGTCGGTAGTATAGACATCAACAGTATCTTGTGTGGCGTTATTTTTTACCAAGTACACTTTTGCACCGTGTAAGGGCAGCAGTTCGTCGCGACTATTCTTGATTTTATAGAATTCGGGAAACTGAATTTTATTTCTGGAATCGCGTACGGAACCTGCTACTACGCCGTGAGAAACAGTAGTGCTCGTGTAATAATTGAGAAACGTTTTGTAGAAGTTCCATGCTTCCATATATTTGTACTCCATGTTCATTAAACGGTAGGTTTCGGGAATGTAGTCGTGCATAGCACCTTCTGAAATAACGCCCGGAACGGTCAATCCTCTCAATACTCCGTAACCGTTTGACCAGCCCATAGCGGTGCGCGCATATGTTTTGTCGCCTCTTATGGACGGATTTCCATCCCAGCAGGTTATTTGGTTAGCAAAGAGGTTATTACCGATTTGAGTACTGATTTCACGACTCTTTTCACAGTTTTCTGGAGTAATAACGTCGGGATATGTATGTGTGTCGCTTGCGTCCCAACCGGAATAGAGTTGCAGTACATGATTGTGAATTCCAGCACCTGCATTGGTGTGGATAGAGAGCATAAAATCGGCGTTGAATGCATTGGCTTCGGCTACAATGGCCGAAAGATAACGGTCATCGTCCTCGGTGTTTGTAATACGACTTAATTTTGTCGTTGCACCAACTTCTCGTAAGAGGGTGTCCAGCATTAAACCTTTGTGCAAGTTACTAACGGACTCCCAAAAACCGTTCGGGTCGCCTTGTGTAAACGGATAAATAACCATGTTGCGGTCATCGCTGCCATATCCGCCGTGTCCAGGGTTGATGTAAATCCTGAATCCGGCCATAGTGTTGGCGGTCAGCATGGTAGTGCACATACAGAGTGCTACTATAATTATAGATTTTATTTTCATAGTGGTAAAAAAATAGAATTTAATAGTCATGATGTAAATTTTGCCGTCTGGAGAAATTTTTTATTCATAAAACGATAGTGTATTAAAAAAGATAAGCCACAAGTAATCTTGTGGCTTATCTTTAGAATGTTTTTATTTTACCACGGCAACGGGTGTAGTAAACGTTTTGTCTTTTCTTTCCACCTTGAGCATATAAATACCTTCAGGTAAGTGACTTACATTGATATTAATCGCTTTTACAGAAGTGATTTTCACACCCGATAAAGCATAAACGGTGATGGTGGGCGTTTCGTTTTTGTCCCAATCCACGTTAATCACATCTCTGGCGGGGTTCGGATATACAGCGATGTTTTTCAATTCCGCTTTGTTGAGACCCGTCGGAGTTTTGTAGAGCATCATGTTATCAACAAACAAATCTCCTGAATTGGAAAGTAAGCCTTGACGTTTTACCACTTTCAAGCCTGTAAATTGGTAAGAAACACCTTCGGGCAAAACATTTTTCAAATCGATTTCTTGATATTTCCAACCGGCAAAGTTCAAAGTGGCAATTTTTGCATATTTAACATCACCATCAACACTGAATTCTGCCTGTAATTCATTATTCGAAAAGTCGCCGAATACGTATAACCCTAAGGTATATTCGTTGGTTCCTATTATCGACAAGTCTTTTGGTGTAAAGAACGCTTCACTGTCTTCGGAAGCGAAAGCGTATTTTAGTTGATTCGATTTGCCTGAAATGAATTTTGTAGTACTAAGCAATACGCTGGCTGAGTTTACACTACGGCTCTTTTCAGCATTGTAGCTGAATACCATTTCATCCATTGTCATAACTATGGGATGGTCGATTTGTTCGTCCAGACCTGTTTTGAATGGAACTTCAATATTGACCATAGTTGGAATGTTGCCTTGATCTTTCAGCGTAGCATCGATAATCAATTTGTAATTAGTGTTGGCAGCCAATTTGGTAGGCAGCTCAAAATACGTAGAGCCGTAAGGTTCCGGTACAGAGTTGTTAGTCATGTTACGCGCATTGGGTGAAAAGCTGTTTCCTACACCATCTTGTATAGTAAAGTGCGTGGCAATGCCCGTTGTTGCTAATTTTGCGTCAAATACGAGGAAAAAAGCAGGTTTTACTTGTATATCTTCACTATCGATTTGTGGGTAAGATGTTACCAGCGATAGTTGGTTTCTATTTTTCGTAACAAATTCAAGAACAAAATCTTCTACCATTGTGTGAGGTTGCGAAGTATCGGGATGAGATGCGGTTTTTTCCAAACGTACAGTATAGTGTGTAGCTTTTTCAAATGGTACGGCAGGGGTAAAGCGCAAAGTGTATTGGCTGTTTTCAAATTTCAGAGTTCCTTCTGTAGCCGGTGTTATGGAAAAGGCTGCACGTGTACTGGCTTCGTCCATATCCCAATTGAAGTTCAGAATAATGTCCTGTGCACATTCTACGCTGTCGGTTTCACTAGTTGGGTGTGGCGAGTAGCTAATAACTTCGGGAGGCGTGCTACGCACTTTGTTCATCGGGAAGTTGAAGAATGTGATTTTATCGTTTTCAACGGTAACTTCTTGGGAATATTCGTAGTAATCATCGGCTCTGGCTACCACTTTGTAACTGCCGGCTGCCACTTTTTTAAACAGGTAGACTCCATTATACAAATTGTCAGTAGTGTAAGTAGCTAATGTATCTTGTGTTTCGTTGTTCCTTACTAAGTACACTTTTGCACCGTGCAAAGGCAGCAGTTCGTCGCGACTATTCTTGATTTTATAGAATTCGGGAAACTGAATTTTATTTCTGGAATCGCGTACGGAACCTGCTATTACGCCGTGAGAAACAGGAGTGCTCGTATAATGGTTAAGGAACGTTTTGTAGAAGTTCCATGCTTCCATATATTTATACTCCATGTTCATCAGACGATAAGTTTCGGGAATGTAGTCGTGCATAGCACCTTCTGAAATAACACCCGGAACTGTCAAACCTCTCAACACACCGTAGCCGTTTGACCAGCCCATAGCGGTGCGTGCAAATGTTTTGTCGCCTCTTATGGAAGGATTTGCAGCCCAGCAGGTTATTTGGTTGGTAAAGAGGTTGTTGGCGATTTTAGTACTAATATCGCGACCCTTTTCGCAGTTTTCTGGAGTAATAACGTCGGGATATGTATGTGTATCGCTTGCGTCCCAACCGGAATAAAGTTGCAAAATATAGTTGGTAACTCCCGCATTAGTGTGGATGGAGAGCATAAAGTCGGCATTGAAAGCATTGGCTTCGGCTACAATGGCAGAAAGATAACGGTCATCGTCCTCGGTGTTTGTAATACGACTTAATTTTGTCGTTGCACCAACTTCTCGTAAGAGGGTGTCCAGCATTAAACCTTTGTGCAAGTTGCTGACAGATTCCCAAAAACCGTTCGGGTCGCCTTGTGTGAATGGATAAATAACCATGTTGCGGTCATCGCTGCCATATCCGCCGTGTCCGGGATTAATGTAAATCCTAAATCCGGCCATAGTGTTGGCGGTCAGCATGGTAGCGCACATACAGAGTGCTACTATAATTATGGATTTTATTTTCATAGTGGTAAATTTTAAAATTTAATAGTCATAATGTAAATTTTGCCATCTATCGTATTGTAGGCTATTTTGTTGGCTTTTGGTGCTACCGAAGGATACATTGTTATTTCCTTACCGTCGGTCAATTCTTGGTTGATTTTGCCGTCCAATGAAGCGATAGCAATGGTTGATCCGGTGATAAAATGACCGTTGTCTTTGTCGTACATACCAACAATCATATTGTTGTCATACCAAACAGGAGCGTTCAAATGACCAAAGTTTTTAATGATTTTCCCGTTCAGGTCGCAAACAGCAGTGCCGTATTTGCTGTTGAAAAGAATTTTAGTGCCGTCCGGCGAAATAGACGACCAAATGTAATTGATATCCTCTTCGTTGTAGGGATTCAATTCAGTGCGTTTGCCGTTTTTGTAAAGAATGAGTTTTAAATCTTCATTGCTAACGTAGGTGGGTATTGTTTCTGTTTTTTTACCAAACGTAACTTTGAAGAGTTTTTCATCTTTGGCAACAATGACGCCGTTAGTGTAGTGTTGTAGTTTGCCTACGTTGCGGTCGGCTTTCATTACTAATTGCTCTTTTTGTGCGTCAATGTTATAAGTTTTAACAGCCGTGAAGCGGCGTCCGTCTTTTTCACTGCTTGAACGGAAAAACAATTTGCTGCCGTCGCTGTTAAAAATTGGTTCGTAACCGGCGTTCATGTCATTGCTCACGAGTTGTTTGGTTTGTTTGTCCAAATTGTAGAGAGTTAGACCTTGATACGATTCGTTGGTCAATAAAAGTTGAGTTCCGTCTGCATTCAACTGCGGATAATAGAACGGAGTAGTTTCAGGTAAACTTACGACCTGCATAACTTGTACTTTTTGCGCTTGTACAGTTAGTGTGGCTGCTAACGCCAACAAAAATAACTTTGTTTTCATGTGATTAATTTTTTAAAGTTTATAATTTAGTTAATAATAATTTTTACAATATCTGAGTGTTCGTTTTGTCGTATTTTAATGAAATAAGTACCTTTGGATAAGCCCTGCAAAGGCAGAGTAATGTTTTTCCCCGATTGCATTCCTAAATCCATCGCTTTTATAATTTGTCCGTTGATAGTAATAATTTCAAAAGCAATATTTTGCGGTTTGTCCAATACCAATATAACGTTGCCGTTTTTCGTCGGGTTCGGATAGATTTTTAGACGCTGTGCCGTAGTTATTGAGGGAAATCCTACAGTAACCTTGGGGTAGAAAGTCAAAAAATCTTTGAGTGCCAAAGCATATTGTACGCCCGTTTGTTGTGAACTTGCGGCAATTTGAAATCTCAAGTAGTCCAACCAAATGGGGTAAATGCTTATATCTGTCGTGTCAAATAACTCTGAAGTAGCGATGCTAATAGAAATATCTTCATTTGTCGGCAAATTTACATATTCTTTTGCTACCGTCTGTTTATTATTAGACTTAAATGATGCGATAAGTTTAGTTACCGCAATATTGCCGGTGTTGAAAGTTAATTTTATACTATCCGGCAAGCTGTAAAAGGCGAGCGGACTACTGAGGCGTATGGACGGGCTGCGGTTGGTTTGGTAGGTGTAGTTTACCGCATTGCCGTGTTCCCATTGCTCAGGTACGTTTTGATTGGTAAGTTGTGCGTTCCAGTTACTTTGGGCAGTGATTTCCCATTGGTCGGTTTCCGAAAAATCGGTTTGCAGCATCCAACGTTCAGTCGGAATTTCCACGGTTACTTTTAGCGAATCTTTAAAATCGCCGAGTTCTCCGATGATGAAAGTTGTTCCATTGCTAAGTCCTTTTAATATTCCTTGAGTTATGGAGCAAATGTTTTCGTCGCGTATCGTCCATGAAAGAGCCGAAGGGTCAATAAGTGAGGAAAAACCTACTACTTCTATTTTATAATTACGGAAATTGTCGATAAGTAGGCTGTCAAGTCTAAAATTAAAGTCGCTATTGACAATGGTTATGGGACGTGTAACCGAAACGCCGTTGTATGTAGCTGTCAGAGTGCCGACACAGGGTGTTCCGGTTGCACTGAAATTTCCGTTCTCGTTGATAGTACCAACATTCGGTGAACAAGAAAGAGTGTAATCAGTTATATCTTCGTTCAGCAGAACACCGTATTGATTGAATCCCATTACTTTGGGACGAAGTTCGCCGTAGATGGGAGCTTCCAATCTATGACATTCAAATTCCAATTGTGCTATTTGGTCGTCTTCTGGAGCATTAGCTATTACCAACCAACCATTGCCTACCGGACGCTCTGTGCCGTCAGAAGGCATGTTTTTAACTTCGTGATTAACAATCATTTCAGCAGAACCGCCTCCGTCCAATCCTACAGCTTCGGTCGCTCCCATGTGTTGAAAAATGTGGCACATTTCCGTGGTGGTAATACCGGGCGATCCACCAGTGCCTTTACCGTCGGCTACAAGCAGATACAACCAACGTCCGTCAGCCGATGAGGCGATACCTGTACGCGGATAGGGCATCGAATTGTAACCGTCAGAGGTGTTACGTTCGGTAAGCACGTTGTTTTTCATTACAACAGCATTGCCGCCTACCAATTGTACAATGTTGGGACGCGTATCGTTTTGTGTCCGTATGGTGAGCGAAACTTCAATTTCTTGACCGATAGCCAGTTGGTCTAAAAATGTTTTAGCGGTGCGTATTCCCGACAATATGGTTTGGTTGTGAGCAATTGGCGCACCTCCTCCATAATTGTTTACCATGCTGTCCACTTTACATCTGATAGTTTTGTTTACGCCCCAAGATTGACCTGCTACGGGCGTTATGTAAACTTCGGTACGTTCGTAGAGATAGTCGTAGCCGTTTGGTGGTGTCGAACCGCCGTTGTTTTCGTAGGGGCGTGTTACGTTGCCGGCATAGCGGTTGTACATGGTCATGTCGCTGTTGCCGTAGGCAATATTTACACGACTAAATTGGAAGGTATTGCTTTCATTAATTTTTACTTCGCCTCTAAATTGTAAATAATCGAAGAAAGGTTTTTTATTGGTATCGATGGTAGCAAAAGCCCACCACCAGCCTTCGGTCGGCTCTTTTTGTATAATTCCGTCTTGTATGGAGCCGCCGCGTGGTGCCCCTAACGGATATTCGTTGTTAGAGGAAACATTGAAAAAGTCACCGTTAATACCTCCGAAGGCATCTTTACCGGCGTATGTGTTGCGTGCGCAAGCTGATGATACCAATTCTGTTCCGGCTACACAATCTCTTGCTAAAAAAGTTTGTATACCATTGTAGGGGTTGTTGAGGTCGATAGTAAGCGTGTAGATGCGTTGATGTATTTCCGGAAGATAGGTTTGGGCATACATTGTGCCTGGTCCTACTTGTTTGTAAACAATGGTATCAATGGGTACTGTTTGTCCATTGATAATAATGGAACACCATCCTTGCATAGTATTTGCAAGCAAAAAGGCAGTAATAAGTAATAAATTTTTTCTCATGGCAAATGCTTTTGGGCAAAATTACGATTTTTTGTTAGAATAGCAAAATAAAAAAGGGTAAATATTTATGAATATTCACCCTTTTTTTTAAAAGTGTTTTACAGGTTTATTTAACGATTATTTTACCTGTTTTCGTGTTACCGGCATTGTCTTTAACTACTACCACATAGATACCTTGCAAGCCCGAAATTGACATTTCGTTTTGGTTTGCTACCGTGCGGATTTTTTGTCCTGTCAGGGTGTAAAGGTCTATGTTGGCAGCTTCAATGCCTT
>ERZ795049.461-NODE-461-length-60657-cov-11.453582_pt1 | contig 60657 bp, 53 predicted proteins | sample MGYA00375133_ERZ795049 | MGnify/ENA primary metagenome ERZ795049 (study PRJEB30178, sample SAMN05720147) | activated sludge metagenome | isolation source: anaerobic digester from wastewater treatment plant | place: Japan | collected 2015-04-20 ... | reverse complement strand
CTAGTACAATTCGTCAAGAGAAATGAAGGTTTTTTGGAAAAATCAGAAAATCCTCTGTCCCCGACGGAAGGTCGCGAGTATCTCGCCCCGGTACGCTTTTCCCGCGTACGGACAGTTTTTCCCCCGGGAGTACCAGGATTCCGATGAAGGATCTATCGTAACGGTCTTCTCCGGGTCAAGGAGCACGAGATCGGCATCGAGACCTTCGGAAAGACGACCGCGGTCAAGACCGAGGAGGCGGGCCGGATTGGCCGACATGAGCCGGGAGAGGGCGGAAAGACTCAGATGACCCGCCTTCACAAGCACGCTATTGCATACCGGAAAAGCCGCCTGTATCCCGGAAAAGCCCGGGGCGCCGGCCTGTTTGTCCTCTGCCGTGTGCGGCGCGTGATCGGTCGCTATGGCGTCAATCGTGCCGTCAGAGAGGCCCCGGATCAGGGCCATCCGGTCTTCTTCATGACGGAGCGGCGGATTCACAATTTCGGGTGATTCAGCGGTCAGCGCGAGATGATGGGGCGTTACTTCGCAACTCACACCACTTCTCCGCTGCTTCGCGGCGCGTACCGCGGCGAGGGATCCGATAGTGCTGAGATGGTCAATATGAACCCGGCATCCGGCTTCTTCGGCAAGCGCGAGATTCCGGTAGGTCAGGGTATCTTCGGCAAGGCGGAGAAGTCGCTCGACCTTTGTATAGAGCGTGGCCGAATTGCCGGGATCGGCAAGAGCCGCGGTGCGAAGTTCCCGGGCCCGCTCCGCAAGGGACGGATCCTCGCAGTGACAACACACAAGCACACCGGTTTTCGCACAGATGCGCATGGCGTCGAGCATCACCGCGGCGGAGGCGACTTCGTGGCCGTCTTCGGTGGCGATCGGCGTTTCAGAAGGATCAAGATCGACCAGGGCCGACGTATCGGTTCCGCCGAAGCCGCGCGTCAGGCTCACCGACTGGAAAATATCGGGAAACTCCGCTCCCGAGGCCCGCGCGCGCACGGCAAGCGAGGCTGCGCGGTCCGAGATGACCGGATTCGTGTTCGGCATGAGCACGACAGTCGCAAAACCGCCTGCCGCCGCCGCGCGGGAACCGCTTTCGAGATCTTCTTTGTACGTAAAGCCGGGGTCGCGGAAATGGGCGTGCATGTCTACAAAGGCGGGCATGAGAGTCGCGCCGCCGCAGTCAATAACGCGGGCCTCGGGGTGCTCAACTTGCGCGGGGTGCAAATCATGGTAGACCGCGGCGATTTTTCCGTCGCGGACAAGGAGGGCGCCGGAGGTGTCGGTGTCGCAGTCGACCAGGCGGGCGTTTATAAAGAGGAGGGGTTCGCTCACAGAAATTCTCCGATTCCGGCGCGGTAGAGTTCGTCGCAGTACTGGCAGACGTATTCGGCGCGCTTGCGGTCGACGAGCTGGAAGACGTGCGGGATGGTGGTTTCCGAGCTCGTGATACAGCGGGGGTTTCGGCATTTTATGACATTTTCGACACGTTCCGGCAGGGTGAGGCTGATCTTCCTGACAACGTGTTCTTCTTCAACAACATTGACCGTAATATCCGGATCGATGAAGCCAAGCACGGAGTAGTCCACGTCAATCACATTGTCAATTTTTATTATGTCCTTTTTCCCGAGGTGTCCGGAAGGGACATTCATGATGAGCGCGACGCTGAAGGGTACTTTGTCCAGTTTGAGCCAGTTGAATATCCGGATGCCGGTTCCGGCGCGAATATGGTCAATCACGAGTCCGTCTTTTATTTTTTGTATGTTCATTTTTTTCCTCCATCACAGCCGAGGAGTTGTGTGATCAGTGCCATGCGGGCATACATGCCGAACTTGACTTGCTGGAAGTAGGCAGCACGGGGATCCGAATCCACTTCGGGGGATATTTCATTTACGCGGGGAAGCGGGTGGAGTACGCAGAGATCTTTTTTCGCGAGGCGTATTTTTTCCGTATCCAGAATGTAGCTGTCCTTGAGGCGGACATAGTCTTGTTCGTTGAAAAACCGTTCCTTTTGCACACGGGTCATGTACAGGATATCAAGGTCGCCGATTACGTCTTCCAGGCGGAGCATTTTCGAGAAGGAGACTCCTGCGGGTTTGAATACCCGGGAAATGATGTAGTCGGGTATTTCGAGTTCGGGCGGGCTGATGAGGGCGAAGCGGTTGCCCGGGTAGCGCGACATTGCTTTGGCGAGGCTGTGGACGGTACGGCCGAACTTGAGGTCGCCGCAGAGTCCGATGGTCAGTCCGCCCATTTTCTTTTTGATGGTCCTGATGGTCAGAAGGTCCGTGAGTGTCTGGGTCGGATGGTGGTGGCCGCCGTCTCCGGCATTGATGACGGGGACGTCGCTGTATTGCGACGCGAGCTGCGCAGCTCCTTCCTTGGGATTCCGCATCGCGATGATGTCAACATACGATGCAACAGTGCGTATCGTATCCGCAAGGCTCTCTCCTTTTGAGGTTGAGCTCGCGCCCGGTTCGGCAAAACCGAGGGTTGATCCGCCGAGACGGAGCATGGCGGCCTCGAATGAAAGCCGGGTACGAGTGCTGGGCTCAAAAAAAAGTGTGGCGAGTACTTTGCCTCGACACACTTCGGAATACGAGTCCGGGTTTTTCATGATCGTTTCGGCCAGGGAAAAGAGCTTGTCCAGCTCATCAATGGTAAAATTCCCCGGCTCGATCAAATGTCTTCCCTTCACGGTACGCTCCTTATAAATCTCCTGATACTGCCGCTCCAGGCAGCCCTATATCACGGCGGTAGAACATGCCGTCAAACGACACTGCTTCCATTGCACGGTAGGCTTTTTCGCGGGCTTCTTCCAGAGTCGTCCCGTGCGCAGAAACGGCGAGAACACGTCCGCCCGAGGTCACCAGCGGGCCCGCCGGGCTTGCCTGGCTCGATGACCGTTTGTCGTTTATGGCGCCGGCAAAGAAAACGCGGGCACCAACGGCTTCAACGGCCGCGCGGTTTACGAATATGGGCATCCCTTTCTGATACGCTTGCGGATAGCCTCCAGAAACAGCTACCGGTGCGCAGACATATCCGTCTTTCCAGCGGAAGTCGAAGGAAGCAAGCGTTCCGTCAATAATGGCGCCGCACATGCGGGCAAAATCGAAATCCATGAGCGGAAGGACCGCCTGGGTTTCGGGATCTCCGAGGCGGACGTTGTACTCGAGGAGTTTTGGTCCGTCTTTGGTGAGCATGAGACCGAAAAAAATGAATCCCCGATAGTCGAATTGTTCACTGATGAGGCCCTGCAAGGTGGGCTCCAGAATGTCGGTCCTGAATTGTTCGAGAACCCGATCGTCCAGCTCCGGCACGGGGGCTATGGCGCCCATGCCGCCGGTATTCGGGCCCTTGGCGCCGTCGCGGAGCCGCTTGTGGTCGCGGGCAGTAACAAAGGGCTGGATGACCGCGTTTCCCGCGGCGGCTGTTTCAGGGGTTACGCTGACCGCGGCGAGAATGGAAATCTCGTCGCCCTGGAGGTATTCTTCCACCAGTACCTTCCGGCCGGCGCTTCCGAGCGATCCTTCTTCCATGAAGCTTTTAAGCGCACGTATCGCTTCTTCGGGCCCCGGGGCAACAACGACACCCTTTCCTGCGGCGAGTCCGTCAGCCTTGATCACGACCGGCCCGTTGATGCGGTTAACCGCGGCGATTGCGCTGGTCAGATCGGTATGGGTTTCGCTTTCCGCGCAGGCGACCCCGTACTTTTTCATGAAGGCCTTCGCGATATCCTTGCTCGCTTCGAGCATGGCGGGTTTGTGCGACGCGCCCACCACCCGGATGCCGGATTCCGCAAGACGCGTGGCAAGGCCGGCGGCAAGCGGGTCCTCGGGTCCTACGACCACAAAGGAACCTTCGGCAGAACCGGAGAGTTCGCGTACGCAGGCGTCTACAATTGAACCGATATCATGAATGTTGGCTGATACATTGGAACATTTTTCTTCAACGGCGGTGCCGCCGTTTCCCGGAATACATACTACTTCTTTAATGTCCCCTGACCGGGCAAGTGCCCAGGCTATGGCGTGCTCACGCCCGCCGGAACCGATTACTATTGTTTTCATCGTCGTCATAATACGACGAAGAACGCGATTACTGCAAGGTAGGCACGGCCGATTTTACCCGTTGTTCCAGGCGAGATACCGCTTCTTCATCCTCGGCGGCAAATATTTTCTCGTGTCCGTTCCGCAACACAAACACCAGCGTGCAGCAATCAAGAAGAACAAGTGAATCAATGTCGTCATAGCGCACCATGGCATTGCTCCAGAGGACTCCGTCACGGTAAGCGCCGGTAAACCGGGAAACAAAGAGATCCCGAACGGCGATGTAAAACCCGATGACCCCCACACCGCAGAGAGCGAACAACGGCAGGGAGGTGAATTCCCGATACCAGGCGAGCGCGATAAGCGCGGGGGAAAACAGGAGAACACCGAGGAATTGAAAGTGAAACCGCGGGCAGAAAGACTCCACAAGCGGGCCCATACGGCGTTTGAGCACCAGGGTGTTTGCCACCACATACAGGGCGGACAGCGGAAGCAGGGCCAGTGAAACAAGGGGAACAATGCTTGCGTAATCGTACATGCTGCAATACTATGCCATGTAGAAGCCAAAGACAAGGAGAATCTGCCATGAAAACGATAGAATCAGTTCTGGTAGCAGGAGCGGGAGCCATCGGCGCCGCCGTTGCCTGGCAAATACAGCGTGCCATCCCGGGGGCGGTATCAATCCTTGCAGGCGGAGAACGGCTTGAACGGTATCGAAAAGAGCCTTTTATCGTTAATGGAGAATCCTGCTCATTCACGTTTACGAATGTCGCCGGATCAAGCAATCCGGACCTCATCATTGTTGCCTGCAAGAATCATCATTTACCGGAGGTCATGGCCGACCTCAAAAATCATGTGGGGGAACAGACGCTCATTCTTTCGCTTCTGAACGGAATTTCTAGCGAGCGACAGCTCGGAGAAGTCTTCGGTGCACACCGGATTCCCTATGCAATGATTCTTGGTATCGACGCGGTCCGTGAAAGCAATAGGGTCAGTTTTTCAAAGACGGGGAAAATATTCTTCGGTGACGCTGAAAATCCGGAACCCTGGTCGGACCGGGTCCGGGCCATCGCGGAATTTTTTACCCGCAGCGGCGTCGGCTTTTCCGTTCCTGAAAACATGCTCAACCGCTTGTGGTATAAATTCATGATGAACGTGGGTCTCAATCAGCTCACCGCGATTATCCGCCGACCCTACCGTCCGTTCAAGTCGGCGACACGGGAAGAAGAATCGGCCTCCCTCTTCGCGGATGCCATGCGGGAAGTAATCGCCGTCGCCGCTCCCGAGGGCGTAACCCTTACCGAAAAGGATATCGAAGACTCGTTCAGGGTTCTGGACGGCCTTTCCGACGAGGGCAAGACCTCCATGTGCCAGGATGTCGAAGCGGGCAGAAAAACGGAAGTTGAGCTTTTCTCCCGCACGGTCATGGACCTCGGGGAAAAGCATGGAATTTCCGTCCCCATCAACACGCTCATGTACCGGCTTATCAGGGCGATAGAAAACACCTACTGACAATACTGACAGAAAAATCCGGCTAGAGCGTCTTCAATTCAAGGGAGGAAACCTCGAACGGTACCTTGCCCCCGCCTGAAATCTCGGCGAGTGCGTACTTTCCCTCGGCGAGACTTCCCGGATTCACCATACGTGTCGGGCCGATCGCATCAACGGCGGCGGATTCATGTATGTGTCCCGAAAGTACCAGCAACGGTTTCCATTTTTCAATAAATTCCCTGATGAGCGGCGATCCCACATGGGCCCCGCTGGTAACGGTATCCAGCAGGGTATCTTTCGGCGGATGATGCGCGATAATGACGAGATTATTCCATGCCTCGTCGGAACCGGAAAACCCGTCAGGGACGCTTTCGGCTACCAGATGGAGATCGGAGACAAGGTCCTCGTCGGTCCGTTCGTTCGGGGTAACCCCGGTAAATTTGAGGGCCCCGCCTGATCCGGAAAACATGAGTCCGTTGAAATAGGAAAGGGAACCTTCAATACTGACATCGAACTCTTCCATCGTTTCACGAAAAGCAGGTTCATCACAGTTGCCGCTCACGGCAAAAACCCGGTCATGCAGATGGGCAAGCCGTTCCAGATAGGGCAACCCGGTTTCCGGCTTGCCGAATGCGGCAAAATCACCACCAAACAGCACCATATCCGCTGTTGCGGCAATCGGTTCAATCTGTTCAAGCCGCGCGAGATCTCCATGACCGTCTGAAATAAGCAAGACTTTCATATTCGTGTAATACCCTCCATGATAGCGAGCAAGGTACGCATCTGGTCGGGGGTTCCGATGCTTATCCGGACAAATTCCTCAATGCCCGGATGATCGAAATAGCGCACAAGCACACCTCCGGCCTTTATAGCCCGGTAGACCTCGTCTCCGGTAAAGCCCGGCTTTCTGACAAATACGAAATTCGCCAGGGACGGAACAACCTCCCAGCCGAGCGCCCGCAGTTCCCCGGAAAACCAATCACGGGTTTGCGCCAGCTCACTGTTTATAGCCTTATAATACGGCCAGTTTTCACAGGCGGCAAGACCGATTTTCTGGGTAAGCGCATCCACCGGAAAGTGATTGAACGAGTTTTTTGTCGTAAACAGTGCCTGGATTAGTTCCGGATCCGCAACGGCAAAGCCGAGACGCGCGCCGGCGAAACAAAAGGACTTGGAATACGTCCGGATTATCACAAGATTCCGGAATTCCCGGATCAGGGATACAACCGATTCCCCGCCAAAGTCGATATACGCTTCATCAACCACCACCACCCGGTCGGCAGGATACCGCTCAAGGAACCGCCGAATTTCGGCGGGGGAGAGATAGCGGCCGGTGGGCGCGTTGGGATTCGCGAAAATCACCCCGGATGAGGGTCGTTCGAGATAGGAATCGAGATTGATCGAGAAGTCTTTTTCAAGCGGAATCCGTTCAAACGGAATACTGTAGTACCCTGCGTACACCGGGTAAAAACTGTACGTATGTGCGGGAAACAACAGCGGGGCATCGGAATCAAAAAAAGCATAAAAGACGAAGGAAAGAATCTCGTCGGACCCGTTTCCCGCGATTATCATCTCTTCGGTTATACCGTTCCCCAACATGGCGGCTATTCCCCTGCGGAGAGCATGGGCATCGGGGTCAGGATACCGACGAAAGAGGGCTATGTCGAACGAGTCAAGCGCTTCCCGGACTGCCGGAGCAGGGGGATAGGGATTTTCATTCGCGTTAAGTTTAATGTATTCCCGGTCGGTCGGCTGTTCTCCCGGAACGTAGGGATGCAAATCACGGAATCTTCTGGCAAACATATTCTGCTTCCTTGTTAGTGGGATTCTGTCCGGTAAAACACTACCGTTTTTCCTCCGCTATGAAAAGACAGGAGACTGCTACCAAAATTGTTGAAAAATCCCCTTAAATTTGGTCATTGAGAAAAGCGGCCAAGTATAGTAGAATACTCACCATGGCGGCACCAACGGAATTATCAGTCCTGCTGCGTCTGTACAGCGGAAAGCAAAAGTCCCCAACCGTTCTCGTCCAGGATTTTTGCGACTATATACAGAAATACGCGCGCCATTATCTGCAGGAAGTTCCGGATCTGGTCATGTATCTGGATGATACCATCAACACCGTTCTGCGGATGCTTGAAGATCTTGAGCGAAGCGGGAAAGTCATTCTTTCCTCGGATTCAAAAGGCCGCAAGCTGGTATATGTTCCGCAGTACTTCATTGACCGGATAGTGCAACGGTTCAAGGACATCGATGTCAAGATTGACCGTCCATATCCGCTCGCTACCGAACTCCCCGGGAATTTTCCCCAGTCATATATAAAACCGGTCTACATCACGTCGGATTTCGCCGAAATGCTCGAACGCGGCGACCGGACCAATGCGTATCTGTGTCAGCTCATATTTCCCGACGAAACCCCGCCAATCCTGTACCCCGGATCCATATCGCCGGAAAAACTTCTGGAAGTTGCCCTTTCAAAAATTCGGCTCTTTTTATCCAAGGATGAGTCCCGCGACTACATCCAGAAACGGATGATGATTGCCAACCCGGGCAAAGAACTTTCCATAAAGAACTCCCTTGAACAGTTCCAGACCCGCCCGTCCGAGTCCTTGAGCGCGCTCAAGCATTCAGGAGACATTTACCTTTTCTGGAATTCTCTCTGTTCATTTATCCGGCAGGACTACGCGAAAAAAACCGAGAAAACGGTGGAAGAAGTCGCGCTGATCCAGTCGGTGTTTATTACCGAGTATCTCAACAATCATTACAAGAGCAAGGCACAGCAAAATCTCCAGCGTCAAACGGCACTCAAGAATCTCGAGTTGTGCTTTCACAAAGCGCCGTACTTCTTTGACCGGGATACTATCGCGCGTTTTACGGATTCCCGGGGAGTACCGCTTCTCGGTCAGTACAAGAGCAATGATCTGGAAGAATTCATCAAGGAAAAATCCGGTGAGGCCAACCCCGACCGCTTGCCGGACCTGCTGGTATTCAGGACTGACGACGGCAGGCGCTATTTCGTCATGAAGGAGAAAGTGCTCCCGCTGGTCATCCGGCTCTGCAATGACGGCCGAAAGGTTATCAAGGATACAATAACACGGGAATGGTATCAGCTTTTCACGTCCTATCATCAGGAACCGGCAATGAAGAATTCGCCGGACTTTGAGAAGAAGGTGGAAATGCACTGCAAGAAACTCGCGCCGGTTCTCCATGCGCTGCTCAACGCGTCCTTTATTCCCCTTCTCGCCATGGACCCCTCGTTTTCCGGCAAGGATACCAATGCCGGCTTCAAGTTGTTCGATCACGGGCGGTTGCTCCCCCTGAGCACATTGCTCATGCTCAACCGACAGGAACTCATTACCGACGCGCGGATTCTTCTGCCCTTCTGGTACACCATACCGGTCATTTCATCAATAATCGCATTTTTCCTGCGTCCAAGAAAGCCGAAGCAGATCAGGGACAAAACGGTGAAGAGCCGTATAGAAAGCAAAGAAGAGCAACAAGATGAATCCCCGCGGGAAGCCAAGGAAAAGAGGAAGGAAGAACTCAAACAGGCAGCGGCGCGTATTGAAAAGGAACTCATTCCCCCTGGCAGTACTCTGGTGGCAGAACTTTCTACCCAGCTTGACGAATGGAACCGGACCCTCAACAAAGAAGTAAAGGAAAATCTGACCGAAGACGTTAATTCCCTTATCAGGGATTATATCCGCAAGATTATCAGAACGCTCAAGGCGGCAACCTTTGATCTGGATCGGGTCCAAAATCTTGCCGAGACACTGGTAAACACTCCGGGTCTCGCCAAAATAAAAAACCACGACGCCCTGCTTGCCTACGTAAAACTGTACATCGTTCAGTTAATCGGCAACGTTTCCTGAAACTGGTTATCTCTTTTTCGCACCCGGTGTTTTTCCCCTGACCGGGGATTTTCCCCTGCCCTGCAGTTTCCCCTGAGCTGAGTTTTTCCCACGAGGCGCAGCAGTTCCCCGAGTGGTATTGTTCCCCGACCCGTCCTTTTCCCGGCCGGGTCGTTTTGCCGAAGTCTTCTTGCCCATAGCGGTTCTCTTCCCCGGTGCGGTTTTCTTACCCGCCGCGGCATCTTCCGCCCGCTGTTTCATCTGCCGGTGTTCCTCGGCGCGGTCAGGATCGAAAAAGCCGTCTTTCCAGTTAAATCGTGTTGATTCAGGCAGAGGATTCCCCTTGTGATACGCCTCGATAATCGCACGGAATTCTTTTTTCTGGAGCCGGGCACGTGAAATATCCAGGACATGCCGGGTAAAACCGGCATGGTTAAGGGACACCGCGCGGTCAATGATAGAAAAGGGAACGGAGGGAAGCACAAAAGATCCCCCGGGGCCGGATACGGAAAAGAACTGCCCGCTTTGCCGGTCGGAAAAAACCGATGATCCGTACGACTCGGGGAGTTCAAAACGCATGCGGAACAGGGGCGGATAGGCGAATACGGTAACAAACACGTTCTGACGCCAGGATGAATCGATTGCTTCGTACAGATTGTCTTTGGAATTCTCATACGGACTGACGACGGAAAAAATGTCCTGGGAATTCAGCCAGTCAACCGCCCAGCGGTTGAAGGTGTACAGATAGGGGCCGGCTATGAGTGAGAGGCCGCGGTTCCGGAGCATACCGATATGGGCGGGATTATTCACGATAAACTGGGTATACCCGTTTTCGACAAGCAGATCGATGGTGGAAGAAAGCCCGTCTTCGCTCGCCTGGGGCACATAGGGGTCAAGAAAGACGATAATTTCCTTTTTGGAAAACGGCGGTTTGTCCGCGGGCTTCTGGTCATCGGATAGACCAAGCAGAAATGCTTCCGTATCCGTGTTTAGTTCCGCGATAACCCGGATGGGCCGGTGCATGAGGATCAAAAAGAAATCTTCCCGCGAGGATACTTGTATATACAATCCTTCAGGGAACAATCCGTCTGAAGGTTTTGTCATTTTCGCTTTGCCGCCCTTCGTGCCCTTTTGGGATACCGCTTCGGGAAGCCGGAGTTTCAGGGAAGGCAGTTGCTCGTCGAGGGGCTGGGCCCGGTAGGGGGAAAGATCCTTGGGCAGTACATGGGGATAGTGTTTCGACATCGATTTGGTCTGCATGAGATATACCGAGTCTCCGGTGCCGAAACCTTCAGGAATGTCTATCCAGCACTCTTTTCCTTCAGTGGCTACCGATTTTATTTTCCAGCTTTCCCGCGCTGAATCATCATTCTTGTGGAGACGGATCGAATCGCCGGTATCGGGCGTGTAGCCCCCGCCATTACCCAGAAGGGCCAGAACAGATTCACCGGATTTTTTTATTCGGGCAATATTTCCAAGAAATATACCCGTTCCGCCAGCCTGGGAGGGATTCAGTATGTTTTCAGCCCTGGGCGAATCATACCAGTACCGGGTCTTGGGGCGTGCAAAGTCGTTCGCGAGTATACGTTTGGCAGTCTCCAGAGCGGTTTTTTTGTCCGCTTCCCAATTATCAAGGACGTATCGGTAGGCGGAAACAACGGTTCCCACATACTCCGCGCTTTTCATGCGTCCTTCGATTTTGAAGGAATTCACGCCAGCCTGTACGAGATCTGGAATGAAATCAATAAGCTGCAAGTCGTGCGGCGAGAAGAAATAGCCCTTTTTTTCACCGGCGCTGGTTTGCGCGCTGTACATGCGCCGGCATGCCTGGGCACACATACCGCGATTCGCCGACTTTCCACCCAGAAAACTCGAAAACAGGCATAAACCCGATTCGCTGACACAAAGAGCCCCGTGCACAAAGACTTCCAGCTCACAGGAGGTACGCATCTTTATTTCCCGTACTTCATTAAGCCCAAGTTCGCGTGCAAGCACCACCCGGGAAACACCCGAGCGGCTCAAGGCATTTACACCCCGCGCGCTGGCGATATTGAGCTGGGTTGACCCATGGAGACGGAGAAGCGGAAAATGGGTATGCGCCATATTGAGCACGCCGAGATCCTGGACAATGAGACCGTCAGGGCCGATACGGTTCAAATACGCAAGAAACCGGTACATCCGTTCTGTTTCCGATTCCTGGAGTACGGTATTAACCGTGACAAAAATTTTCTTGCCTCTGCGGTGGAGCGTTTCCACGGCAGCCTCGAATTGCGACCAGGCAAAGTTTGTGGACCGGATACGGGCATTGAAACTTTTCAGTCCCAGATAGACCGCGTCCGCTCCTTCCCTGATTGCCGCGTCGAGTGCTTCGGTGTTTCCCGCCGGAGCCAGTAATTCTGCCATGAACGCCTCCCGTTTCTGAGGCTATAGTATCCTGAATCCGCAGGGATTGCAAACGCCGGAAGCCCTGTCCCGCTATTTTGGTTCATATGGTTTGACCGAGTTTTCCGTACCGGGTGAAGCTCCCGAATTGGCGCAAACCATCCAGTCTGAGGCGCTATTGGTGTCCTCCCTTCCGGGAATTCTACCGAGAGTCCGGGTCGGTGTCATGTAATCTGAACAAGCGGCATCCGTAATCAGGGCGGTTGGTCCCCAGACTCCGGCGGAAACGGCGGTCTCGGCGGCAAGGCGCAACGCATCCGAGGGCCATTCGCTCTTGTCCGTTTCAGCGCAGAGCAGGGCGTCCATAACAGGACCGCCGCTCCGTTCACGTACCAGAAGCACATTAGTGCTTTTAAGCGGGGAACGATCCTGGACATCCCAGAAGTCCCAGGCAAAAGGAGACGAATCCTTGCCGGCAGAAGCGTCCATTCGGTCGCTTTCGGTCACCAGCCCCTCTTCGACCGAACGGAGATGCCACAGCACATAGTCGCCGGCACGGACTTCACAGAAAGGGAATACATAATAACACTGTTTCGAGTTCATGGCGTTTTCTATCTGAACCCCGGCAAGATTACCGTCCGACAGTACAACAAGCTCCATGTACTCGACCTTCGGTTTGTCGTATCCTGTCCGGATTTCATTGATCAGCAACCGCGGAACCCGTTCATTGTATCCAATAAACAATACGGAAAAGGACAGACTGTTCCCCCGGGCATCGCGTACCGCCGCATTGAGCACGGCAGATACGCCAATCCCCGGATTTTCGGACAAGGTAAAAATTACCGTGTTCGAGTCTTCCTCCGCATTCCAGCTTGTCCCGATTATCCGCCCGGGGTCATCCGGGCATTCCACCAACGCGGATGAGACCGACACGGTATCGGTAAATTCCACAGAAACCTCCCGGGCCGAAAGGGTATGCACGGACGCAAGCTCCGGTACCGTCATGTCTCCACCCCATACCGAAATGGTTTCCGGATCAACCAGACAGGATGACAGGGTGCCAATAATGAAAAGCACCGCTATAAACATACTCTGCTTCATGAGCAAACCTCCCGCACCGTCCTTATGGGGAACATCTCGCCTTTTGCCCGAAAATTCGCTATAGTTTCTTCATGAAATTCACTGTCCACTCGCTCGAATTGCACCGCCCCATCGTTCTCCCCGCTTCCGGTCCAGCTCCGGACGGAACAGAACTGCTGTACGAATACTGTTCCCACGTAGACGCCGCCAACCTTGAACCGGCAACTGAAGCGCATCTTGCCGATGGTCATACAACCGACCGGATTGAACCGGGATTCTATCTCTTTACCCAGGGACTCATGCCGGAAGAGGACTCCTTCGCCGAGCAGTTGTGGCAGGAAGCCGCAGAGGCGATATGGCTGGAATCATTATGGCGGGAGATGAAATTCAAGAACGACAGAATCCGCGTACGGATTCTGTCTGAGGACGGGAAACGGAGTTTTCAGCTTTTCAGGGAAACGGTCTGAGCAGAATTACTACAGTTTCAGGGTTTCAACCATGAACCGGACTGATTCGCCCCTGGTATCGACCAGTATCTTTTCTATTACAAAAACAAGTGACGTTCCGCTTTCATCGGTTACAACACGACGGATACGATAGTCTTTAATACCCGACCGTTTGTAGCCGGGAAGACCGATGGTATGATGATCTGTTTTACCGTCCGGATACACAAGTTCAAGAACAAGATAAAATGACGAACGGACTGATTCGCCTGATCCTTCAGCGAAGGAATGCATTGATACCGTAAACGTTCGTCCGGTCTCAAAATCGCGGAATTCGAGTTTATCTGGCCGTTTTTCATCACGGGCCTGAACATACAGCGCCCGACCGGGGGATTTCCCGTCAACATCGAGTTTTTTCAGATAGGTTTCGATACTTCCACGAAGTGCCGAGAATACGGTCGACCCATCCTCGCCGGCGGTAGAAGCGGATGGCGCGGTAGAAAAGGTTCCGCCGGGAATAAACCGGTTGGTGGGCACATCAACGCAGTAAATATCCGCGTAGGCCCGATACTCCCCGTCGGTACTGCCGTGCTGCCCAAAAACAAAGCGTGATCCATCAGAAGAAAATCCGATATTCACGAAATTTGCGATATCTCCGGCATACATACTTATAGCCGCGACGATAAAAAGTGCGATACATACTGCTTTTCGCATTCCTGGCCCCCTGTCGTTCTTTGCTTGAATATCGACAAAAAACGCTTTGTACTTGAGATTCCCTTATTTCCTTTTTAATGGTATTCTGGTCTACATGACCCTGGCGGCACGAAACAACTTCATACGTATTGCCACTCTTATGGTCCTCATACTCTCGGTAGTGTGTATTGCGGCATTTATCATCATGCTTGTACGGGGTACCATTCCTTCCATTCCGGACCAGGCACGTCCGTTGGGCATTCTCGCGACCATCCCCTTCATGCCGCACAGTCCGGTCGCCGCACTCGCCGCCATTTCTTTTTTACCGCTGCTTTCCCTCACCGGACTCATATACATCATGTTCGCTTTCGAGAAAACTCAAACCACAGAAATTACCTTTTTTGCCGCAGGGGTTTTTACGCTTGCTCTTGAAGCATTCCGCATCGTTATTCCCTTCAACGAGTTGTGGATGAATACCGGATTCATCCTTGCAGCGGTTTCCCGGATTTCGCTTTTCTGCCGGCTTTTTATTGTGTTATGTCTGCTTTCAAGTATCCTTTTTACTACGGGAGAAACGACACAACAGATTGGTCCGGCCATTTTTCTTACCGCGTTTTTCTCATTTTCTTTGGTCAATGCGGTTCCCTTCAATACATCCAACCTGACGACAACATGGGTTGTCCCACCGGGCTATTCAGGGATGCTGTACCTGTTTCTGGGGATACTTGGTTTGCTCGCAGCAATTTCCTACCGTGTCCAGGGACGTATCAGAAACGCCCCGGAGTATTCACGGGCGGCATGGGGCATTCTCCTGCTTCTTACCGGATACGCATTACTGATTGTCTGTGATTCCTGGATTCTTTTCGGAGTCGGCGTTTTTGCCATTATTCAAGGGGCATGGCGCTATCTGAGACAAATTCATCGATACTACTTATGGCAATAAGTACGCGACCGCGGCGATAGCTATCGGTATTAACACGTTGTCATAATCCTTGAGCGGGATCATTTCAATACACATAGCCACAAACGCCAGCAGCAACGCCGAAAGGGGATCGCGCACGATCGCCAGGGAGGACGCATACACGGCGATAAAACAGGCAAGGCTTCCTTCAAGGGTTTTCCCGCAGGTATAGGGAATCTTGATGCGGCCGAAGAGTTTGCCGGCAAGACTCGCTATGCCGTCTCCAAAAGCAAGAGCGCAAATTCCGACTCGCGCAGCGTCCTGAGGGAAAATCATCAAAGTAATGACAATACCAAGTGTCAGGGTTACCGGGCCGAGAATGAAGCGGCCCTCGTCGCGCCGGCGTGCCGCATACGCGGTTACACGGGATATTACCGGAATTGATATCCCTGAAATGCGAAGATATTCGCTTATGATGTACAACGCAACAACAGACGACAGGGCCATAACCGTATACGGCAAATTCCATGCGGCAAACAGGGGAACAAAGGAAGCGCAGATATGAATTGATTTTCTGAAAAACTCTTTGAGAAGATCTTCTACCGTTGACGTTTGCGAAATCTTCCGGTATCTGAAATCGGAAATAATTCCCATGATCGCGCCTTTCATATGGATGAGTATACCACAAGTAATGATATAACCAAAAGGAATGCTCCGACGATATCCCGGCCAGCTGTATTCTTGGTGGGCGTTGCTGGGATCGGACCAGCGACTTCTACCGTGTGAAGGTAGCACTCTACCACTGAGTTAAACGCCCACCAAAAACACAAGAAGCGGCCCGGCAGAAAAGTCTGCTCCCGGCTGCCGTCTGACCGTTCACCAGATAATAGCAACTGATACATAAATGTGCAATAAGCCCTATCGGTCCTCACGCTGTTGCAGAGGAGCCTCACTCTCAAGAGTCTTCGGTATATCACTGTACAGCTCGGGCTGGAATTCCGGACGAGGATAGGTCATATACTTGATATTCATGTACGCGAGATTTCCATTAACATCCGAAACAGTCGTGCCGAAGGTATCAGCCGGATCATTGGCGGGGCGCATCCTGCTCAACCGTACCAAAGTCTCGGGATTACGGGTCAACGCATCCCAGGCTCGCGCCGATTCCGCCAACAGCGAAAGAGCACGTGCGTTCTTGCCCGAGTCTCCCGTTCTGTTCGCGAGCCGGTTCAGGGTAACACCAAGATTATTGGCCGTTTTCATATACTGTTCAACAAAGTCGCCATGATCGGTCCTGACCTGCGGTAACACAATGCCCTTACGGATGCGCTCAGCCTCGAGAGACTCCATTAACCGTTCATAATGTCCCTGTGCGGCAAAATGATTTCCACGGCGGAACAGCGTGTTTGCAAAGGCATAGCGGACATGACGGTCTTCATTCTTCTCTGCATAGGTTCGGCTAAATGCGTGCATGGCTTCTTCAAAATTCCGCTTTTGATAATAAATGTATCCAGTCCGGTAGCGTACCGAAGGCGTATCATGCAGTTCCTCAAGCGCTTTCCGGTAATGAACCAGCGCCGTATCAAGATCGTTGGATATAAAGTAGTCAATATCCGCCGAATCGGCATACAACCGGCCTACACGGGGATCCCGGGGAACAGCACGGTTCTCACGCTGTTGCTCGTACAGGGCCATACCCTGGGCATAGAGGGCTTGCGCATGCAGGTACTCCTTGTCGGCGGTACGAAGCTCGCCCAGGAGCCGGAACGCATCTACACGGGTAAGAACCCGCTTCGGGGACATGGGTGTTGCGTTGTCAAAAAGTTTCAGGGATTCACCAAGCGCGGCAGAAGCCTGCTCGGGTTTGTAGTTATGAATGAAGAACCGTCCCATGTTATAGTGGGCTTCCGGTATTTCCGGGCCGAATTCTACAGCGTTCTCCAGAATATCTCGTACATCCTCTATGCGGGAGCGGAGCTTCTCGGAATCCCCGGGAAGCGGATTATACCGCTTATCAAGCAAATACCCGCCAAGTTCCACGAGATCGGACGTGCCAAGGGTCATTTTCCGTTTTGAAACAAAATGATCCTTGAGCGGTAGAACTTCTGCCAGATTGTCCGTACGGATGAAGTACCGCATCATACGTGCAAGGTACGGATCCTTTTCTCCGTAGAGCTCAATCAGGGAGGCATACATTTTCCGGGCTTCCTCGTATTTGGCGGGGTCTTCCTCACCCCAGTCCAGATAGGTGTCACCCAAAAGCATCATTCCGTCGGAATCATTCACATAATTATCCAGAACGCGCCGTTTGAGTACCGTTTCCGCTTTTTCGAAATTTCTCAGATCGGTACGGAGCATTTCTGCGTATTCCAGTCCTGCCTCACGATCATTTCTGAACCGGTTAAGCAGGCGTTCATACATGGTCTCCGCGGATATGTACTGTTTCTTGTCACGATAGGCCCGGGCATAGCGGAAGTACCATTTTTTCTTGTCCCAGACAACAACAGCTTCGTCGAAAAGCTTCATGGACTGGGTATACCGGGCATCTTCGATGGCGGCATAGCCGCGTTTGTACAGATGTTCGGCAGCCAACGGACGGTAGACAAACTGCCAGGACAGGAATATCACACAAAAAGTAAGAATGGAAATTCCGGTAAAGAGTATTGCCGCCGGAAGTATTCTATTGAGGAAAATATACCGCAGGGAAGATTTTTCCTGTTCATATTCGGCCGCGGTTTTCTTTTCAAAATCTTTGGGAATGGGGATGGCCCGGTTAAGACGATCCTCCATCATTCTCGCTACTTTTTTGAGCGGCGTTCCCTCCAGCACATGGTGAACAATTTCCATTTTCTGGAGTTCCGAGCCCGGACCTTCGGAGAGATACTCCTCAATTGCCATGCGGAGATTCAATGGATACTTCGCAAGAAGATCAAGAAAGCGGTCAAACTCTTTCTCGCTTATTTCAAGAGGAATTTCCTTGCGGGAAGATTTGCGTGATGTATCTTTGGGAATCAGTTCATCTAGACCATCAAGACCGGTACCTTCGGCAAAATCGGAAAAGCCGGGAATATGGAATTCGTCTTCCGGTGTTCCCGAAGCGCCCTGGAGAATGTCCTCATCAAGACTGAAGCCGTCAAAACCGTCAATGGCAGCCTCCTCACCGGAGGACGCCTCCTCCTCGGGAGGGATCGGCAGATCGTCGGGAATGGAAAAATCCGAAAAATCACCGGATGGCGGAGCAACCTGAATTGTGTCGGGCTCCCCGACGGACCCCGAACCGGGGAACTCCGCGGAAGGCGGGGTGAGGTCCATGGTTTCAAAATCCGACGAAGCCGGTATTTCTTCCGGTTCGGCTGTTGAATCACCACCGCCCAGGTCATCAAGTGTGTCAAAGCCTGCAAGATCAGCCAACGCAGCGGCATGATCGGTGTCTTCAGGCGGGAGAACCTCAGTCTCCCCGTCGGAGATATCCGCCGGTTCATCGCCAAACGAAGGAAGCGAAAAATCATCCGGCAGAGAAAACCCTTCATCCGGAAGCTCCGCGCTTTCCGGCGCTTCCGGTTCGGTTTCGCCGGCTACGTCAGGAGGAGAAATTTCGTCAAAGGAAGGAAGATCATCCGGCATGGAGAACGCAGTGGTATCGTCATCATCCAGCTCGGGAAGCCCTGCGGCCAGAAGCGCGTCGAGGGCAGCCACCGGATCGACAGGAGCATCGCCGGACGGCATCTCCAGCGATTCAAGGGGTTCGCCCGCTTCATCGGTCAATTCATCCAGGGTTTCAAGAGGTTCCGCGGCTTCCTCGGTCAATTCGGCCGGGGTATCAAGAGATTCGGCAGCCTCGCCCGCAGACGCGTCAAATGACCCGGACAGTCCGGCTGCATCGTCGGAAAAAGAATCGAATGATTCAAGCGGTTCGACTGGTTTTTCGGTCAATTCGGCCGGGGTATCACCAGGCTCTAAAGAATCCGTTACGGGTTCGGGGAAATCGGGCAGGGAAAAATCATCGGGACCGGGAATTTCAGCGGAAGTGTCGCCCTGACCGGAGGACGAGTCATCGCCGTCCAGATCAAGGGAATCGAGAAGGGAATCAAAGTCTGATAGTGCCGGACCTGAATCGGCATCGGGGGCTTCCGGCACCATGCCGCCACCAGATTCGGGAAGGGGTGTCGAGTCGGAAAGAATCGAAGCGTCGTCAACCGTTTCGGGCGCGACAACCGGTTCAGTACTTTCGCCAATTCCGGCGAGAAGATTGTCAACGTCTATCGACGGTGCGGAATTTGCGGTGATTGAGGGAGGTGGAAGGGGTTCATAGGTTTCACCGCGTTCTTCGGTTACTTCCCGCTCATTGCCGAGCCTGGTGAGTTCTTCCCTGAAATGTTCAAGTTCTTTTATTCCCGGCATGTCTTCCCTGTATGTACCATTGGTATAGTACATTTTCGGTTTTTTTAAACCGGTACTTTAATGTGCCGCATTTCTCAAGATTTTGAAGGAAATTCCGATAATTGTAAAGAACTATTATGAAACGATTAGTTGTTATACTTTTGGCCACCGTCCTGACCTCGCTTCCTCTTTCCGGGTCGGACATTGAGTCGGTCACCTATACAAAGCTTGTCTCATCCATTTCACAGCCGGATTCTCCGGTCGTGTCAGGGAAGTATGTCATCTTCACGGCGCGGGGAGACGCGCGCCATGCCGGAATCTCGTTCCGACATGAAAACTACGCAACCATTCATTCACTCAAGCGGATAGTTCGCCGCGACGAATTCGGTCTTCCCCAAAAGGACTCCGCGGGCAAACCCCTCGATACGGTTCTTTTTTACATCGCGCAAGTTCCCCCGGGGACCGAAGAAATTCAGTATCGCATGGTTATCAACGGCTTGTGGACCACCGACCCGCTGAATACCCGTACCGCCTACGACCGCGAAAACCGGATGCAGGTGTCGGTACTTCCCGTCGAACGATATGAAACGTTTCGGACCGACCATGTGAAAAACGGCGAGGTTCGGTTCACCTGTACCGCGGAGAGCGGAAAAACCATCCGTCTTGCCGGTTCCTTCAACAACTGGGATCCCTTCATGTACGTATTGCCGGAAATCGATCCGGGCAAGTATGAAATCATCCTTCCCCTGCCCCGGGGAACCTGGCACTACGCGTATTTTGAAGGAACCACACAGCTCCCCGACTACACTAACCCCGACCGGGTCTATACCCGTGATGGCCGTGTCGCGTCGGTTGTTACCATCAACTAATTACTTCTTCTTCCGCTCTATTGCCAGTTTCACCGCATTGTATGCACCGTTGTACACGCCATCGCGATGATTGGTCAGAATATGACTGCAGTAAATCTTCAATAAATCGTCATCTTCAATTAAAAGCCGGAGAATGCGGTGCAATCCGGTCAGGGATGCGGTTTCTATCGTTCCGTCGCCGATTTCCGCGCCCCGGATGGCACCCCAGGCTTCATGTCGGCCCACCCGCTGTATAAAGAGTTTGGGGACCGGATAAAAGGACAGTTCGCTCGGTTTGGTAATCATGACATCGCAAATCCGCATGAGCAAATTGGTCGAGTATACCGCGTAATAAAACTCTTCATGGAGGAATACATGCACACCGGTAATGCGGGCCTCCGCGCCCTCGTCAATAAAGGACCGGGTATCCTGCCATTGGGTGTGCAGGGTCCATGAAATTCCTTTTTCGCGGAACAGTTTCTCGAGTTCTTCCCAGCGGCCCCGGTGGTCGCCCATGTTAATCAACAGGGAGACTTTCTTGTCCTCTATCGCGGTCTTGCAGGTTTCGGCGATATCGGCGAAGCGGCGGACCTGGGCACCCGCGCCTCCCATGGTAAGCAGGAAACGGCGGGTTTCACCGTCCCGGATGCGCCGGAGGCGGGCAGCGCAGTCAGCCTCGATTCCGGCAACAATTTCGTGGTCTATGTAGTGACCGACCAGCTGGATATCGTCAGCAGGCATGGTCTGGCGCAGATGGAGTTTCGCGCCCATGGAATGGAAGGTCCGGTAGCCCATGTAGGCAGACGGCGACTGTACCGCGTGTACACTGCCCTCAACGACATGGAACGCGATCGGGTAGTTGTCCGGGATTATCGTAACAACGTCGGTCATGCCGGCCGCGACCGCGGCGTGCCCGGTCCAGGGATGGGTGGAAAAAAACGGCATATTCTTGGGGATGTCCGCATACAAGGGGGTAAAGATGCGGGAAAGCGCGGCTTCTTCTATTGAAAAGGTGATTTTCTTCGCCGCGCGGCTCGTTACATAATCCCACACAAGAGAGTCAAAGAGTTTCGAACGCTGGGAAATGCGGGAGCCGAGATTGTACAGGTCTTCAAGATACTTGATCGTTTTGCTCGCGGCGGAATCGGGAAAGGACATGAGATCGAGCCAGTAGGGGGTGTATCCCATGGAATGGGCCGCGGACGCGAGCGCGATAGCCATGCGGCAGTGTCCGAATCCCATCCGGATGGTTCCAAGCATGATGCCGGTTTCCGGATCAATGGGAAGACCGCCCTCACGACCGTCTGCGGTATCGTGCACGGTCAGAATGCCGAAATCGTCGGCACCGCCGCCTTCCGGATATGCAGCAAGACGCGGCGCGTACGCCGGGTCAAAATGGAATTTTTTCGCATACCGGCTGAACCGTTGCTCCGCCTTCCGGATAATTTTCCTCGGCATGGGGTTCCCGTACAAAGTGTTGTCGATCATACTGGCAATTCTACTCCAGCTTTTCCGGATACGCCAGAAAAAAGAAGCGGTGGTTACAGTCTGTATTCCCGCATTTTGTTCAGCAAGGTTCTCCGGGTTATGCCGAGTTCTCCGGCGGTTTTTTCGCGGTGTCCGGCATTCCGCTCCAGCGCTTGCCGTATCAGTTCTTTTTCCGCGTCCCGTATCGTGGTACCGGATTCCCGGGGACCCGATTCATTCGTCGATCCCGGCGACTGGGGCACTTCCGCCGTCGGCGATTCTTCCCGTATTGGCAGGCGTTCCACAGTTCCGGCCGTCGGCGATTCTTGCCGTGTTGGCGGGCGATCCACAGCCCTGATGAGGGTTCCCGAGAACGGAAAATCTTCCTGCTCCAACAACGGCCCGTTGGACAGGATCACCGCCCGCTCTATGCTGTTTTCCAGTTCGCGGATATTGCCCGGAAACGGCCAGGATTGAAGCAATTCAATCGCCCCGGAGGAAAGGCCTTCTACCGCCTTTCCGGTTTCGCGGGCAAAACGGGAAAGGAAAAATCCCGCGAGGGGTGCGATATCTTCCCGGCGCTCACGGAGTGGCGGCAGTTCGATGGCAATGACATGGATCCGGAAATACAGGTCTTCCCGGAACGTCCTGTCCCGAACGGCTTCTTCCAGATTCTTGTTGGTCGCCGCCAGTATCCGTACGTCGACCGGAATGGGCCGGTTACCGCCAAGACGCTGTATCGTCCGGTCCTGGAGTACCCGGAGCAGTTTTACCTGCATGGACGCCGGCATTTCACCGAGCTCGTCGAGAAACAGCGTTCCTCCCGAAGCAAGTTCGAACAAACCTTGTCTCCTTCCTTCCGCCCCGGTGAAGGCGCCCTTTTCGTGTCCGAACAGTTCGCTTTCCAGCAAGGACTCGGGAATCGCCCCGACATTAACCGGCACAAAGGGGCCTTGCGCGCGATTACTCAGGCGGTGTATGTCGCGTGCTACAACTTCCTTGCCGGTACCGCTTTCACCGGTAATGAGCACGGTTGAGTTCGTAGGCGCGACCCGCGTAACAAGATCATATACCTTCTTCATTACCGGGGAGCCGCTTTCCCGGAAAGCCTCATCCCGTTCGGCAAGTCGCTTGCCGAGATTCGCCATCTTCTCGAATGACGCGGCTGCTATCGCTTTATTCAGGCGAAGGACCAGCTCGGCAGGATCAAAGGGTTTTACCAGATAATCCACTGCCCCCAGTTTCATGGCGGAAACCGCGTCATGAATCTCGCCGTGAGCGCTCATCATGATAACCGGCAGCCGTGGACCTTCGCCATGGATGGCAGAGAGTATGGCAAGACCGTCCATTCCGGGAAGACGCAGATCAAGAACAACCGCGTCAAAGGCTTCAGTGGAAAGAATTTCAAGAGCCGCGGCACCATCTCCGCATACCGTGCAGGAGAACCCGTCCAGGGACAAATACTCGGCGAGGGATTCACGGAGATTCTTTTCATCGTCAACAACAAGAACCGCGGGAGATTCGTCAGTCGTTCCCATTTTCATCCTCCCCTGGTTGCCCCGCTGGCAGTTCGATCCAGAATTCGCTTCCGCCGCCGTGCCGGGGGCGGTATCCCGCGGTACCGCCGCTTGCTTCGGCAAGCCGCTTCACCAGGGCGAGACCGATACCGGAGCCTTGCGCCTTTGTGGTGTAAAACAGTTCGAAAAGATGTTCCTGTCGATCCGCCGCAACGCCACTTCCTCGGTCAAGAACACGAAACCGTACGGCGGAACCATTGTACACGCAATCAAGTTCGGGCAACCCGCCCGTTTCGGCGAGCGCGTCCCGTGCATTGCGAACCAGGTTGTCCAGCATCTGTGTCAAAAAATCCGGATCCGTAACGACCGTTACATCCGGTTCCGGCCGGTCGGCAACAGTCAATGAATCACCATAGCGAACCCGGTATTGTTCCAGAATGCCCCGGACAGACAGCCGTTCGGGATTCCCCTCCCCGCTTCGGAGAAAATCCCGAAGGCGGTCGGTCAATACGGCAAGACGGTCGGTTTCTTCCCCGATCACCGCCAGGTTCTTCCTGAACGCTTCGGGGAGCGACCGTTCAAGGGTAGCGCATTGAACCTTGATTACTCCAAGCGGATTTTTTATTTCATGAGCCAGGGTTCGGGCGGCTTCTCCGAGTTGTACAAGATATGCGTTTTTTTGCTCGCGTTCCCGATACCGGGCAAGGCGCCGGGAATTCCGGTAAAACAGGGGAACCGTTATCAGAAGTGCGGAAAAAAGCATGATGATCGCGCCGGTTTCAAGCCAGGCCTGACGAAGCAGGGAGGCCGCATCAAGTTCAATAAATACGGAATGTATCTGCCGGAACTGAACGTGAGGACGATGCATGGGCATGGTGTTCCGAGATCTCCGCCTTCCTTCGGAACTGGAAGGTGAGACCATACGTCGACCATGCATAAAACCGGGGCCTTCTATCGGCGGAACGACACCCGTTCTCCGGATCATGGTTACGGTATTCCCGGTTGTACTGACCATGCCGGCCTCATCACCGGATTCTTCCAACCCTTCCGGTGCGGTTCCGTACCGGTATACGGCAATTCCCGCTGCGTCGTACAGGCCGAACCCGACAAGATGATCCCACCGCTCCGGGTCGAATTCTTCCGGGCGGCTATACCGTTCAACCATGCCGGTCATGATCTGGAACGCACGGTTTTCAATTTTCGTGCGATGGGTACGGCCATTTTGCAAAACAAGACCGATCCCGGTGAGCAGGATGATTACCATGCTCACCGAGAAAAGCACATTGCGGTGAAAGTCGGGATTATGTACGCGGAAAAAAACGAACCGCTTCATGCTTTTAGTGTACCCCGCGAAACCGCGGGGCGCAACAAGTCTCAGCGGTTTCCGCCGCGGCTGCGGGTTCCGTCACGGCTACGGGTTCCGTCACCGTTGCGGGGACCGCCTCCATCGCGGAACCGGCGATCACCAAAGGGTTCACAACATCCGGGTCCGTATCCTCCACGGCCACTTCCGCGGCGTCCAAAAACGCCGGTACGGTCAATATCAATATCCTTGCCGTTTACCGCCACTTCTACCGGCATGATCCTGCCGGCAAATTCCCCGGGTTCAAACCGGCTGTCAGGATCGGTGAAGCCCTGTATGACCAGGGTGTCTCCTTCCGATATGCCGTGTTCCCAGGCAGCGCGGTAGAACGCTCCGGGAGGCAACATCCAGAGGCCGTCTTTAGTCTCCACCGCCGGCAACGACTCATGCACGGTGAGCTTTCCTTCAATTGTTGTCAGTTCGCCCCGCCCGTTGGCAAAAGCCCCGGCAAGACCCACGACCAAAAGCACACCTACAATCAGTATCTTTTTCATACAAAACTCCTTGAACGCTGTTGCGTCATACAGGAACATGCAAGAATCATGCCAAGCATAAAACACGGTCTTTCTGATGGTTTTGCCGTACATCCAGCCAACAAGTTCGCCAAACGGGAAAATAGTACCCAAAGAGCGGGCAATTTTTTCCCGTGATTAAGACCCTTTTCATGTTACGGGAGAAACAAGGTGCTATACTGGCAGCATGCCTGTGCTTTTTAGCATTATCCGCCAGGAATGTTTGACAATGTTCCATTATTGCCAAATAATGGATACAGGGTTGGGACCCGGAATTCATGAAGAAACGAAATAGGGATCTATTCATATTCTTGTGTGCGACAGCCGTAGTTCTGGGTTGTTTTTTTCTGGCCTATATGCCCAGAAAAACGATCCCCGACGGCGAGAAGAGAATACAGAATTTCGCTGTATACCGTGACACATCCTCCAGGGCTTCCTTTTTTGACGTTGCCGAAAATCCGGATCTTTTCACTGAACACGATCGTTCTACCTTCTTTACCGGAAGAACAAAGGATGCGGTCTGGCTCCGTTTTTCCCTCGCTCCTGCCGACGATCCCGAAGAATGCCGGTATCTGTGGATACGGAATGCAAGCCTCGAAAACATAACCGTTTTTTATCCCGGGGCCGAGCCGGTCCTTGCCGGTAAAAAGCAACCGGTTTCATCCCTGAAAGTACAAGCCCGGGACTGGTACCTTCCGGTCCCGGATTCGGTTACTGCTTCGGATTCCATCTACCTTCGTGTCGAAACAGCCACCATCATGTGGATCCCCCTGCAGGCGGTGTCCTCGTCAAAAATGATCAAGCAAATTGTTAACGAGTATTTGTTCTTCGGCGTATTTTTCGGCATCATCCTCGCAATATTGTGCGTCAACGCGTTTTCGTTCCTCGTTGTCAAGAATTTCAATTTTCTGTGTTACGCAACGTATCTCTCCTCGTTGCTCCTCTACCAACTCAGGGTGCACGGATTCTTGTACCTGATCCCCATGCCCTTCGCCGTGCTCGAGGCAATCCTCTGGATCAGTCTCGGATGTCTCGGCATATTCCTCATGCTCTTTGCCAAGTCTTTTCTTTCCCTTGCGAAACGGATGCCCATTACCAATACCATCCTGAATACCTGTATCGCCCTGTTCATTGCCCAGACAGTCATCGGCATCTTTTTCTCCTCGTATTGGGCAAACCAGATTGCCTATATAACCGGTTTCATTGTTCCCCTCATTATCCTGATCGCCGCGATAAAGATTTATTTCTCCGGGCACTATGAAGTCCGGTTTTACCTGGTGGCGTGGGCAGCCATGATTTCGGGAACAACCATCTGGAGTACCGCGGCCTATATTGAATCCCGTATCCCGGCAAACTATTTTTTCACGGTGGGAACCGCCATCAACTCGCTTCTGTTTACTCTCGCGATTTTCGACATGATCAAAATGGAGCTGAATGAAAAAGAACAGGTTGTTGAACGTGAAAACTACTACCGCAACCTTTCCCGCAGCGACCCGCTCACCGGTCTGTATAACCGGCGCTACCTCAGCGAACTGATCAACCGTCTCGAGTCCGACGGAGAGATGCCGACCGGTTCCGCGCTCATCATGATCGATCTGGACAACTTCAAAATGGTCAACGACACCCATGGGCATCTGGCGGGCGACATGATCCTGACAAAAACCGGGACCCATATCAAAAAACATATCCGGAAGACAGACATTGCCTGCCGCTACGGTGGAGACGAGTTCCTCGTCTTCCTTCCCGGGGCAAACGAAACCGCCGCGCGCAGCATCGCCGAATCCATGCGAAACGACATTCTCGCGGACTTTACCTATTCCGAAACCGGTGAAGAGATAAAAATAACCGTGAGTATCGGTGTTTCCGAGAACCGCCTGGATGACTCCTTCGACGGACTGTTCCTCCGCGCGGACGCAGCGCTCTATCAGGCAAAAAAGCTCGGAAGAAACCGCATTTCTGTCCTCTGAAACGACCCGTCATCCATTGCAATCTATGCCCGAATCAGGTATTTTACCCCCAATAAAGTTTCCCGGAGGATACAATGACGACTATTCTTGAAACCGGTATTTCCGAGCTGAAGAAATTGTTCAGCGGAAAGGTTCGCGACATTTATGAAGTTTCTGCCGATACCTGGCTTATCGTTACCACGGACCGGATTTCCGCGTTTGATGTGGTTTTCTCGGAAGGGATTCCCATGAAGGGCGTGTACCTCAATCGCGTCGCAAACCACTGGTTCAAGTCCGTTTCGTCAATCAAAACACATATTCTCTCCTATACTCCAGAAAAAGAACTGCCGTTCCTGAAAAACTATCCCGGGATTCCCGAACGATCCATTCTCGCCAAGAAAATGAACCGCCTGCCGGTTGAGTGCATCGTGCGCGGCTATCTCTTTGGAAGCGTCTGGAGTGAATACCAGGAACACGGTACCGCAAGCGGTATTTCACTGCCGGCGGGAATTCCGCTTGCCGGAGAAATTCCGGAACCGATTTTCACACCGTCGGGAAAAGCCGAAGAAGGCCACGATATCAACATTACCGAGAAAGAGTTTATGGATACCGTTGGCGCCGATGTAGGCAGTCAGATCAAGGAAGCGTCGCTTGCCCTGTACAAGCAGGCACGGGACACCATGAAAAAGGCCGGCATAATCCTCGCCGACACCAAGTTTGAATTTGGGCTTGATACCGACGGATCACTCGTCCTTGTTGACGAAATTCTTACGCCGGATTCTTCGCGATACTGGGTGGGAGAAACCTATCAGGTGGGAAAGAGTCCCGAGAGCTTCGACAAGCAGTTCGTGCGGGATTATCTGCTCTCAATCGACTGGAACAAACAACCCCCGGCACCGCCGCTGCCCGCCGATATAATCGAAAAGACCAGACAAAAATACGAGCAGATTGCAGACATTGTCGAAAGCCTTGCATAAAGGACAACACTGCAACCTGCTCCGGACGGGTTAGAGTTTTACACGGAAGACAACCGGCACGGTGATCCGGGTCATGCTGTCACCCTCTTCGGGGGTGAAGTATTCAAACCGGAGACCGGCGTCGATTGTCGCGCCCTTGCGCGGACTCAGGGTAAGCCCGGGCCGAGCCGTAAGCACGTTTCCTTCGATCGAAGCGGCGTCTCCGGACGTGTTGGTGTTGGCGATCATGATACAGGGCCGGAGAAGATCCGAAACACTGTAGACCAGGTTCACCATGTTGTAGAGAATCATCTCGTCGTCTCCCAGAGTCACGTTGTTGTGGCTAACGAGTGAGATGAGGTCCATCTTGTAGGCAGCCCGAAGCTCTACCGCATTCTTGCTGTTTTCCGACGTTTCAAGGTCATGGTAGCCGGAATACCCCACAACAGCGGTGAGGTTTTCGATCGGTGAAAGCTCGGCAAACAAGCCCATGGTAACCAGATCCTTCCCGGTCATGATGGCGGTTGCGGTGACGGCGGTCTTCTCGGATACTACAGCACGAACGCGTGCACCAAACTGTTCCGCAATATTGTACGCGTCCCCTGTTTCACTGCCGGTAGCAGCACTCACCATGACAGTTCCGAACGAGTAATCCGCGGCAAACTCGGTTTTCCATGGGGTAATGTTGTCGGATTCGGTCACGGGTTCAATATATCCTTCTTCTTCGTCATTCAACGCAAGAGCCCCGTATTCAAGATCCCATAACCCTCCGAAAGAACTTCCGTCCTTGTCCAGGGTTGAAACCTTGCGGTGACTCCATTCACCGGCGAGCAGTTTGAGATCCCCGAATTTCATCCAGCCGTAATAGTCATAAATCTTGACAGTTCCATCCGGAAGGCTGCCCTTGAGCGTCAAATACACCCCGGCAGTATCCATATCCCAGGAAACACCGAACTCATCATCGCCCGGCAGGGAAATCCCCGTGTTCAGGGAATCATCATCCGGATACACTGTTACCAGGTTCAATTTGGTTCGAGCCTGGAGCTTCAGTTTGGGTTCCTGCGCGGTCAGCAGCGACCCGGTTACCGCAAGGAACAGTACAGCACACACGATACTCTTTTTCATAAAAACCTCCTCCCGGAACATCCGGGTTTGTTTCTGAAGGCAGGGTATCGGGGGTATATGAACACCGGATGAGTAAAATGCAAAAATATGGTTAATCGGGGATATTCGGTCCGGGTATTCCCGGTTGACAGGAGTTTTTTTCACACCTACAATTACTGGTAACGTGATTTTGAATGATAAAGGAATCGCTTTTTGACGGTAAAAAATGCTGTACGTACGTTTTTCCTGATTGCCTACGCAACAATCCTGCTCTTCCCGGCGATAAGCGAATCGATCCCGGCGGAAGTACAGGAGCTCATTTCCAAAGGACCTCTCAACTGTGAGCCAACTGACGAGGAAAAACTCTTGTACAGCCTGATCATGGCGCATCGTGCCGAACAGGGGAAACCCGACATACCGCTATCACAATCTCTTACCTATGTAGCACAGCTTCATGTGCGTGACCTTTCCGCGAACAAGGTTTCTCCGCCCTACACCCTCCATAGCTGGTCAAAAAACGGTCCCTGGGAAGGGGTCCGGTATACCGCGAACCACCGGCACGCACGCCTCATGTGGAATAAACCGAAAGAATTGACCAATTATCCGGGTGACGGATTTGAAATCACCTTTACAAAAAAGGGTGGCGCGAGTGCGAAAGCCGCGTTTGATTCCTGGAAAAGCCAGAAATCCGTCGAAGCCATCATGCTCAACAGCGGAAACTGGGAAACCATCCGCTGGCGCGCCATCGGCGTGGGAATCCATGGTGATTACGCGGTTATCTGGTTCGGCGACCGGGAAGATACGCAATAACGAAATTATATATACTTATAAATAAATAATACTGAGGGTGTCCTTATGAAAAATGTTGTTTTACGACCGGTAATTGCTGTAAACGAGGAGAATTGTGTTAATTGCCATCGCTGTATTGCCGTTTGTCCGGTAAAAATGTGCAACGATGGATCAGGTGATGTTGTTCACGTGAACAGCGAACTCTGTATCGGTTGCGGAGAATGTATTGAAGCTTGTACACATGATGCTCGTGTGGGACTTGATGATACAGCCGCGTTCTTTGCTGATCTTGAAGCAGGTACAAAGATGGTTGCCATTGCCGCGCCGGCTACAGCTGCAAGTCTTGATGGCAACTACCTCCAACTGAACGGCTGGCTTGCAAGTCTCGGGGTTGATGCTTTTTTTGATGTCAGCTTCGGAGCCGAACTGACGGTAAAATCCTATCTTGAATACAAGAACGCTCAAAACCCTAAGTGCATTATCGCACAGCCCTGTCCGACACTTGTTACCTTTATTGAATTGTACCGCCCCGAGCTTATCTCGCTGCTTGCTCCTGCAGATAGTCCCATGGGCCACACCATGAAAATGATCCGGGAATTTTATCCCCAATACAAGAATCACCGGATCGCTGTAATTTCACCTTGCTATTCAAAAAAAAGGGAATTCGATTATATCGGACATGGTGATTACAACGTTACAATCAAAGCAATCGCACACTACATTGAAAAAAACGATATTGATCTTTCACGCTATCCGGAGCACCCCTACACCGGTCCGGATGCCGAACGCGCGGTTCTTTTTTCTACTCCTGGCGGGCTCATGCGTACCGCAGAACGACATGTACCCGGCATATCAGAAAAGACCCGAAAGATAGAAGGTCAACCCGGGGTTTATCATTATCTCGCCCACCTCGGAGAGGCAATCAAGAGCGGAGAAGCACCGATCCACGAGCTTATCGACTGTCTCAACTGCGAAATGGGTTGTAACGGCGGCCCGGCGACAACGAACCGGGGGAAACATATCGATGTTATTGAAAGTGCTATTGAAAAACGCAACAAGGAAGCGCAAGAGCGCTATCGGGCAAAAGGGCTTCATTTGTCAAAAAAAGCAGCCTTCAAGAAAATTGATCGCCTTATTGCCCGGTTCTGGAAACCCGGCTTATATGATCGTACCTATGTCGACCGCTCATCGGTTTTCCAAAAGACCATCCGGAACCCGACCTCTTCCGAAATCCAGGAAATCTACCGAAAAATGCACAAGACTGAAAAGAAACACATCTTGAACTGCGGCGCATGCGGATACAAAAGCTGTGAGCAAATGGCTGTAGCAATTATAAACGGATTAAACCGTGTAGAAAACTGTCGCCATTATATGGAAGTAGAGGTTGAAATCCTTCATGAAAATCATCACGAGGAACTGAATAGGACCATCAGGTCTGTTGCCGGTTCCAGCGCGAGTCGTCTTAAAGCAAACATGACCGATATCAATTCCCTTGCGGATCTTTCATCCGAAATGGCCTCCAGTGTAGTGGAGTCTTCTGCCGCGATTGAGCAGATGGTTGCAAACATACAATCCATAACAACCATGCTGGCCAATAATGAACAGTCTGTCACCGCGCTGGATGAAGCATCCTCAAATGGCAAACAGGGCATCAATTCCATTGTCTCCCTCATGGGTGATGTTGCCCATCAATCAGACAGCCTTCTCGAAGCGAGCGCCGTTATCCAGCAAATAGCAAGCCAGACAAATCTCTTGGCCATGAATGCCGCGATAGAAGCAGCACATGCGGGAGAAGCAGGTCGCGGATTTGCGGTTGTCGCGGATGAAATCAGAAAACTTGCAGAAAACTCCGGAAATCAGGCGGCAACAATATCCCGGGCCTTACAACATATCAAACAGCTCATAGATGAAACGTCTGAATCATCACTGTCAGCACAAAGCGGCTTTGAACGTGTTGTAACTCTTTCCGAGCAGGTAAAAAACGAAGAAGCAAGCATCAAAGCTGCTGTCGAAGAGCAAAGCGCCGGCGGCCAGCAGGTTCTTGAAGCACTTGCAAGAATTAACGACCTGACGGCAAAGGTAAAGGACGATTCTGCCATATTGCTTTCGTCGAGCAATGAAATTCTTTCAGAGCTTGAGACCCTGAGCACGGTGAGCAATTCCGATACTACAATACCGGAACGCCCTTCCCGGACAGATACGATTTTAGTTCAGGGATAGTTATGACCTTGAAATGGAACACCGACGCGGCAAGCAATACCGTAGCTCCTGACTGAACAGCCTCATAAAAGTGTTCAAGAGTACCTGCCCCGCCGGAAGCAACCACGTCGGCTTCAGTTATTTCCCGTATTTTCCGGATTAACGGCAAATCATAGCCGGTACGCACACCGTCGGTACTCTTGCTGGTGGGAAGTATGGTTGCAGCCCCGTAATCGCTCACCTGTTTTGCCCACTCAATGGCATCCTTACCGGTTGCAGTCCGTCCGCCGTCAATGAATACTTCATAGCCCGAAGGCATGGCGGTATTGATTGCGGCATCGATTGCCACGGTTACCCGATCGCGGCCGAACGCACGGATCATTTCCGCGATTACTTCAGGCTTTCTGAACGCTGCACTGCTCGTGGACACACGGTCAGCCCCGGCGGCAAGAACGGCGTCAGCAGACAAGCAATCTCTTATTCCTCCGCCAACCGTAAAGGGCACCGTAGCTACGTTCGCTACCCGACGTACTACTTCAAGCATGGTCGCACGATCTTCAACAGTTGCCGTAATATCAAGCAGGGCTATTTCGTCCGCACCGGCTTCGCAATAAGCCCTGCTGCATTCCACCGGGTCACCGGCGTCTTTGATATCTACAAATTGAACGCCCTTGACGACCCTGCCGTTCTGCATGTCGAGACACGGCATTATCTTTATTTTCTTTTCCATACATTATCCTACCATACTTCATGAAATTGCGGCACAGCGATTTCTGATTTACACTGGTGTACATGAACCATCCCTGTTATCCGCTCATACTGTGCGTAACCCTTGCCGCAGCCTCCTGGCAATTCCTTTCGGCACAGGATGCCGGAACTGTGCCACACACTATCCGCACCGAAGACAAACAGTACATGACCACCGGGGCCGTGACCATCCCGGCGCCGATTGACGAGGCTCGACGGATAATCGAAGCTGTTGACCGATGGAATGCATGGATGTTTTCCGGAATGGACGGTAACGGCCCGGCCAAGCGGTTCCTGCTGGTATACATTACCGGTGTCGGATTTCCCGAGCCCGGGGCAATGAACGCCTTTGTTGAGTTCAGAATCCTGAGAAATCTCGGGAAAGACAAAACGCCCATCCCCTTTATCCTTACCCGTCAGTACGCCGATAACGGGGACCTCGCCGGGATAACCGCCGTTCTTGCCGAAAAAAACGCCATGATGGACTCGGCCCGGTATGAAATCACCCTTTCCGGATCGGATACTGAAACAGAAATAGCATACTCTGCAACGGTCCACCTCAGGGGATTCTTCGAGTTTTTCGTGACGCTCAATTCGTATACAAAGACTATTGAGTGGTATCTGGAAAAGATAATAGGAAATTTTACGTATCAAATACTTCCTTGACATTTCAGTTCTCATGCACAACAATCAGGGTACCCATGAATACCCAGGACTTGCGTAAAGAATACCGTATCCCCGCAAACGAACTCCCGCCGGAATATACCCGCTTTACCATCCTTCTCGGGCATGAACACGAAGCAGAAGTACAAACCGCCGATCTCAGCCTCGGCGGCTTCGGGTTTATAACCGATCATGTGATTGACGACTTTATTCAGGGATCGCGGCTCGTACTCTATCCTCTTGGCAGGGACCAACCGCTGTACGGTATCGTTGTCCACGCGGCGACGACCGACAAGGGAACCCGGGTTGGCGTTCAGCTCCAGGAGCTCGGCGGATACCGGAAGTACCGGACGGCAATACAAAAAATTCTGGAGCATATCGACCGAACAAATCAATCCTGATACTCTTCCTGTACAGTTAACCATGTACAGGAGACCCGCCAATGTTTTATACCAGAGACAAAACGTTCTTCCCCCGGCTCTTCGCGCTTGTTCTGCCCATCCTTCTCCAGAACCTGTTATCCTCGTCACTCAACTTCATAGACGTGTTCATGATCGGCCGTCTGGGCGAGGCTTCGATTGCAGCGGTCGGAAGCGCGAACCAGTTTTTCTTCATCCTGCTCATGCTCATTTTCGGCATGGCAAGCGGATCCGCCATTTTCACTGCCCAGTACTGGGGACGCCGTGACATAAAAAACATCCGCGCGGTTATGGGGATCGGACTGTCCCTGACGCTGGGCCTTGCGCTCATATTCACCGCGGTGACCTTTCTCTTTCCCCATGGAATTATCCGGCTATTCTCCAGGGATCCCGCCGTCATATCGCTGGGAGGGACCTATCTCCGCATCATTTCCTTTACCTTCATCATCACATCGCTCACAACCTCCTTCGGGGTGGTTCTGCGCAGCACCGAGAATGTTATCTACCCCATGGCGGCAAGTATAATCGGCATCATTCTCAACACGGGGTTGAATTATGTGCTCATATTCGGCAATTTCGGATTCCCCCGCCTTGGTGTAGCCGGCGCGGCGTATGCAACTTTCATTGCACGGTTCGTTGAAATGGGCATCATCGTCAGTATTACGTACATCAAGAAACTCCCGGCCGCGGCAGGTATTTCGGACCTGATACGATTCACCAAACAACAGGTTTCCGTATATCTGCAAAAAGCAGTACCGGTTGTTCTGCAAAGTGTCGGATGGGCCGCGGGATTCAGCATGTACACCATGATCTACGGCCACATCAACACGGAATCTCTCGCATCATACAACGTCGCCGGATCCATCGAGCGGATATGTCTCATTTTCTTTACCGGTCTCGGAAGCGCCTGCTCCATCATGGTCGGCAACCGCATCGGTGCGGGTGAAGACGACAAGGCTCGCGGCTTCGCGCGAAATTTTCTCCTGCTCGGAGTGCTTGTCGCACTCGTAATATCGTCGATACTGTTCATGCTCCGCGATCCCATTATTTCCCTGTATGCCATAAATGAAACCAGCCGGACCTACATGATGGGCATTCTTCTGGTCATGTCGGTCATCATGTGGGCACGGGCGTGCAATATCATTTTTCACATGGGTGTATTCAAGGCGGGAGGTGATACTCTCTTCAGCATGATCGTCGATGTAGGCGGCGTCTGGCTCATCGGCGTACCCATTGCCCTCGTAACGGCCTTTTACTTCCATCTGCCGGTTCACTATATCGTAGCCTGGCTCATGATCGAAGAACTTCTGAAGATGATCGTCGGATTCTGGCGATATCGTTCCGGTAAGTGGCTCAACAATCTGGTTGTAGCAGTAGAAAAAAAGGAGACTGTCAATGAAGCGTGAAACATCCGCCTATGAACGAGTAATGTTTTATTACAGTAACAAGGGTCCCATGTTCTTTGCATTCCGCATGGTACTGCTCGGTGATCTGAATGAAAACGACCTCCGCAAAGCCCTTGCGAAGGTCCGGAAGGAAATACCGCTCACCGCGGTCCGGGTATTCAAGGACGACGACAAGAAACAATGGATAACCACTGACGACGTACCGGATTATCCGCTGATCATACAGGACAATTTTACCGGAGAACCCGCGGATGAGGTTATAGCGCTTCTTCTTGATCCGTTCGACAATGAAAAAGGGCCCATGGTCCGTTTTTCCCTGCTCAGGAACGGGAACCGGAATAATCTGATCGCGGTATTTCAACACGCGATTGGAGACGGTGTGGGAGCTGTACTATTTTTGGAACGTCTTCTTGAACATCTGGGAAATCCTGATGCGGAAATCATTCCGGTAACCGATGAAACCTGGGCTCCCCAGCTCCATAAAATCATCCCAGAAGCGACGTTGGAAAAAATCCGGGCATTTGATCCGCCGCCGTACAAAACCGACAAGAGTTACACCGAATACACCGTCTCGCCGCAACAAAACGAGCCGTATCCCCGCCCTTCCTTCGCACTCCAGACTGCACGCTTTGACCGGGAGGAAACTTCGCGGCTCGTCGCCGCGGCAAAGGACGCCGGAGTAACCGTGCATTCCTTTCTCGGGGCGGTACTGCTCAAAACCTTCGCGGAACATTTCGGTCCGGCCGAGGGTTTTGAACGGACAATCCAGAGCCCGGTCAATTTCCGCCCCCAGCTCATTCCGGAAGCGGAACGAATGTTCGGCCTTTTTAACGGACTTATCACCGCGAAGGTAGACTGCGCCGCAGATCGGCCGGTAGCGGAAATAGCGCATGAAATAGGTAATTCATTCCGCCAGGAAATGGAAAGTCTGAAACCGCTTGCCAACTACTACAACTTCATGACCTATTTGCTGGAAGGCGTGAAAGATCCGGAGGAGTTCTACGCAAACCGGAAAAGCGGCGGATCTCCCATGAATTATGACTTCTCTTTTTCAAACCTGGGGCGGGTCTCTCTCCGGAAAACATACGGAAAGTTCGTACTGGAAGAATTGTACGGGCCCACATTCAGCGCCACGAAGGGAGAGCGGGTTATCGGCTCGCTCACCCTGGACGGAGAACTGTTCATGACCCTTATATACGACGCCGCATGCTTTGACCATGAAACGGGAAAAAAGATCTGGGCAAAAGTACGGGACGCGGTCAGGGCGATCACATAACAACAGATTCCGCCAACCGGCGGCCCGTCAGCGCGCGGCGGCGTCGATGATTCCGCTCTGGGTTCTCAGGATTATTTTTTCGCCACCGCCGTTCAGCGCGGCTTCATAATTCGTTGCGGATTTCGCCAAAACCGTGGCCGACGGGAAGCTGGTCGTGACAACGCCGCTTCCGGACGTACATTCAATCTTGGCATCAAGTTCTTCAGGAACCACCAGTGTTATATCGCCGCTGGACGTCCGGATATCCAGACCCCGGTTTTTCCCCCGGTACTGTATTGCGCAATCGCCGGAGGCGGAATACACCGAAACGGAGCCATCCGACCCCTCATAAAACACGTCACCGCTGTCGCTGATGGCCTTGAATACGCCCTGTATCAACACAGCACGGATATCACCGCCGCCGGAGGACAAGTCAACCGGACCGGTGTTTCCCGACAGGGAAATATCCCCGCTTGCCGAGTATGCGCGAAACTCGCCGGAGGTTGCTGCGGCCGTTATATCGCCGCCGCCCGAGTCTAGTTCGACAGAACCGGTTACATTGTTTATTTTGATATCGCCGCCGCCGGTTCCGGCACGAACACTCCAGGATTCCGGCACAAGAATTTCCACCGAGGTAAACTGGATTCCGCCCCATCCGAGCAGCTTGCGATTTTCCGCCTTTTTTACGGAAACGGATATGCCTCCGTCGTTTTCGGTTACAGAAATATCAAGCACTTTCTCAGTCTTTTTAAGTCCGCGGACAACAACCATCACCCGGCGTTTGTTCCATACGGAAATATCAATATCGGCACTCTCGGTAAGCACGCTCAAGAGACCAACTTTCGTTGTTTCAAGATTTTTTTCGAACAGCACCTCGGTCTGGGCAAACAAGCTCGACGCAACGATACAAAGCAGTCCGGCAAAAACCATTTTTTTCATACCATTCATGACTATCTCCTATTTATTTCAACACCCGGGAAGAAGCAAAGATACACCCGGAGCTAGAGCAGCCGCTTTTCTCCCTCGAGCGCCCGGATTCCGTTTACGTCCTGACTCACCTCGAGCGTCCCGAGGTATTCTCCCGAGTCACCGCGTACGGCGTAATACCGGATATGAATAAAGCGTTCCTTTACCGTGAGCCAGAACTCGGCTGTATCTTCATCGCCCGATTTGAACGATTCCAGAATCTTTTCAACGGTTGCCACGCTTTTGGGCGGATGACAATTCTGCACAAGCCGGCCGATAATCGCCGGACTCCGCGGGAAGATGCGGTGCGGCGGATCCGAATAGTACTTGACCCGGTCATCAGAGCCGATAAAGGAAATATCCACCGGCAGCACGGAGAAGATGGCTTCAAGTTGGGCCCTGGTGAGCACGCCGGTACCGCTTGTGAAGACCGGCTCACCCTCCGATCCCGCCGTACGACCCGGACCGGCAAATGCGTCCGGAGAGACGGCACGGAAGGCAACCGGGTAGAGGATATACCGCTCGCGCCAGGAAAGGGAGCCCGCATTCAGATAGAACTCGCCGAACACCCGGAGAAACGTTTTTTCATCCGGTATCGCATCGGGATCAAGCAGACGTTTCCGCATGGCGAGAATGTCGTCCTGAATTGCCCACATGAGTTTGACGCAGGCGTGCTCGCGGGACGACAGCTCGAAGAGCGGGAAGAGTTCATTCTGCAGACGGACATAGTGCGGCGAAAAGGGATCTGTTTCCGCGAGACGCGCGCGAACGGCTGCTACCGGGAGCGTTTCACTGCTCCGGGCTGCCTGCTGAAGTATTATGAGAAATTCGCCCAGCGCGGCGTTCTCCGCCTCAAGAGTCTGGAGGAGATGCCCTTCCGGATAGTCCGGAAGCGGCGCGGATTCGACCGTGTGCGCCGTCGCGCGGATAAAGCGGGCAACCGGGATCTTCCAGCTGTCCATGTCTGTCTCTTCCGCGAGCGCGGCATGAATGGCCGCGTTAACCTCGAATGCGTTTGCGCTTGACAGAACCTCCGCGTACCGGTCGTATTCTTCCCGGGACGCGGTTCCTGTTTTCAGGATTCTCAGATACGCTCCCAATGTTTCAAGACGCTCATCATCGGTGTGCATCAGCTCCACGGTACCTCTCCTTACTGCTGATTCCGGGCACGCTCATACGCGGCATCAATATCCGCTCGCGACGCGAAAGCACGCACCGCCAGCGCGATAATGACGATACCCGGTATGTCTATGATGAGGCGTGAGAGGGCAAACGTCAACCCGACTGACTGAATTTCAAAAAGAAGCATGGGTATCTTGGTGGTGGACCAGGCGCCCATGAACACCAGGATGTTGTCAAACGACGCACCCTTTTTCATGAGCACGGCAGCGACCGGGAAGGCTCCATAGAGCGGACCCACGGCCATGGAGCCAAGGGCAAACGCGATGATCTTTCCGCGAAAACCCGATTTGCTGCCCATCAATGAAATGAGTGTTTCCCGGGGCACCCACACATCAAGGAGTCCCATGAGGAAAAATATTGGAGGAATAACCATGACCATGGTGGAAAGCTGGCCAAGAAGGGAACAGTTCGCTTTTTCACGGGCATGGGGATACGCCAGAATGAAGGCGATAAATACGGCAGAGGCAAGAAATGCCGGCATATACCGCCGGATAAAACCTTTTTTCTGTTTCATAACCCCACCACCCAGGCGACAAAGAACGCTGCCGCGAACGAAAACAGAAAGGCAAACGCATTCCGCGCAAACGTTATTCTTTTTCCAAAATACGCAATTTCAATGGGCAGGGTCACAACGCCGACCATCATGAGCGTGGAAACAAAGGTCGCGATCTGCAGGACCCCGGCGCCGTTCCGCAAAAGCTCCCCGGCAAGCTGAAAGGCGACAAACCCGGGAATGAGCGTAATGGAGCCGATGATACCGGCGCCGAGCACACCCCACAAACCGGAGCGTTCGCCGAGAACGCGCGAAATGAGTTCGGCGTCAAAAACCGCAAGCAGCACGGCGATGAGAATTACCACCGCCAACAGCTGTGGCAACAGCCCTTCCAGGGCGCGAAGGCCCTTCACAAGTGCGCGAAAGGTTTTCTTCCGGTCGCGCACAAACGAGAGTATAAAAAGGGCTCCCGTTACGATATACAAAAAAACCGTGTCCATTCTTCCACCTTGTCAGTATGTAGTTTGTGCGCCTGAACGGGCACGTTCGTCAGTTAAAAATACCAGCTGAGCGAAGCATGTACCAGCGTGTTATCCCGATACTGCCCGTACTGCCCGGATGAATCTCCCAGGAAAATATCCGCCCCCGCCTTGAGGATCACTCCGTCTTCCACCGTCCAGGACGCGGATGGACGAAGGAGCGCATCGAAGGGATCAATCCCGACATACGCAAAGAGCTCAAGCGTGAGGTAGTCGCTCATCAATGAATCGCGGATACGGAACGACGCCGTTTGCCGGTATTCGCTTTGTGCCATCATATCCGCATGATCAAAAATATACTGCCCGACATATTGAACCGAGAAATCAATTCCTGTCATGCTCCAGTCAAGACCGGCAAGAGCTACCAGTTCATTTTTCCTGATAATCGCAAATTCCGCAACTGACGGCCGCGCGGTAAAAGACCGGTCAAGATACACGGCCGTCTCGGTTCTGGCCACCACCGCGCCGAATGGCACGCTGAGGCTTCCGCCAAGGACGGCAAGCCGTTCATACCGCGTGCCCGGCGACGGCAGGGTGCCGTCCAGAACCGGCTGATCATCGCGGGCAAAGCCCGCCATGAGTTCCGCGTCGAACCCGCTGCCGAAATACGCCACTTTACCGAAAACCTCACCGTCAGAAAGACCTTCCATGTGAACATCATGGGGCGTCATCATGCTCATGGCCGGGGTATACCAGGGCGAGTCGGCGTCGGGGAAAATGGTCGGCACAGAGAAAGGAATCCAGACGACATCGAAAGACATGTTGCCCAGATATTTTTGGACGCGTACCGCCGGAATACCGATACGGATTTCGGAGAAATCCGCGAGGATGAAATACTCCAGATTCTGGGGACTGACGATGTCGGTTATGAAAAAGCCTTCGGCCCTGCCCCACACCACCGCCTGTTTCCCCACCCGGATGTCGGCGAATTCCGCGTACAGATCAATATATGCTTCCCGGATGGAAAAGCGGGCTTCTCCGTCCACGGAAACCGCTGCGGCCGGCGAAACGTGAAAGGCGCTTTTCTCACCGTACCCGTCGAGTGCCGTATGAAGCGCCTGCTCGGCGAGAATAAAATCGCCCGAGTCGGTTGTTACGGCAAAACTGGTTCTGGCCATGCCGGTAAACTGTATATCCACCGCAAGTACCGGCAGCGCACCCAGAAGGAGCGCCGCCAGAACTGCCCCGAATTGTTTGTTCATCATACTATCCTCCGGTTACCGGGGCTGCCCGATACGCATTTGCCGCTCGGAAAAGAGCTGGTCATTCAGAGGGATGTCGAACCGGACGGCGTTCATGGTGATGCGCGTGGAACTGCCCCGATCCAGATCCTTCATGGTCATGTCGGTCACCACCCAGAATCCGTCAATCTTTTCCCGCTTCCCGATTTCAAGTACTTTTATCAGCTCCCCCCGGGAATCAACGTATTCTTTTCGAAGGCCAACCCAGCTGTCCTTGTGAATGCGGGTTATTGTTTTGGCGTACGCGGGATTTTTTTCAACCGGTACCGACTCGACCACATAACAGGGAAGCCCGTCTACGGTTTCCTCTCCAATGAGCGTGTGGGTGTCCTCGGACGGATGGCGGTCGCCGAGATCGTCATAGGTAAAATCGGACCCCATGAACGAATCATTTTTGCTGTCGGACGCGATGCGTTTTACCCGTTTGAGCGCGGGAAGATAAATCCACTGATCATCATCACGGCCGTCGTCCCATGACCAGGTCATGAAGCTGGTGCCGCGAACGTCCGCCGGATTTTCAAAGAACATGATCTTCTTCTCGCCTTCGGCGGTATCGATGCTGTATTGCACAATTTCACGATCCCGGGTCGCGCCCCGCGCATTCGTTATCTGCATGCGGAGCGTCGCCTGCATGGTATTCCCGGTTGGCCGGTTATACACATTATCCATGATTGTTCTGCCGTCAATTTGCGCATGGAGAGAAGCAGCACTCATGATCAGGGCCAGCGCAACAAGTGTTATTTTGGTTTTCATTTGGAACCTCTTTCAGGGTTCTTCACCATGATTTTCCCTTTCCGGTCAAATCCGGAAAGGATTACCACGAATAGTGTCAGGGTTACCAGCGCGGTTGTTCCCATGTTGAGGGCAACCAGCGCACCAACATGGCGGTTCGGCGGAAAGAGACTGGTAAGCAGTACCGCGAATCCGCCGATAACGGCCAACGCATTATGGAGAATTGAACGACCGGTATGCGCAACCGTTTTGGCCGCGGCCGCATCAACGGATGCGCCTTGCGCCCGCTCATGAAGATAGCGCTCAATGAAGTGAATGGCGTAGTCAATCCCGATACCGATGGCGATTCCGGAGATGATCGCGGTCGACGAGCTGAGCGGAATACCGGTAAGACCCATCGTTCCAAAATTGACAACCGCGGTAAAGGCGATCGGGATGGACCCGACGAGCCCGATGAGAATATTTCTGAACATGACGGCAATGAGCAGGAACACGATCAGGAATGAGAGAAAAAGTCCGCTTATCTGTCCCTTGAGCAGGAGTCCTGAGAAGACCAGCGACTTGTACCCGCTTCCGGCATAGCGGATGGTAATACCCGCAGCACCGAAATCGTCCGCATAGGTTTCCACCCGGTCCACAATCGTTTTCATCCTGGCGGAACTGTCGGTTTTCAACTGGAACGCGAGATTCGCTTCTTTGTAGTCATAGTCCACTACCCGGTCAAGATTTTCCGGATCTCCGGACATTTCATACAGGAGAAGATACTGCGCGATCATCTCGCGGTCGTCCGGAATCACGTCGTACGCGGGATCGTCTTCATGCATGACCCGATGCATGCGCTGAACATAGTCGGTCAGGCCGAAGCTCTTTCCCACGACGGGGTCCGTTTCAATATCGTTTTGCAGGGCGGACACCAGACGCAGTACGTCCGGCTCCTTGAACGCGTCGGCATCCTTCGCGGAAAAAACCACGTTCAATGTGGAAGTGCCGCCGAAGTGCTCGTTCACGAAGGCGTCGGTGCGGACAATGTCGCTGTTCTTCTGAAAGTTCGCGAGAAAGCTCGTATCGATCCAGACCCGTCCCGCGCCCGCCGCGAAAAGAACCAGCAGGAGAAGTCCTGCGACAACGATTACCGTTGCCCGGCCAAAAAGAAACGAGGTATATCGGGTTGCCCCGGTAGCCCAGCGGGATTCAGGTTTGGCGGAACCGGCGCTTTTCAGTTTCGCGGGTCGGGGTACTCCCAAAAGCCGTATGGATGCGGGAAACAGCAACAGCGCTCCCGCCATTTCCACCAGCACTCCCGCCGCGGTGAACATGCCGAAATACCGGACGGGCAATACCTCGCTTGTCATGAGTGAAAGGAACCCGACGGCCGTCGTTATGGAGGTCATGATAACCGGTCGGGTCATGTCCTTCATGGTCCGGGAAATGAGCGCCTCGCGGTCAATAGCCGGATCTTCGCGGACAAAGGACTGAATCGTGTTATGGAGATGAATCCCGTCCGCCACACCGATGGCAATGAGCATGACCGGTATCATGATGCTCACGGTATACACCGGTATGCCGAGCCAGGCCATGCCGCCGAACGCCGCCAGCGTGCCCATGGTCACAATGATCATGTTGATGGCCGTACTCCGTACCGACCGTATGATGACGAGGAGGAGCACAATCATGATGCCGAAGACAAGCGGCGCCATGCGGGCCATGTCTTTCGGACCGAGGCGGGTCATTTCGCCCTCTACCACCGGTCGCCCGGCGATGTGAATGGTTTCCGGTCCGGTTTGCTCATGCGCGAACTCCTGCAGGCGGCGGTAGAAATCCGGAGAGAATGCGTCGTCGACAATCTCGGCGATAATGAGGGATGACCGGCCGTCATCGCTTACCAGTTTGCCCTGAATCATCCGGTTCCCCCGGACGGCACGCTCCAGCGCGGACAAGGCCGCGCCGGAAGATGGCACCTCGTCGTAAAAGGATTCAACGGTCAGACCCCATTCGTCCGCGGTAATGTTCTCGGCGGTATGGAGCGAGGTAATCGAGTCCTCGTCAATTTCGGGAAAACGATCAGCGAGCGATACGGTTATGTCCCGGATTTTTTCGAGCGTGCCGGAATTGTATACCGTGTCGGGGTGCTCAACCGCGATCAGGATCGCGTCTTCAATCCCGAACAGTTCCTCCGCTTCGTCGCTGTAGACAAATGCGGGATGATCCGACGGCATGTACTCGTCAAGATCGGTTTCAAGACGTGCCCCGGATTTGATTCCAACCATAAAAAACACGGCGAACGCCGCAAAAGCGGACACGACCAGCGCGGCCTGCAGCTTGCTCCATCTTCGATTCATGATTCTCTCCTCACGATACTAGTTATCGATCACTAACTTCCATGCAAAAAAAATTATGCTTTCAGCAATGTGGTCAACACCCCGGCCACCCGTTTTTTCTCATCCACGAGCCGTACCGCGCCGCCGCTGAGACTGCTGCGGGTTATGGTTACCCGGACACAACCCATGACGACAAGAGAAAGACTTTCCGCGGGTATATCGGCACGGATTGCTCCGCGCTGTTGCTGCGCGCCAATCGCCCGCGCGAGAGTTTTGGCGTTTCGGGTAATCATGTCAAACACGCGGTCTTTCAGCGCGGGCTCCGCGTGGAACGCCTCTTCCGAGAAAAGAAGCGGTGCCAGGGTTTCACGCCTGCCGAGGGTGTCAAACAATTCCCCGATAAACGTCTCCAGCGGATTCTCACCGGTCATGGTTTCCAGCGCGGTAAAATGCCCGACAACGGCTTCCTGGAAATCATCAAGAAGACATTCGAGAAGCGCCAGCTTGCTGGAGAAATGACGATACAGAGCCGGTTCGGACACCCCTACTTCCTCTGCAACACGACGAACGGTAAGACCGCTGAATCCGCTTGCTTCAATAACACGTACCGACGCGTCGAGAATTTCCTGTTGCCGGTTTGTCCGTTCCATGCCGTTCCTCCGTACTATGCTGTATGGCCGGTAGTCAGCCAGTCAGTTAGTTATCTATCACTAACATAGCGTGCCGGAACCTGATTGTCAATATAAAAAGAAAACTTTTCTACCATTCTATCTGGAATGACAAGCCGAACACGAGAGATTTTTCCAGATTCAGCGGTTCGCCGTCAGCGAGTTTCCAGGCTACCCATCCATGGGGGGAAAGGCGCACCGGAAGCATGGGAACCGGAAGAAGGGTAACCACGGCCCCTGCCTTGAGAACGAGGGAGTTTACAAACCGGATACCGGGAGCGATCGGGGTTCCGGGAGGTTCACCGGCGGCATCAGCGTCGTCGCTGTCATGGACCGCGCCCCGCCAGGCAAGAATGCCGAAGAAGCGGTTCCAATACACATGAGACAGGGGTTTTTGAATCTCCGCCGAAAAAAAACAGAATTCCGCTTCTCCGCCGGCGATCCACTGATGATAGCCAGTGTCGTCGTCCGCATATTCCACCGCAGCGGCGGATGCCCAGGGAACGGTATTGAACGCAAACGAGGAGCCGTCAATATCCATCCCGGACTCGTCACGGGCGCCGTAGAGCGTCATACGAACCGGGAAGGCCGTTCCCGCCGATGCGCGGAATACCGCGTCGTAGCGGAATTCGTTTTCCGGCAGAGCGGCCTTTCCGGAAACGGTGAGCGACACACCCCGGCCAAACAGTTCCCGGGGAAGCCGGTCCCGATTCATGAGAGAAAGGCTTAATCCGGGTATAAACAGGCCGTCTTCATACGGCCATTCATACGCGCTTGCCGCGCCGGGACGGGGCAACGCCGCCCAAACCGCTTCAAAGGACGGCTCAATCGCATAGCGTATCCGCTCTCCGCCGATACCCCGGACAAAGGACAGCGCGGCGGAACCGCGTGTTTCCCGGTAGGGATACCGGAATGAATCATTGGTGAAAAACTCGATCCCGTCGGTCATCCGGACTGTAAGCGGAGCACCCGGAACAAAGGAGACCCAGGTTGCGTCCACCTCGCCGAAATTCTCGCGGGCGTCGTACGCGGCAAACAGGAGAAAGACATTCATGTCCGTGGGAGTTCCCATATAGGTAACGATACCCCCGCCGTCGAGGCGGAGGGTTGATCCGGTCGACCGGATCAGGGGAACGGGAAACCACAAATCAAGCGGATTGAGCCAGGAACAGGGAGAATAATCTTTTTCCTCAAACCGCACAGGGAACGCGGGGGCATCGCTGGAATCAGGGGTATCTCTGGAAACGGGGGCATCGCGGGAATCGGAAACCGCTGCCTCCCCGTCAGCCGGGCCGACGGTTCTGGAAACAAAGGAAAGCGGATACCGCTCAACCATTTCGCCGGAGTCCGCTTCAGGGTATCCGGCAAGCGCGTCGGTTCCGGAAAACTGCGCCCGGTATACCACACGGGTCCCGCAGCGGACCGGAGAGAAAACCCCGCCGGAATAGTTTGTTCGATCGAGAATAAGTTCGCCCTGTCCATCCTTGCCCAATTCTATCCGGGCGAGTTTGTAGAGCCCTTCGCCGTCATGGTACGAAAAAAGGAGTTCATCCGGCCCGGCGGATAGACCGCGGATGTGGGACCATAGATGGCTGTCCAGGTATTCTCCCGCGGAGACGATCGAAACGCTTTCTGTTTCCGCGTCATAGATCCACAGGGAGCGAATGCCACGTTCCGCCGCGATAAATACGATACGAGAGGAGTCAAGCGGAACCGGGTTGGAAAAAAGGAGTTCCGGACTTCCGGACAGAAGAACGCGCGGGGTGTCCGGGTCTTCGTAGTACACCAGGCGACTTGCATGCCTGTCATGGGAAAGGCTCACAATTCCGTCACGGAAATAGGCGGCTGCGGTACTATCGCGCCAAATGCGCCCGGTTTTTTTTCCGGTCTGTACGTCATACTCACGAACTTCCGCGTCAACCAGGGAGCCCCGGGTTCTGAAACCCGAAACAAGAAGCCGGGTCCCGTCCGGAGACAGGGCAATAGTCTCACTTTCAGAATCAACCTTCAGGACTGTTTCGGAACGACCGGTTTCCGGGTCAAGGGCGTATACCCGCCGCGTATACCGGTCCAGAAAAAAGACGCGGTCAGTTCCTGCGGCAACTGAAAGAATCATGCAATCGTCCCCGGTGAGCATTCCATCGTCATTATCGATTATTCCGGGGATTTTAAAGCTGGCGGCAAAATCGCTCCAGGCCTCAAGAAGCGGCATCTGATAGACCCGTTCAAACGCCGCGTAAAATCCCGAACGCGTATACCACAGTGAAATTCGGGGAGTGGTACCCAGCTCCTGCCAGAGTTTCGCATACCGAGGCATGCCGTATTTTTTTTGCAGCCAGGCGGAAAACATGCCGCCATACTCATAATAGGCGCGTGCAAACGGCGGATGATCCCAGGTGTCGGAGGCCTGCACGGGAGACAAAAACGTGCCCTCGTAGGCCGCCTGGGAAAGACGGTGATGAACCAGCGGATCGTTTGCCCGACCGAAACCGCTGCGGCTTTCAAAACTGACCGTTACCCCCTCCACCATGAACATTGGCGCCGAAAGCGCGGCCGGCATGACCCAGCCGCCGAACAGACGGTTCAGTTTCTTGAAAAAGGACGACCGCGTGGCAAGGGAGACGACATGGACCAGTTCGTGAACAAAAAGACTCTCCAGCGAATTCCGGTAGGCAACAAATTCCACATCGGGTGGAGCATCATACAGGACAATGTGCGAATACGGAAATGAGCTCATGTATCCATTAAACTGGTCGGTGAAGGGCGTAAGGGTAACCGGGATGCGTTCGTCAAAAGGAATACCGAGGAGGGTAGTAATATCCTCAAGATGCTTTTCCGCGATACCGGCGAGGTATTCAGCGCCCGGTCGGGATTCCTCGGGAAAGATGATATCAAAATGGTCTGTCGCGATAACGCGGAGCGAATGCCCGGCAACCAACGTTTGCGCCCCGACAAGCGAACCGCACACCAGAAACAAACCCGCGATGAGCGAACGGAACAGGTTAGAGAATGTATTCACTGAGCAATCCGGTTATGACTGAAACCATGCTGATAACCGCGAGTACCGGAGCGAGAATCCGCACCGGAATCAGCGATGTAATGACGCCAAATCCCGCGGAAACAAGCACGGAGTACACAGGGAAAAGCCAGATAAAAAAAAACGATACTGCAGCACCCGTAAAGTAGAGCAACAGATACAGGGGAATCAACACGAGCTGGGTAAGGCAAATTGCCGCCAGCACCGACCCCGAATCGCCGGTTGTTCCTGACGGAAGGGAAATGAGCAGGTGCCCCGTAAAAAGAAAAACAATCCCCGAGACTATCCACGCCGGATGAAACACACCCAGAAAAACCAGAATTATGGCCGGAACAGCTACAACGGTAAAGGATACCCCGAAGCGGGCGAATGCTCCAAAACCGGGCTTTCCCCGCTTGTTCCGGGCAAGCGCATCAACAAGAAACGCGAGAACAATGGCGCAAAAAAGAAAAAAGGCGCCTCCTGCAAGCCGGCTCCGCAGAAAACAACGGAGCGAAAGCAAACCGGCCGCAAAAACAGGCGCGCCATACAAATACAACATCAAGTCGTACCGGTTCCAACCGTCATGGGTAGTATCGTTCATAATTCCTCCGAAGCTTTTTGTATTCATGGACAATTATACCATCATACCAAAAAAACGGCGACAATCACCACAGGAGTCCTTATTTTCGCACAATTGAGCGCTAGTATATACGTATGACACTTACGCTGACCATTCAACAGGCAATTACCCTTTTTGGCGGATTCTTCGCGCTCGTTATCGCGGTCGGACAGTTGTCAGGTAAAAATAAACAGTTGAACAACTATATTCTTGCCGGTATGCTCCTCTGTTTTTCCTGTACGAGCCTTCTTCGCGGATTTGCGATCCCCCATGGAGGTTCAACCATTTTCCACTTTTTGCGCATTACCAACATCGCAACCTAGGTATTCGTTTTTTCCTCGCCCGAACACGCATCCCCGCCGGTGGTTCCCCTCATGTCGCAAATTTGCGTTGTATGGACCATGGTTTTCGCGGGCATAGTCATATTCCGGACCGTGCGGATTCTCGGGTCCATGAAGCGGGAAAAACGAAAACCCATCCGTTTTGCCCTCGTATTCATCCTTGCCGCATTTTTCCTTTATGGACTCGATACCCTGGATCGCTATTTCAAGATAGATACAAAAGACGAAGTTGTCTCCTTTTCAACCATTCTCATTGTCGGGTTCTTCATACTGAGCAACCGGTACTCGTTTTTTTTGAAAGTATTCACCGAAGAAGCGAAACGGATCAAATACGAAAATTCGTGTATCCGCGGTCTTGATGTGGAAAACCTGGTACGTCACCTGAAAAAACTCATGGAAATTGACAAACTATATCGCAACGAAGAATTGTCTCTCGCGAGCCTTGCCGACGAGCTGTCCATATCTCCGCATCAACTCTCCGAGCTCCTCAACACCCAATGCCGGAAACGCTTCAACGAATACATCAACCAGTACCGGATAGCGGAAATACAAACTCGTCTCATTGAAGAACCCGATCAGCCTGTTCTCAATCTGGCTTTTGACGCCGGATACGACTCGTCATCGACCTTCTATACCGCGTTCCGTAAAATTACCGGACAAACCCCTACCGTGTACCGGAAAAAGCGTCTTCAATAAATTCTTTTTTTGCGCAGAATCCTGGCACCGTCCGAAGGGACAACCGGCCGTACGCGGACGGTCAATCCGTGCCGGACACATGCCCCGGTAATTCCCTGTTCAAGGCGGTCAATATCCCCGGCGCGGGCAAGAACGATGAGACTCCCGCCCCAGCCTCCGCCGGAAAGACGCGCGCCCGGCGCACCGGCTTCCTTCGCCGCCGAAACGGCGAGATCCAGCTCCTCCGCCGAGTTCTCGAACAGGGTTCTGGACGACTCATGCGACTGATACATGAGATCGCCGAAAGCCTCAAGGTCCCCGCTCTTCAGGGCCTGCACACCCCGGGCCACCCGGTCGATTTCACCGATCACATGAGCCGCGCGCTTCGCCGCTTCCGGCGTGAGTTCCCGGCGATGAAGGGCAAATTCCGCGGGAGAAACATCCCGGAGCGACGCGACCGGTTCCGGCAGGGAGGAGGAAAGTTCGCGAACCGCCTGTTCGCAGCTTTCCCGGCGTTCGTTATAGGGAGACTCGGACAGACGATGCGTAACCTGCGGAGTAACGATGAGAAACCGGATATCCTCCGCGAGCGGCACAGCCGTAACCTCAAGCGAGCGAAAGTCGGTATGAATGAGGCTATGACTCTGGCCGAAAATGCTCGAAAACTGGTCCAGAAGTCCACAGTTGCATCCGGCGAACCGGCTTTCGGCGTCCCGGCAGAGCTTGGCGGTTTCTTTTTCATCAAGCCGGGTGCCATAGAGCTCCATCGCGGCAAAAGCCGCCGAAACCTCAAGGGCCGCGGAACTCGACAGACCCGATCCGACCGGAATGTTTCCGAGAAAACTGCAATCAAGATTGTCAACCGGAATACCCCGGCCCGCGAGATTGTAGAACACGCCTTTTACGTACGAAGCCCAGGGCGCTTCAGCGACCGGACCGACCGAATCGAGTGAAAACGGCACCGCCTCGCCAAGATCGCCTGCAAGGAGGCGAAGTCCTTCGCCATTGTTTCGTGAAACGGCAAAACAGTGTCCCATATCCACCGCGGTGGAAAGAACCGTTCCCAGATTGTAGTCGGTATGATTTCCGAGCACCTCCGCGCGACCGGGGGCAAAGGCGACAACCTCCGGCTCCCGACCCCAGCGGGTCTTGTGGAGGGCGGCAAGATTTCGCGACAACTCGTCCAGATTCATTGTACACCTCCAAACAGGGGACTCGGGTACCACCCCTGATCCACCAGCGACTGAATCTTCGCGGTTACCTTCGGCTTGTCGTCGGGATACGTAACGCCGAACCAGCTGCCGGACGACTCGAGTACGCGCACGCGCGTTTCACCCGAGCGGATCATGTCGTCCACCGTAACCGGGATGAGCCATTCGGATTTCAGCTCCGTTCCGTGCTCTCCCAGAAAGCGGGAAAAATCTTTTTCCAGAAATTTGAATACCGGCGGCGTAAAGCCCCAAAAATTCATGGAACACAACTCGCCGCCGGCGAGCGTACCGGATTCACCGGCGGTTTTATACGCAATTGAACCGTCCGGCGCGTACCCGATTTCCGGGATCTCCGCAATACGTTCGAGATACCCGCCGCTCGTCCGGCATATGCCCCGGGTAACCGTGCCGTGCTCGGAGAGGGTATTTTCTATCCGGTACCCGACCATGGCGGACTCGAACCGGGCCGGATCCGCACTATCAAGAAAATCCGCCATGACGGCGAAAGCCTCGCGGCCGTAGAAGTCGTCGGCATTGAGTACGGCGAACGGAGTTTCAACAATTTTGGTAGCAGCCAATATGGCCTGACTCGTCCCCCAGGGTTTTACCCGTCCTTCGGGAACCGTAAAGCCCGGAGGAAGATCGGTGAGCGACTGGACCGCGTATTTCACGTTGATCCGGGAGGAAAGACGGTTCCCGATTACCTCCGGAAACTGATCGCGCATTGCTTCGGAAATGATGAACACAACCGTATCGAATCCGGCGCGTACCGCGTCGAACACGGAATATTCAAGAAGTATTTCGCCGGACGGACCCATCCCGTCAATTTGTTTGAGCCCGCCGTACCGGCTGCCCATGCCCGCGGCCATGATTACCAGTGTCTTTTTCATTATAACCCTCCGACAGCATTGAGTATAAACGGCTTTTCTCCCGCTGCCATGACAAATTGCGTCAAATACATGGACTTTTCATATACCTGCTGATAGTATACATCCATGAATCGATTATCCTGGATTCATATTGGCGACGAGATCAAACATATCTTTCAGCAGTACTACCGTCTGCACCGTGTGCGTCTTTCCGTATTCACTCCCGATGGCGAGCGGTTGTATCCCGGCGAGGAACAGCCTGACTGTGCCTATTGCCGACTGGTTCGGCAAACCCTCGGAATGGAGTCCCGATGTGTCGAGCTGGACCGGAGCATGATTGCCCGGAGCATCAGGGAAGGCCGCATGATACGCTATCACTGTCACGGGGGTCTGGAAGAAGCCGCACTCCCGCTGACTGTGGACGGGAATCCAATCGGCTGCATCATGCTCGGCCAGTTTCGCCGTGAGGGCATGGATTCGTCACCCTATGAAGATGAATGGCTTCGCGCGTTCGGCGACACCCGGCTCGAAACCGCGTTTCGTACAACACCCTGCTTCAGCGAGGACCGCATCGCTCCGCTCATGGAGACATACCAGTTCTTGCTGGGACTCATTGCCCGGGAACGCCTCATCAGAAACAAGGACTACGATCAGCTCATGCCGCTCATTGAGCAAATGAGACGGAACCCAGCCTGGAACCCGACCCTGAAAGACGCCGCCGCGCTGTGCGCCCGCAGTCCCTCGTCCCTGAACCGTCTGATCCGCATGGCCACCGGAAAATCATTCAAGTCCTTCATTATTGAACACAAACTTTCCCGGGCCGAAAGCCGGCTTGTTCGGCATCCGGAAAAAACGATTGCCGAGATCGCCGGCGAATTCGGCTACAACGACTCCCTCTATTTTTCGCGTATTTACAAGCGTTATCGGGGGATTTCACCCAAAGCGATGCGGGAAAATACCTCAAACAGCTAGATAGAGATACTGCTACCAAAATTGTTGAAAAAATGTGCTATCGTATTGTTCCGCTCACCGTATTCCCCCTGCGGGTTGCACGGTCCGTGTAGGTGAGCGTTGCGTCGCGTCCGTCAAACCTCGTATTGACCACAAAGGGACCGGCTACCACACCGACGGGGAGAATTTCGACCGCTACATGACTCTCATCTGAATCGATCACCCGGCAGGCGACGAGCGAAGGCTTGTCATCGAACTGAAAATGGGATCCTGGAAAAAACACGTTGTTCATCCGGTAGCGGTTGTCGCAGCCCGCTTCAAGCGGGACCGTGACTTCGGGAAGACCCTCTCCGCAATAGACCAGCTCGAGATGGAGCGTTCCCTCCGGCGAGCGGGCGAATCGAACGCTGCAGATACCGCTGTCATTCATTTCGAATTCCGCCGCTAAACCCGAGTCGTTAATCCGGGATGGTAGCGTATGCATTTCTTCTTCCGGGGGAAGCGAGAGTACGGCACAGACTTCACGAAGCGCTTTCGCGGCCGGTTCGTTTTTGGGGAGAGGCTCGGTAGAAATCATGGACTGCGGAATATCCCGGGCGATCATTGTGTAAAAATCGCGCAGCTTGCGGTAATCGAGGTTCGAGTTCGTCACGATTATGAGATCCGTATCGGGAAAAACATAGAGATACTGTCCGCCGTACCCATGAGCCGAGTAGCCGTATCCCTCGGGATCAAGCCACCACTGATAGCCGTAATTCCAGGTTGGATTGAAGGAGGCGCCAGCGTCCGCCTGTATTGCCGTCGCCTGCTCTGTCCATTTTTTGGAAACAATCTGTTTTCCGTCCCACATGCCGCCGTTCAGGTAGAGAAATCCGAGCTTGGCAAGGTCTCGTGCGCGGAGACTCAGTCCATATCCACCGGCGGGAATTCCTTGGGGATCGTTTTTCCAGGCATAGTCCCGAATGCCGAGCGGAGCAAACAGGTGCTTTTGCGAAAAGGCTTCCGCACCACCGGTTGCTTTTTGAACGATGGCGGAAATGATATGAGACGCACCAGTGTTATAGTCGAAAGCAAGTCCCGGTTCCATCATCATGGGCGTTCTCAAAATGAAGTCGAGCCAGTTATCCGAGACCAGCATCTGCTCAAAGGAATTGTCCATGTTGCTGGTAGTTTCCTCGTTCCAGTTTTGGCCGGTCCGCATGGTCAGTACATCTTCCACGGTCATGGCAAGTTTCCGCCCGTCAGTTTCATCGGTTTTGTACTCCGGGAAATAATCGAGCACCTTCCCCGACACGCCCTGCACCTTCTGGTGATCGAGCGCGATGCCGTACAAGGTGGAAATGAAACTCTTCGTTACCGAATTGACGTTGTGGAGCGTTTCCGGTCCGTACGGATACCGGTAGGCCTCAAGAATGACAGAGCCGTTTTTGATAACGAGAAGCGAATGGAGGCCGATAGCATCAAAGTTCCGGGACGAAATTGCCGCAAGGAGTTTTTCCGAACTGAATCCGACGCTCTCGGGCGTCGCCCGCTGCCATTCATCGGTCGGCCAGTAGGCACGCTCAACGTCCTTCGAGCAGGATACACTGAACACAAGAAGGGCTAAAACACCAATAGTTGCGACTATTCTTTTCATGCGTTGCTCCATACAAATTACTTGATCATCAGCTCTATTCGTTCGATTACGTCATCAATTACACCCGAAGCCGAATTCTCGATGTACTCCACATTGCGAACTGTCCAATCCAGACTTTTGACCTGATCACTCAAAACACAACCGGTAATCTTTTTCCCCGCAATACGTACTTCAAAGGGGTAGGTCGTCTCCCGCGTTGTTCATGCCCTGACTGGGGCGTAAAGTCAAGCCAGACAATATCACCCCTGTTCGGAATATACGGCCTTACCATTCTTCTTTCCCGAGCGATGTACCGGACTCAACAGAAGAATGAATATTTTCTTCTGTCACTTGCGACAATAAATCCCCGAGGGTTTGCTTTCGTGGAACTATGACCAAACTGCCATCGCTCTCAATGATATCCACCGTACTGCCGTTTCTCAGATCAAATTCACGGGCATATACAGCGGGAATCCTGATCCCGAGACTGTTGCCCCATTTTTGGACTACTGTTTGCATGAATACACCTCATCAAATAATATATACCTTGTATATACCATGTATTGTGCCAATTCATCGCCCTTCCCTTAAATCCGGTGACCCTTCGGGAGAATCATGAGCCGGGGAATCCGGATGTAGTCCTTTTTATTGATCACGTCCATGACCGCGTCGGCGATGTCTTCAGGACGAAGCGCGTTGCTGATGTGCAGGAGTTCCTGCGGATGCACCGGCCAGTCGCGGTGGAGATTCGTACGCACCAGGCCGGGCTCGATACAGGTAATCTGGATGTCCGTGTCGGAAAGTTCCATGCGGAGCGACTCGGCAAGCGCCTCGAGCGCGTAATTCGCCGCGGCGTAGGCCCCGGAGTTTTCACGGGTCTTGGTGCCGAGCACACTCGACGTAATAAAGACGTGCCCGCTGCCGGTCTTCTTCATGTGCTTCAAAAACGTGTAGATGAGACGGAACGACGACTCCACCTTGAGACGCATCATGGCGCACATTTTTTCGATATCGATATCGTCGATGGCCGCGGACTCGATGGTCCCCGCGTTCACGAAGAGATAATCAACCCGGCCGAACGAATCGAGCGCGGTGTCAAGAAGCGCGCCCGGCGTATCGGGGAGCAGGAGATCGGCCGTGGAAACCACGGCCGAACCGCCGCGAGGTTCAAGATCAAACCCCGCGCCAGCCTCCAGGGATCGCCCGTTCATGACGACACAAAACCCTTCCCGCACCATCCGTTCGGCGATTGCCTTTCCGATACCGCTCGACGCTCCGGTTACTACCGCGACCTTTTTCATGTTCCATCCTCACTGCTACGAAATTTGTTGAACAATCTCCGCGAATAGTTCCTCTATCTTGTCCCCGAGCGCGCGGAATTTGTCCGCCTTTTCGATTGACTTGTCAAAAATGAGACTCATGCGCAAAACTCCGTTCGTCGTGTTGAGTCCGATAACCGTTTCGCCGTTTACGGCGGTGAACACCGGACCAAAAAACTCGCGTACATCCAGGTCATTATACGACGCAGTCACTATGGTGCGGCCCAGATTGGAAAAGGAAAAATCATAGTCCATCGGATCGGGCCCGAAACTCATCATGAGCGACTCGGGGTCGGGAACATCATCAAAGGAATCCCGGAAGTGGAAGTACTCTTCAACATCCTTCATGCCGGCGCGGCTTTCCCGGATACCATCGCGAATCCGCAGGGCCATCTCTTCCACGGGCAGAGTGCAGTCTACCTTCACCTTTACAATACCGTTATAGGTTCCGGCAAGCGTGCGGTAGTCTTCCTTGAGATACTGGCGGAAATCCACCGGACACTGGATAGTCCGCTCATACCCCTCATCCGGTCCAAATATATCCGCCGCCGCTTTAAGAATGAGGGCGCCGAGATAACTGTTCACGGTGAGTCCGGCTTCCCGCGCCATGGCGGCGAGCCGGGAAGTTCCATCGCTTTCCAGGGTGAAAAGTCTGAGGTAAAAATCCGGAACCGTGTACGGCGGCATGTCGAAAGGTTCCGGTGCGGGCGGCTCTTCCTTTTTCCAGTCCGGCTCCGGACGGGTCAATAACTCATCGCGGACCTCGTCGAGAAGCACATCATAGAGAATGGGCATTTCAGCGCAGGAAGGAAGCGATGCCGCCGCCCCGCTATACACGCGTAAAAAATCATGAATTATCCAGGTCGCCGCGATACCGTCCGCTACCCCGTGCTGGAAAACGAAACAGAGTTCTGCACCCTGATCAGCCTTCCGCCAGTCGAGGGAAAAAAGCGGCCCGGTAAAGGGATCAAATTTCCGGCTCATGTGCGAAAGCATGAAAGCCTCACGGGAAAGGGACGCTGATTCCGCCGCGGTGTCATGAGAAAGCAGGACCGGAGCAGGTTCCTCGCTCACCATGTCCATCTGTTTTCCTTCGGTGTACTCCTGATGAGCGAACAGGGCAGGATGCCGTTTCGCAAGCGACTCAAGAACCGTCCGCGCACGCGCTTCATCAAATGCTTTGTCTATCCGCATCAAAAACGCGAAATTGAGCGGGTACTGCCGCCCAAAAAAAAGCATGTAGCGCTCCAGACTCGATGTTTTTCTTCTCATGGGTACCTCTCCAACCAGAATTATTCACGGCTGCGCATGCACCGTGTTCCATGGGGAATGTCGGGAAGTGGAATCAGGAATGAGCTATCGTAACGGGATACATCCTGAAACGCAAGGACTTTTTTTGCTCGATAAAGACCGAGGCACACTACGGGTACCGACGCGCACTGGCCCGGCTCACAGCCGTTCGAAGAGGTGGCCATGATGGGTGGAACGGGCATTCTCTTCCTGCTGTCGCCATTTTTCTACCTGTAACAGCATCAGGTTCATGATATACTGACCGTGTAATCCACAACGATCCCGGGAGAAAATCATGAATCTTGAAGGAAAACGCGACGCGTACTGCGGGCTCTATTGCGGAGCCTGTCCGGTATTTGTACAGACGGCGGCGGCTGTTGCAGCCGACAAGACCGATTTTTCAAATCCCGAGGGATTCTGTCTCGGCTGCAAGAGTTCGGTCATTTCCGGTTGGTGTGCGGAATGCACGCTAAAAAGTTGCGCTAAAGCCAAGGGCTACGACACCTGTGCGGACTGCGCCGATTACCCCTGTGAGCCCATGAAGGGGTTTATCGAAGCCGGGGACTGGCCCTATCACATCGAGACGCCCTACAACATCGCCCTCATCAAAAAGGAAGGGAAAGCCGCCTGGATGAACCATCAAAAAGAACGCTGGTCGTGTCCCGGCTGCGGCACGGCTCAGGACTGGTACGCGAAAACCTGCGCGTCTTGCGGAAAGGACCAGCGCGGCTACGAAAAAAAAGTGTAACGCCTGCAAACGCACACCCGGTAACACATCCGCGGAGTTTACGTGTTGTATCTGATACAAACCGGCATGACTCTTTTCACATACGGAAACGCTGGCTTTTGTTGCGTATCACGAGTATAAATCGGGTGCTGATACAGTACTGATATAAGGAAGTCGTTACCATAGACGGTGAGTCCGGCTGGAAACTCTCCTGCCGCCTGGTCACCCAGGCCGACGTCGGGACAGACAACGTGCAGGCAGGAATCCCCGATCTCCTCATTGTTCCCGCCTCATGCTGGAATACTGCCGTTGAAAGCTATCAGGAAATTCGCATGAATATCGTGTTTTATGTGTGGTATTCACCCGACAACACAGAACTCAACATGATTTACCTCTCCGCCGCCGAATATACCGACCTTGCCGGCACAGAGCACAACTACCTTCCGGAAATCCTCCCCGAATTGGAGGAAATGGCACAGGGAATCACGGTGCGGTAGGGCATACTTGTCTTCCGGGTACGGAATTATACAATGAATAACCAGGAGGCTTGTCATGATCAGATGCCGCATTACGGTATTGAAAAAGGGCTATAACGAAGAGTTCGTCGATCAGTATGTGTGTTCCATCCGGAAACCGCTGGGACCATGCCCGGTTTTCGAAGTTGGGCAGGTGTTCGAGACCGAGCCAATTTGCGAAGGGATGCCGAAAGGATTTTGCGCCTGGGCCTGGGACGACATCTACAAGTCGCTCATCGGACTCGCATCCGGAGGCAACTGGGGCATGTGGTACGAAAAACCCGAGCTCATCATCGCCTGCTGTACCGACGGTACCCGTCCCGTCTACTTCAAGATAGAAAAGGTTGAATCATGATGCAGCCGGAAATCAATCGTCAGTCATCAATATTCCAGCCTGCGGCGCACGCGCTGCCTTCCGTGCGGTTTTTATCAGTATGATGAAAGATGCAACCAACAGGGGGAGCGCCGAAAGCAGTAAAATACTGCCCGTAACGTTCCCCGGAGACGGGAAGAACCCGCTCAAGAAGAGCATCCCGGTCAAGTTAATACACCCATGTAAAATCATGGCGACAAGTATCCGCCGGGTATACACAAAGAGCAAGGATACAAACACGCCCAGAAAAAGAATTGTCCAGCTGAAGTTGCCGTTAAAGATATGAGGTAGAAAGAACAGCACTGAACCCAGAATAATGCCTCCGGTCCTGGTCATTCCTCTTTCCATAATTACATGATCAAGCATGATCTCCCGAAAGAACAATTCCTCCATAACCGGAGCGAATACAACCAACGTTCCTCCCAGCAGGGCTATGGCCAAAAAGCTGTTATAGGCAAGTGCCTGAAACGACAGGAACGGGAGCACTCCGAGTTGCAGACAATAAACTGCCACAAGGAACAACACGGACGGAACAATAACCGCACGCACACCAAGAACCGCCGGAACCTTTTTTGGGGCAAATGATTTTGCCCGCCGCAAGACAAGAACTGCTGCCGTAAGTACAACATAAAAAGCAAATTGCAAAAAATACAGCAATGTTGCTGATGAAAAATCCAGTGTTTGTCCAAGAGCATGAAACGTTTCAGTAGTGGCAAAGTTCTTCATAAAAAGTCCAAACATAAAAAAGAGCGCATACACAAACCAGATAATTTTTTGCTTCATGTGATAATTCCTTTACATACACCATATCATGACTTTCGAATGAGCATAACAAAAAAAACGGCCCTCACCGCTCCGCGTCCAGCCATTCACTGATCGCGCGGAGAAAGACCGGGCCGTAGCCTTCGGCTTTTACTTCACCCACACCGTGGACCTGGCGGAACTGGGAATCGGTCCGGGGAAGTTTTGAGGCCATGTCCTTGAGCGTCTTGTCGCTGAAAATGACGTAGGCCGGAACGGAGTGTTCGTCGGCGAGTTTCTTGCGTATCTCCTTGAGACGTTCCACAAGCGCGGGATCGCCGTCATTCGCGGGCGGGGTTTTAGGCTGAACCGCGGCCGCTTTCCTTTCTTCAAAGCTCCGGAACTTCACAAGCGGTACCGCAACCTCGCCCCGGAGTACTGGAGAAGAAAGCGGCGTGAGCTGGAGAGCCATCCCCCGGTCATACGCGACCGACGCGTATCCCGCGTTCACGAGCTGAGCGCCGTACTCCATCCACTCTTCAAAGCGGAGTTCAGCCCCGGCGCCAAACGTTTTCAGTTCATGCCAGAGCGGATCAACGATTTCCTGCGCGTGACTTCCCCGGAGGATGAGGGCGCAGTGACGGAGTGTCGCTCGTTCACCCGTGCGGCAGACGGCGGAAAGGATTTTTTGCGCGACGATGGTGCCGTCGAATGTTTCGGGAGGATTCTCGCACATGTCGCAGTGGCCGCACGGCTCCGGCAAACTCTCGCCGAAATAGGCGAGAAGCACGCGCCGGCGGCACTGCAATGACTCGGCGTACTGCTTCATGCGGTCAAGCTTCGCGGCGAGGAGCTCCCGGCGATCGGGATTTGCATCTTCGAGAAATTTGAGCTGTTGGGCCACGTCGGCATAACTGTAAAAGAGGAGCGTATCGGCCGGGAGCCCATCGCGCCCGGCGCGGCCGATCTCCTGATAAAAGCCTTCAAGATTTTTCGGGAGATTCCAGTGAACCACCCAGCGTACGTTGGACTTGTCGATCCCCATGCCGAAGGCGACGGTCGCGCACATGATCGTCGTCTCGTCCCGGAGAAAGGCGTCCTGAATCCGGTGCCGGGCTTCCGCACTCATGCCCGCGTGATACGCTTCCGCCTTGTACCCGAGCCGGACGAGTTTTTCCGCAAGCGCCTCAGTTCCCGCGCGGGAAAGACAGTACACGATTCCGGCTTCGTTATCATGCCGGCTCAAAAACTCGCGAAGGCGTTCGAATCGTTTTTGTCCCGGGAGCACCGCGAGATGGAGATTGGGCCGGTCAAAGCTGGAGAGAAAGACCGAGTCTTCATCAATGGCGAGCTGGGTGAGAATATCGCGCCGGATGGCGGGATCCGCCGTAGCCGTAAGCGCGACGAGGGGAACGCCGGGAAGCAGGGTTCGCAGCTCGCCGAGCCGGGTGTATTCGGGACGAAAGTCATGACCCCAGAACGAGATGCAGTGCGCTTCGTCCACCGCGACAAGGGAAATGTTCCAGTCCCGGAGCCGGCCGATCACCTGCGGCGAAAAAAGCTTTTCCGGGCTCACGTAGAGAAGCTTTACCGTCCCGTTGGCGATGTCCTGCAGAACCGTCGCGGCCTCGTCCGCGGACTGGGTGCTGTTGAGCACCGCCGCGGCGACTCCGTTTGCCTTGAGCGCTTCCACCTGGTCCCGCTGCAGGGACACGAGCGGAGAGACAACGAGCGTGAGCCCGTCAAGACACAACGCGGGAACCTGAAAACAGATCGACTTGCCCCCGCCCGTCGGCATGAGCAC
>ERZ795049.457-NODE-457-length-60916-cov-53.930432_pt1 | contig 60916 bp, 41 predicted proteins | sample MGYA00375133_ERZ795049 | MGnify/ENA primary metagenome ERZ795049 (study PRJEB30178, sample SAMN05720147) | activated sludge metagenome | isolation source: anaerobic digester from wastewater treatment plant | place: Japan | collected 2015-04-20 ... | reverse complement strand
CCGTCGATGAACCGGGGTCGTCGCCCTGATCGCGTCGCGAGGGAGGGCGGCCATGCGGATTCACGACTCCCGTCGATGAACCGGGGTCGTCGCCCTGATCGCGTCGCGAGGGAGGGCGGCCATGCGGATTCACGACTCCCGTCGATGAACCGGGGCCGTCGCCCTGATCGCGTCGCGAGGGAGGGCGGCCATGTGGATTCACGACTCCCGTCGATGAACCGGGGCCGTCGCCCTGATCGCGTCGCGAGGGAGGGCGACCATGTTGGTTCACGACTCCCGTCGATGAACCAACATGGTCGACGCTTGGGCGGTGGGCATCACGATGACTTCGCTGATATTGACGTGGGCCGGACGGGTGGCGCAGAAAAGAACGGCTTCGGCCACATCCTCGGGGGCAAGAGGCATGAATCCCAGGTAAACGCCCGCCGCCCGGGTCTTGTCCCCGTGAAACCGGACCTCACTGAACTCGGTCTCGACCATTCCGGGGTCGACGGTGCTGACCCGGACGTTCGTTCCGCAAAGATCCAGGCGCAGACCCCGGCTCAAGGCCTTGACCGCGAACTTGGAGGCGCAGTAAACGTTGCCGGCGGGATAGATCTCGTGGCCGGCGATCGAGCCGATATTGATGACATGGCCGCGCCCGCGAGTCACCATGCCGGGCAGGACCGCCCGGCTGACATAGAGCAAGCCTTTGACGTTGGTGTCGATCATTTCCTCCCAATCCGATAGAAGACCGTCTTGGAACTTGTCCAAGCCTCGGCTCAGACCGGCGTTGTTGACCAGGACATCGACGGCTTGCCAATCGTCCGGAAGACCGCCCACCGCCCGGGCCACCGCGGCCTGGTCCCGGACGTCAAGGGCGAAGGGGAGGGCGGAGGCTCCGAATTCGGCCGCCAGGGATTCCGCCAGCTTCTTCAGGCGGTCGGCCCGGCGGGCGGCCAAGAGAAGCGACGCTCCCTCGCGGGCGAACGCCCGGGCGCAGGCCCGGCCGATGCCTGAGCTGGCCCCGGTCACGAAGACGATCTTGTTTTTCATGGAAGACACAATTCACCTCCGGCCGGACGGACCTTGGGGAGGCTCGCCCGGAGAAAATTCAAGGGCCCATTATAGGACATTCTTCCTCCGGCCGGAATCCGGCCGGCGCCGGTCCCGTCGACAGGCGCCGGAGGGAATTCCCCCTTGCCTGACATCTTGGCCCCGGCCGGGACGTCGAGCTTCCCATTCCGGCCGCGGATGAGGAAAGGAGGGACCTGGGCCAAAGCCGCGGAAAAGAAAAGGGGCCCTCCCTTTCATTGCGGAATGCCGAAAACGGCATACCGACGATCAAGAGATCGTCATACCGTAAAGGGAGAACCCCAAAACAATCCGAGAACCCGCCCCTCCGCTCAAAGCGGGCGGGCCGAGGGCCGCCTCCAAACAGAAACTCCCTTGGCGGCGGCCGCTTCATCGCCACAATCGCTCGCGCCGGCCGCCGCTCCGACCCCATGCTCCGAGGCCCTCGGTCCGCCCCGGTCGAAACGACTCATCATCCGCTCCGCGGACTCCATCCTCAAAATAAGCTCGGGACCCTCTCTTGTCAATGAGAATGAGGGGCTATGACGTTTCGTCTTCAAACAAATCAAAAAGGTCCGCGCGATTCGACATCGAGCCTGCGAACCGCGGGCGATCAGCTCCGTCTCAGGCTCCATAGGACGGCGGAGGCGCAGCCCACCCCGGCCCGAACGGAAATCGCTCCGAAAGCGCAATTGCGGGCACAGGCGCCGCACTCCATGCACCGGTCGCGGTCCGTCACTGCGGCCGTCCGGCCGTTCATCTCGAAGACGCCGTGGGGACAAACGGCCGCGCACAAGCCGCAGCCGGCGCACTTGCGGGAATCATATTTTAGGGTTGTGACGTTTTTTAAATGACGCAAGGGCATCGTTCTCCCCCTCATCCTCCGGCGACGGCCGCCAAAACGGCCGCCGCCAGGCCGAGTCCGGCGGCCGTAAGCATGACCGGAACAGCGGCCCTCATCTCGGCGACGACTCCCGAGAGCGACGTAAATGTCGACGAACCTGTGAAATTCATCGCCAGGAACGCGGAAAGCGCCGGCAAAAACAGGAGCGCGGCCGCGGTCGCGGCCAAACCCGCCGGGCCGGCCGGCGGGAATCCGCCGATCAGGCACACCGCCGACGCCCAAAGAACCCCCAAGATCGCGCCTTTCGTTGCGAACATCCGCCCGGGAATCCAAGGCAGGAGGACGGGAGTCGCCGCCGCCCCCGCGAGAATCGCACCGGCTCCGGCGGCTCCGGCCAGGGGGGCGCCGCGGATTCCGGCGATCATCGCCGCCAGCCAAAGCCCCAGACCGGCGAGAAAAGACCGGCTTCGGACGATGCCGGCAAGCTCCATGGGAACGAGGATGAGTCTATCCCGGAGCGAAAACCGAACCCGGCGCATCTCCGGAGCCGCCGTCATCCCGGCGTCCAGAAAAGCCTTCAGGTCAGCCGCCCGGACCGGGCCGAACACCGCCCGGAATCCGGTCCGCCGGGCGATCTCAGGAGCGGAGGCTCCCGGCGCGCCGAGCTGGGGAAGAATCAGCGTCCGGTGGAAAACGATCTTTTTGAGCCCGGACGCTTCGAGGCGGCCGGCCACTTCATCCGCGCCGAACGTCCCCTTCCCCGCCGCGCACCAGACATTGATGCCCCCTGTGTCCAGCACAAGGATCCAGGCATCGATCCCGGGAAGCTTCGTCCGCAGCGCATCAAAGCTCAATTTATAGTTGGCCGTGACAAAGACGGGAGACCAGGGATCGGGGGATCCGAGCGCATAGAGTCCGGGGGCGACCGCATACCGACCCCGGCCGATCCCCAACCGCACGCGGAGCGCGCCCCATCGGTCGCGGAAGCCGAGACGCGCGCCGACGAGGGGGATCTCCCCGACCGCGGTCATCCGCCTCCCTGACGCGAACCGGACGGGGTCGATGTGCCGGCGGAAGACGCCGGCCGTCTCCCCGCCCTTCGTCCCGGGACAGCAATCGGGGCCGCAGGAACAGCTCTCCTTATCGAGGCCGGCGGCGGAAGGAAATTTAGCGAGAGGCATTTCCTTTTCCTCCCGGACAACATCCGCTCGATTCGTTTTCGGCTCGAACGGCGCCGGCGATCAGGGCGGCCGCCTCGAAGACCGCCTCCCGCCGGGGAGCGGGGATCCGCTCCAAAACGGCGGCGGCGCGCTCGTCGAAGCGGCGCTCGATATCCCGGAACACCGCTTGGCCTTCGCCGGACAGGGAAATAACAATATAGCGGCGATCGCGCTCGCCCGGCCGCCGGTCGACGAGACCGGCCTGGACCAATCCTTGAATGGTCCGGCTCAACGTGCTTGCGTCCAATCCGAACACCCCGGCCAGATCGACCAAAAAAATCTCTCCCCGCCGGCCGATTTCCAGAAGGGTATGGCATTGGGACAAGGTCAGGCCGCAGCACCGGTTGCGGCTGTCGAAGGGACGGATCGTCTCGCGTTCCAGGGCGCGGAGCAGGCTCCGAAAGCGCCGGACGGTGTCCGCGTTCGTCGTCTCGCTGGTTTTCACGAATTGATTGTAATGCCCATCTGTTTCATTAATCAATGATTATTTTCTTCCCCCGGACGATTTTTCCCGGGGCTCCGAGATTTTTCTTGACTTGGGAAAAATCCGAGAATATATTTTCAGCAGACATCAGCCGGAAAAATGTCCGGCCCGCGGAAGTGAAGGATGTCTTCACCGGCGCGGGTCAAGCGGGATCGCCGGCCCTAAGGGAGGAGGAAAAACCATGAGGGAAAAAACACGACAGGCCGCCGTGTACCTGCTCGCGGCTCTTGTGCTGGCCGCCTGGCCGCTGGCCGGGCTCGCCCAGCACGAAAAAAGCCAGGCCGGAATCGGCCGGCTTCGGGAGAAAGCCTGGGCCGAGGGACGGGTCCAGGTGATCGTCCACTTCACCGTCCCCGACATCGAAAGCCTGACCGCCGATTCGACGCGCTTCACCGGCGTGGATGAAACGCCGGAGACCGCCCTGGAACGGTCGCTGGCCGATCAGGCTTTGGCGAAAACGATCGAGTACGCGTCCTGGCGGGTCCTCACCGAGCTCCAGGGCACGGACTTCGAATTGGTCACCCGCTTCGATTACATCCCCTACATCACCCTTCGGGTCTCGCCCAACGCCCTGGCCGTGCTGGAAAATTCCCCGAACGTCCTCGATATTTCCGAGGATCTCCCGCGCAAGCTGATCGATCCGCCCGGGCCGGGCGGAGATGGCCCGAAAGGCGGGCTTTCGCCCGACGAGATCCCGATCGATCCCCTCCTGGACGACACGGCCGCCCTCGTCGGGGCGACGGCTGTCTGGGCGATGGGCTACACGGGATCCGGCTGGTATGTGGCCGTCCTGGACACCGGAATCCGCAAGACGCACCAGTTCTTCACCGGAAAAACCATCATCGAGGCCTGCCGGGCGATGGGCCGGGACGGCCTTCCGGGCGCCGGCGACTGTCCCAACGGCCTGGCCGTCATGAACGGACCGGGGTCGGCCGTTCATTATCCCAGCACGTATGACGGATTCGACCACGGGACCCACGTCGCGGGTATCGCGACCGGCAATTACGGCACCCTGGCCGGGATCGCCAAGGGGGCCGGCGTCATCGCCGTGAAGATTTTCTCCAAGTTCACGGCCGGCGATTGCGGCGGCTCGCCCTGCGTTTCCGCCTGGGATTCGGACATCCTGGCCGGATTGAATTACGTCTATTCCCTCCGAAGCGCCTATAAAATCGCCTCCGTCAACATGAGCCTGGGCGGGGGCCTCTATCCGAATTTCTGCGACAGCGTCAACTCGTCCGTGAAATCGGCCATCGACCTGCTGCGGGCGGCCGGGATCGCCACGGCCATCGCCACCGGCAACAGCTATTCCTGCGGACGGATCAGCTGGCCGGCTTGCATTTCCACCTCGGTCTCGGTCGGATCCTCGACCAAGTCGGACGGGGATTCCAACTTCAACAACTGGGATTCGGTGACCCAGCGGTTGTACGCTCCGGGTTCGTCCATCTATTCCTCCACCGGGGACTCGGATTCGAGCTATGGCTCCTGGAACGGCACATCCATGGCGACGCCGCACGTCGCGGGCGCCTGGGCCCTGCTCCGGCAGGCGTTCCCGACCACGGGCGTGACGTCCCTGCTGACCGCCCTCCGAACGACGGGCAAGCTGATCTACAGCGTCTGCGACGGATACAGCGCCGGGATTCCCCGGATCCAGATCGACAAAGCCCTCCAATCGCTGGGCAGCTTCGTTCTGACCATCCAGAGAAACAACACCTGGGGCACGACGACGCCCGCCCCCGGGTCTTACGCTTATCCCCCCAACGCCAGCGTCTCCGTCACGGCGGTTCCCCAAAACTATGTTCAGTTCAACGGCTGGACCGGGGACGCGACCGGAACGACCAACCCGGTGACCGTGGTGATGAACCGGAACAAGACCATCAAGGCCTGGTACCAATACATCTACGCTCCGACCGCCTCAGCCAAGAAGGTCTTGAACCGGTCGTTCTCCCAGGCGGAGTACATCGACATTCTGACGTGGCAGAACAGCGCCGACAACATCGGCCTGACCATCGCCTCGTTCAAGATCTATTCGGTTTCCGGATCGACCTATACGCCGCTGGCGACCGTCAACGCCGAACAAACCACATATTCCCGCCGCAACGCCGGCGAAGCCGCGACCCAGTATGCCGTCGCCGCGGTCACAAGCGCGGGCCGCGAGGGAGCGCCGGCCTTAGTGACGGCCGAGCTGGACTAAAGGAGCAGCCATGTTCAAGAAAAAACTCGTCCTCATGATTCTCGCGGCCGCGGCGATCGCCCTGGTTCTGCCCTCCGGCTTGACCGCCGGCGCCGATCCGAAGATCCGGGTCACGGTCGAGCGGGCCAACATCCGGCAGTCGGGCTTCGCCTCGGCCCCCGTCATCGGCGGGGCCAACAAGGGCGAGATCTTCACGGTCATCGAAAAAGCCGGCGACTGGTACCTCATCCAGCTGGCCGACGGAACGCCGGGATTCATCAGCGCTTCCGTCGTCGAGGAAGTGGTCGAAACCGCGCCGGCGCTTCCAGAGGAGATGCAGCCGGTCGAGCGGCCGGCCGCCCCCAAACCCGCCCCGGCCGCGCGCCCGGATCAGGTGGTCGGCGAATCAGCCGGCAACGGGCTGTTCTCGATGGTTCTGCTGCGGGCCGGGTATTTCCTGGCCTCCGACGCGGCCTATAAGGACGTGTATGAGAACGGGCCGGTTTTCGGCGGAGAAGTCCGCGTCGGCGGTCAAAGCCTGGCCGGCTGGGTCGAAGGCAGCTACCGCTCGGCCACGGGAAAAATGACCTACACCGAGGAAGAGACCAAGATGAGCGTCCTGGCCTTCGAGGGCGGCGCCCTCTACCGGTTCGAAGCCGGGATGATCTCCCCCTACTTCGGCGCCGGGCTGGGGATGTACATGTTCAAGGAGAGCAACGAGCCGATGGGCGAGGCCAAACAGAGCAAGCTCGGCTTCTGCGGCATCGGCGGCGTGTCCGTCGGCCTCGGCTCGAGCTTCATTCTGGACGCCCGGCTGAAATACAGCACCTGCAGCATGAAGCCGGCCGATTTCGACATCAATGTCGGCGGCCTGACGCTCGGAATCGGCTTGGGGATGAAGTTTTAAGGCCCGTAGGCTCTCCCCTTACTTCTTATAGAGAACCTTTCCGCCGACGATCGTCATCGCGACCTCGGCGGAAAGGATCTCCTCCTCGGGACAGGCCAGGAGGTCCCGGGTGAAGACCGTCACGAAGGCCGGCAAGCCGGCCGTCGGCGTCCCCTTGATCCCTTCCTCGAAGGCCGCGTTCATCCTCCGTCGTCTTGACACGGCCGGTTGCCGATAATATAGTCCCCGAAGCGGGGCTTTGCGGTTGGAAGGCGGGCGGAGACGTCGTTCTCTGTTCCGCCGGATCCCCGTTCAACCCACATCGTCCTAGGAGAGTCGAATCATGCCTTCCGGAAAATCAAGGGCCAAGGCCGCATTCTGGCTCGCGTTCTTCGCCCTGACCGTATCGCCGCGCGCGATCTCCGCCCCTTCCATGAAAAGCGCGGCCGGCGCCGGTCTGCTGAGGGAGAAGGCCTGGACCGCGGGACGGGCCCAGGTGATCGTCCATTTCTCCGTCCCGGAAATCGAGCGGCTGACCGCCGCCTCCGCCCAATTCGGGAGTTTCGACGAAACGCCGGAACGCGCCTTCGAGCGATCCCTCGCCGACGCGGCCCTGGCCAAGACCATCGAGTACGCATCCTGGAAGATCACGGCCGAGCTTCAGGGCACGGAATACGAAGTCGTCAGCCGCTTCGATTACATCCCCTTCCTCACCCTCCGCGTCTCGCCCAACGCCCTCGCCGTTTTGGAAAACTCCCCCGACGTATTGGGCATCGAGGAGGACCGCGTCCAAAAGCTGATCGATCCTCCCGAGGGGGAGGAAAAAGATTGGACCGGGGAACGGCCGATCAGCGACGATCCCCGCGTCTTTCCCATGCTGGACGACTCCGCCTCCCTCATCGGAGCGTCCGCGGCCTGGGATTGGGGATTCACCGGAGCCGGATGGTACGTGGCCGTCCTCGACACGGGCATCCGCAAAACCCATGAGATGTTCGCGGGAAAAACCATCCTCGAGGCCTGCCGGGCGCTGGGCGAGGACGGCACCGGCGGCTGCCCCAACGGCCAAGCCGTCATGAACGGGCCGGGGTCGGCCGTCCACTATTCCTCCGACATCAAGGGATATGACCATGGAACCCACGTTTCGGGCATCGCCGCCGGCCGTTCCGGCGTCCGGGCCGGAATCGCCAAGGACGCCGACCTCATCGCCGTCAAGGTTTTTTCCCGGTTCTCGGCCGGAATCTGCGGCGGCGAGCCCTGCGTCGCGGCCTATGACTCGGACATCCTGGCCGGGCTGAACTACGTCTATTCCCTCCGGGGCGCTCATAAAATCGCCTCGGTCAACATGAGCCTCAGCCAGCTCTTTTTTCAAGGCTTTTGCGACAGCGACGCCCCGGCCATGAAATCGGCGATCGACCTGCTGCGGTCGGCCGGCATCGCCACGGCCGTCGCCACGGGCAACAACGCGTTGTGCGGGATCATCACGTCGCCGGCCTGCATCTCCACGTCGATCGCCGTCGGATCCTCCACCAAATCGGACGGACGCTCCTGGTTCAGCAACTGGGACGCCGCCGCCCAGAGATTGTTCGCCCCCGGCTCTTCGATCACCTCCGCGACCGGCGGCTCGGACACGGAATACCGGGCGGGAAACGGCACGTCCATGGCGACCCCGCACGTCGCCGGCGCTTGGGCCCTGCTCCGGCAGATGCTCCCCGGGGCGAGCGTGACGACTCTCTTGAACGCCCTCCGGGAAACGGGAACGCCGATCTCCAGCGCCTGCGATTCCTATGTCATTCCCATCCCCCGCCTTCAGATCGACAAAGCCATGCTCTCGCTGGGCGCCCGCTCCCTGACGATCGAAAGCGAAAACGAGCGGGGAACGACCTCGCCGGCGCCGGGAACCCATCAATACCCGATCAACGCCGGGATCCAGGTTACGGCGATGCCGGCCGCCTGCGTTCAATTCAACGGTTGGACGGGCGACGAGACCGGAACGGCCAATCCGATCACGGTGACGATGACCCGGGACAAGACGATCCGGGCTGATTTCCGGTACATCCACGCCCCGACCGCCTCCGCCAAGAAGGTCCTGAACCGGTCGTTCTCCCAGGCGGAGCACATCGACATTCTGACGTGGCGGAACAGCGCCGACAACACCGGCCTGACCATCGCCTCGTTCAAGATCTATGCGGTTTCCGGATCGACCTCTACGCCGCTGGCGACCGTCAACGCCGATCAGACCGCGTATTCCCGCCGCAACGCCGGCGAGGCCGCGACCCGGTACGCCGTCGCCGCGGTCACGAGCGCCGGCCGCGAGGGTGCGCCGGCCTTGGTGACGGCCGAGCTGGACTAAAGGAGCAGCCATGTTCAAGAAAAAACTCGTCCTCATGATTCTCGCGGCCGCGGCGATCGCCCTGGTTCCGCCCTCCGGCTTGACCGCCGGAGATGCGGCCCCCGGAAACAAGCCGTTCTCGATGGTTCTGCTGCGGGCCGGGTATTTCCTGGCCTCCGACGCGGCCTATAAGGACGTGTATGAGAACGGGCCGGTTTTCGGCGGAGAAGTCCGCGTCGGCGGTCAAAGCCTGGCCGGCTGGGTCGAAGGCAGCTACCGCTCGGCCACGGGAAAAATGACCTACACCGAGGAAGAGACCAAGATGAGCGTCCTGGCCTTCGAGGGCGGCGCCCTCTACCGGTTCGAAGCCGGGATGATCTCCCCCTACTTCGGCGCCGGGCTGGGGATGTACATGTTCAAGGAGAGCAACGAGCCGATGGGCGAGGCCAAACAGAGCAAGCTCGGCTTCTGCGGCATCGGCGGCGTGTCCGTCGGCCTCGGCTCGAGCTTCATTCTGGACGCCCGGCTGAAATACAGCACCTGCAGCATGAAGCCGGCCGATTTCGACATCAATGTCGGCGGCCTGACGCTCGGAATCGGCTTGGGGATGAAGTTTTAAGGCCCGTAGGCTCTCCCCTTACTTCTTATAGAGAACCTTTCCGCCGACGATCGTCATCGCGACCTCGGCGGAAAGGATCTCCTCCTCGGGACAGGTCAGGAGGTCCCGGGTGAAGACCGTCACGTCGGCCAGCTTGCCGGCCGTCAGCGTCCCCTTGATCCCTTCCTCGAAGGCCGCGTACGCCCCGTTGACCGTGTACGACCGGAGCGCTTCCTCCCGGGTCATTTTCTGGGACCGGAAGAAGGCCTCGCCGTTTTTCATTTTCCGGGTCACGGCGGCGTAAAAAGACGGAAGCGGGTCCGCCGCCTCGACGGGCGCATCCGTCCCGTTGGCGATCACCGCCCCGGACTTCAGAAGCGACCGCCAGACATAGCTGGTTTCCCCCGCCCGCTTCGCCCCCAGCCGCTTGGGAACCCAAGGGCCGTCCGAGGTGCAATGGACGGCCTGCATCGCGGCCACGACGCCCAGCTTCCCGAACCGCGGGACGTCGGCCGGATGGAGGTGTTGGGCATGCTCGATCCTCCAGCGCAGGCCCGTTTTTTCCGGATGGGTTCGGAAGGCCTCCTCGTAGATGTCGAGCGTCTCCCGGTTGGCCCGGTCTCCGATGGCGTGGGTCGCGACCTGGAAGCCGTTCTCGATGGCCACCCGGGCGGTTGTCCTCATCTCCTCGATCGATTCCGTGTTCAATCCGGCCGACGAGGGAAGATCCTCGTAGGGCTCGAGGAGCCAGGCGCCGTGCGATCCGAGCGCCCCGTCGATCAAACGCTTGATCGTGCGAACGCTCAGGTGATGGGCCCCGTAGCCCTCGATCTTCCAAGCGGACGCGTTGGCCTCGATCCTCCGGGCGCTTTCGCTCAACATGACGTTCAGCCGGACGCCGAGCCGCCCCTCGTCGATGATCCTCTTGTACAGCTCGACCGTGGTCCAGCCGACGCCGGCGTCGCCGACGCTGGTCAGCCCCTTGGAAAGGCATTCGCGGTCGGCCAGCTCGATGATTTTCCGGTTTTCGGCCATCACCTCCGCCGGCGTCCGGGCCGCCCGGGCCCGGGACGTCCCCAGCAGGACCAGATCCATGGCCGTTTCGAGAAACGCCCCGATCGGCCGCCCTTCCCCGTCCCTGATGATCCGCCCGCCGGGGGGATCCGCCGCGGCCGCGGTGACATGGGAGAGCTCCATCGCCTTGGCGTTGGCCAGGCAGGAATGGCCGCTGGCGTGAGTCAGGATGACGGGATTTCCGGGCGAAACCCGGCTCAACGCGTCATGAACCGGCAGCCCGTCGACGTTGGGCTCGGGGACCCGGTCCCATTTGTCCTGGTGCCAACCGCGGCCGGTGATGAGCGCTCCGGAGGCCGCGTTCCGAGCGGCCGCCGCGACCCGGTCGACGATCTCCTCCCAGCTTTTCGCCGCGGTCAAATCGAGCGAGAGCCTGGATTCGCCCACGCTCATGAAATGAAGATGCGAATCGATCCAGCCGGGAGTGGCCAGGCGCCCTCCGAGGTCCACGACCTCGGTCTCCGGCCCGATGTATCGGGCGATCTCCACGGCCGGGCCGACGGCCACGATCCGGTCGCCCCGCGCGGCCAAGGCTTCCGCCTCGGGGACGGCTCCGTCCAGGGTGACGATTTTTCCGTTGGTCAGAACAAAGGTGGCCGGTTCGGGCGGGACGGCTCCGGCCAGAACGAGGCCCGCCCCGGCGGCGAACACAGCGAGCGCGCCGGCGATCCGGAATCTCATTTTATGCGACATGCGGCTTTCCCTCCGAAAAACTCCCTTCTTTTTTAAACCAACCGCCGGCCGGATGCAAGACGGCCGAAAACCTGTTATGATGAGGCGGCCGCCCGGAGAATCGACGCTCATGTTCGCCCTTCACGTGTCCCGTCGCGCCCGGGATGTCTATCATTTCGACGAATCGCTGTTTATCTTCGACGGGCGGGTGATTTTCGCCGACATCCGGTCGGTCCGGCTCTTCGCCCATAAAATCAACGCCGCCCGGCCGCCGAACGAGGCCGTGCGGACCGGCGATCTTTACGCCCTGGGGCTCCTCGAGGAATACCGGCACGCGGTTTTCCAAGCGTACCGCGAACAGGTCAATCCGCACGTCTTGCGGGACGCGCTTCGGGACCTGTCCGCCCGGCGGCTCGACCCGGAAACGGTCCGGGGAACGCTGACCTTTTTTCTCCACGAATTTCCCCCGCCGGCCGTTTATAAAAACCGCGTCCCGGCCGGGACTTGCCTCGACGAGCCGGGCTTCCCTCCCCGGCGGGAAGCGGCTCTCGAAGAGCTGCTGATGCTCCGTCTGACGAATCTCAATCCGGCCGCCGCGCCCTTTCGCGAACTGTTCGACGACGATCCGCTGTCCCGGGAAACCGCCTACCTGCGCATCATCTCGGGTCTGCGGGAATTTTTCGAAACCCAGCCGCCGTTCGGGCCGGAACGCCGGAACCTCATCGACTTTCTCAACGAGCCCGTCCTGGCCTCGCCCCATTCGCTCAAGGGACAACTCGAATACATCCTCGCCCGATGGAGCGCCGTCCTGGGCCGCCCGCTTCCCCGCGTCGTCGGCGGGCTGGATCTTCTCCGGGAGGAGGAGAAACCCGGCGGCGGCAGCCCCGGTCCCTCCCAGGCCCCGGGTCTCGGGACGGGATCCTTGGCGGAATCGCTCGCTCTCTTCGGCGGTCCGGCCGGTCCCCGCCCGGACGAGCCGGAACCGGAAAATTTCAGCCCCGATGTCGACTGGATGTCCTCCCTCGTCCTTATCGCCAAGAACACCTCCGTCTGGCTCGACCAGCTGTCCCGGAAATACGGCCGTTCCATCCGGCGCCTGGACGAGATCCCGGACGAGGAGCTCGACGCGCTTTGCGAGGCGGGCATCACCGGATTGTGGCTCATCGGCTTGTGGGAACGAAGCCCCGCGTCCCGGCGCCTCAAGCAGATCATGGGCAATCCCGAAGCGGCCGCCTCGGCTTACGCCCTGTTCGATTATGAGATCGCCGCCGACTTGGGCGGCGAGCCGGCCCTCCTCAATCTCAAGGAACGGGCCGGCCGGCGGGGCGTGCGGCTGGCCTCCGACATGGTCCCCAACCATATGGGCATCGATTCTCGCTGGGTCATCGAGCATCCCGACTGGTTCATCGGCCTTCCCGAGCCCCCCTTCCCTTCCTATACGTTCAACGGACCCGATCTGTCCTGGGACGACCGGGTGGCCATCCGCATCGAGGACCGGTATTACGACCGGACGGACGCGGCCGTGGTCTTCCAGCGCCTGGACAAACGGACGGGGAGCGTCCGCTATATCTATCACGGCAACGACGGAACGAGCTTTCCCTGGAACGACACCGCCCAGCTCGATTTCCTCAATCCCCGCGTCCGGGAGGCCGTCCTTCAAACGATTCTGCATGTCGCCCGCCTCTTCCCCATCATCCGCTTCGACGCGGCCATGACCCTGGCCAAGCGGCACTTCCAGCGACTCTGGTACCCGGAGCCCGGGACGGGCGGCGCGATTCCCTCCCGGGCCGGGCATGGACTGAGCCGCAAGGCGTTCGAGGCAGCCTTTCCCGCGGAGTTCTGGCGCGAAGTCGTCGACCGGACGGCGGTCGAGGCGCCCGGCACGCTTCTTCTGGCCGAGGCGTTCTGGCTGATGGAAGGGTACTTCGTCCGGACGCTGGGCATGCACCGGGTCTACAACAGCGCCTTCATGAACATGCTCCGCGATGAGGAGAACGCCCGGTACCGGCGGGTGATCAAGGACACCTTGGAATTCGACCCCGAAATCCTCAAGCGCTACGTCAACTTCATGAACAATCCGGACGAACGGACGGCGATCGATCAATTCGGCGACCATGACAAATACTTCGGCATCTGCACGCTGCTGGCCGCCCTGCCCGGCCTGCCGATGATCGGCCACGGACAAATCGAGGGATTCAGGGAAAAATACGGGATGGAATACCGCCGGGCGTATTACGACGAGACGCCCCGCGAGGATCTCGTCGCCCGGCATCGGCGAGAGATCTTCCCCCTTTTCCGCAAGCGGGCCCTCTTCGCCGGGGTCGACCTCTTCCGGCTCTACGATTTCATCCGGCCGGACGGAGGGATCGACGAAAACGTTCTCGCCTTCTCGAACGGAACGGACGGAGAGCGGGCTCTCGTCGTGTATCACAACCGGTACGCCGAAACCCGCGGCTGGATCCGAACGTCGGCCGCCCAGGCGGGAAAAACCGTCTCCCTGGCCGAGGGCCTCGGCCTCCCCGGCGATCCCTCGGCTTGGGTCGTTTTCAGGGACGCCGTCTCGGGACTCGAATACATCCGCGGGGCCGGCGAGCTCGCCCGCGAGGGATTATATCTGGAGCCGGCCGCCTACTCGCGGGCCGTCTATACCGGCTTCCGTCTCGTCCGGGACGATGAACGGCGCCTCTATGCCCGCCTGGCCGCGGCCTTGGGAGGCCGGGGAGCCGCCGACGTGGAGCGGGCCGCCGTCGATCTCCGGCTCCGTCCCGTCCAGGCGGCCTTCCGGGAGATGATCCATCCCGCCTTCCTTGAATGGCTGATGACCAAGCGGATCTTCAAGCGGGGCTCGCGCCTCGACGCCGAAGCCGGGCGGCAAGCCGGGGAGAAAGCCCGGGCGTTTGCCGAAGCCGTCGCCGGAACGATCGCGGAGGACGAACCGCGGCTCCGTGAGGCGATCGATCCGGCGGAGATCGCGGCCGCGGCCCGGCGCGAGATCGAGGCGATCCTCCGGCTTCCGGTTCTCGAAAAACGCGGCCGGGATTCCGGCTCCCGGACCTTCCAAGACGCGCTCCGTTTCTTGAAGTCCGCCTTGGACGGCCCCGCCGCCCCCGGGAAAACGCCGGGCCGGAGGCGGCCGGCAGCCCGGCCCCACGCCTTGCGGTTCAAGGCCGGCCTCGATCCGCGGACGGCCTGGATTTCGCTCTATTGCGGCGCGGCCGCGCGGACGGCCGGGCGCACGGCGGGAGGAGAACGCCCGGCCCGGTGGATCGAGGCCTGGGGCCTGGACCGGATCATCGACGACGTCTGGCGTGAAACGGGCTGCGCCGGAGAAGGCCGGCCGAATGTCCCGGCGATTTTCCAGGCCCTGGAGGAATACGGAGGAGGAATCGATCCGAACCGGTCGGCCGCGGCCAACGCCCGGCGCTTGGCCGGGATCATCGCCGGCGACGACCGCTTCCGGCGGGCGCTCGGCTTCAATCGCTGGCAGGGGATCGAGTACTTCCATCAGGAAGCCTTCGACGCGATGCGCTGGCTTCTTGTGGCTTGGGCCGCCGGCTCCCGGCGGGCGGGGATGACCTCCAAAGCGGCCCGAACGATCTCCCGGGCTTTCGCCGTCTCCGACATCCTGAGGAAAGCGGAGCGCAAATCCGCCTTTGAAACCGCAAAGCTGCTCGCTGCCTTAGGCCTCTGAGAGCCGGGGCTACGACCGACGCCGGAGCGCCCGGAGGCCGGTCCAGGCGAAAAAGAACGAAACGGCGGCCAGGGCCAGGGCGATCGCGATATCCGCCGGCCGGCCGCCCCGGGCGATCAATTTCACCGTCAGAACGGCGTGATACAAGCCCAGGGCTGAAAACGCCGCGAACAGCAGGCCCAACGCCGCCCGGAATCCCTTGAGGGCGAAAACCGCCAGGAGCGCGAACGCCGCCGGGATCAAGCTCCGGCCGATGATCCGCAACCGGATCGGAGCGTCGTCGAAGGGCGGGCGGGACACGGCATAGAAAAAGAGCGGAATCCCCAGGAGGAGAAACGCCGCTCCGATCCCGAGGACCGCTTTTTTCCGCTTCAGGGCGGAGGCCAGGAGAAACGCCCCGGCGACGGCCGCGGCCGAGTAAATGAGATGGTAGCCGATTTCATTTTTCGGCACGTAGACATCCGTCAGGGGCAGAACGCCCCGGGAATAGAAGACCAAGACGGCCAGGCCGGCCGCCGCCGAACCGATCGCCGACAACATCACCGACGCGCGCTTCGCCATGGGTTTCCCTCTCCCGGAAAAGATGGGTTCATTATTCGGTCAACGGCCCGGAAATGTCAATCCGCCGCCCCCCGCCGGGGAAGGGCTCGCGGTCCTTGACATCCGGGGGGGAGATTGAATAAAAATGGAAACAACGCAGGAAGCCGGAAGGAGGAAAAGATCATGCCACGTCATCGCCGCGGACGGGTGTTTGCATTCTTGGGCGTTCTCGCCGTCTTGTTCTTCGCCGGAGGATCCGCGCCGGCGGCCGCCCAACTGCCGGAGCTGAAAACCTTGGAAGTCTTCAGCGACAACGACTGCCGGGTCACCCTCGGAACGTTCACCGTTCCTCCGAACCAGACCGGATCGAACTTCGTGTTCTCATTTCAGACGCCCTGGCAGGCCTGCCAAGGCCCCGACCGCATGGATTGGATCACCTTCGGCATCCGCGGCGCCGTCTCGGGAGAGCCGCTGTACGAATGCACGGAATATTTCGACGAACGGCCGGCCCTGGAAAACCCTGGACCGCTCGAAGGGATCACCGCCGGACCCGGAACCTATGTCGTCTATTTATTGTCCGGACGGAATACCTCCCTCCGGCTGGCCTATGCGCTCTCGGGGGAAACGCCTCCGGCCGCCGCGCCGGGGGAAGTCAAACCGGTGACGGCCTACCGGGACAGCTCCTGCAACCTCTTCCCCGGAGGCTTTCAAGTTCCGCCGGGATGCACCGCCTCCGGCTTCCGATTCCGCCTGGATTCCCCCTGGATGCAGTGCTCCGGCCCCGCCCGCGTGGACGAAATCACGTTCACGATCCGCGGCCCGGAGGGCGAAATCTACGCCTACCGGGAATACTACGACCAGCGCCCGGCGGAAGAACGGCTCGGCCCGCTGTCCAGCCTGGTCTTGAATCCGGGCAACTATGTCGTCCTGCTCGGATCGGGGCGGGACACCTACCTGACCCTGAACTACGCTCTGAGCTGTCCCCAGCCGCAGGCGGCCGCCCGCCCCGGTTACAAGACCGCGGCCCTTCTGGCCGAGATCGACACCCGCTTCGCCTCTTGGTACGTCAAGATCTGGGGAACCGGCAACGAATCGGTTTACCGCCGGGGCGCTGATTCCCAGGCTTCCCGGACATATTCCTGGACGGACATCTCCCCGGAGGTCATCTCGGACACCGACATCACCATCCTCGCCCCCGGCCGGATCTTCATCGACGCCGAGTTCCACATGGAGGACCGGCCCGAATACGACGCCGCGCGGGCTCTGTATTCGGCCGGGTCGGTTTACCCCCAAATCTGGAAGAACAATGCCTGGCAGACGCCCCCGGAAGCTTATCAGATCAACTGGCAGAATTACGCCGGCTACGCCGGAACCCGGCCGGTCCGGCCGTCCAAGACGTTCGAATACACCGGGCAGATCGGCGGGGTGATCCAGATTCTCGGAGCGGGGCTTCCCGTCCAGCCGGGGAAATTCCGGGTTTCCGTTCTTTCGGCGATCGCCGAGGACTGGAAGATCCACTACCCGTCGACGGGCAAGATCTACGTTTATTTCATCCCGGATTGACGGCCGGGACGACGGTCGGCGGGACCGGCCGTCAAACCCGGTTGCAAAGGACCTTGAAGTCGCAATAGAGACAGACGCGGTCGGCCTCGGCCGCCGGCTTGAAGGGAACCTCGCGGTCGACGATTTCGGCCAGCAATCGATCGATGATCCCTCCCATCGCCGCGATTCGTTCCGCCCGGACCGACGGCTCGACCGGCCGGCGGCCGTCCGGGGAGTCGAAGGGAGAGACTTCGATTCCGGGCCCGATCCGGCTTTTCCCGAGCATGACGAAACGGCCTTGGATGCGATCTTCCGCCCGTTCATAAAGAGCGGCGGAGAGAACGGTGTAGAGGGGCATCTGGAGGCTGCCCACGGCTTTCGGCCACGTCGCCCGGGCGCCCGGATCGAGCTTCTTCCAGTTGATCCCGAATTGTTTCTCATCGGCGGACGTCTTGTAATCCAGGACATAGAGCTCCCCTCCGCGCGTCTCGACCCGGTCGAAGCGCCCGGAGAGGGTGAACGCCCCGCGGCGGATCGTGCTCGCCTTGCGGATCCGGTTTTCCAGGTCCAGGATCACAATATCCTTGTTTTCGGCCCGGCAGGCGCGGACGACCTCGACCTGGCACCGGCTGATGTAGTCGACCAGGTGGCGCTTCGTTTGCAGCAGCATCAAGTACGCCCGGCCGCTGAGATTCGGGCCGAACGCCCGGCGGAAGAATTCCTCCACCCGGCCGCTGATCCGCTCGGCCGAGAAATCCTCCGGCCGAAGCGGCCGTCCCATCAGCGGCGCGAATTCTTCCTCCAGGACTCGGTGAACCAGCAAGCCGACGTCCTTGGCTTCGATTTCCTCGGCGATCTCCTCCCGCTCCCTCAGGCCGAGGATATAGCGGTGATGGAACCGGAGCGGGCAGCGGAGGTACGCGTCGAGCGAGGTGGCCGAATAAGTCAGCTCCCGGAGCATCCGGACGGTTTCGTCTGTTTTCGGGATCTCGTCCGGCCGGTACGGGCCGAGGGCGGCCCGGTACCGGACGGTCCCGACGGGCGTTTCCGATTTTTTTCGGGGATCCCGCTTCCGCGACTCCCAAAGCAGCCTCTCGACATAGCGGCTTCGCTCCCGGTCCCGGCCCTCGACGAAAAACAAGTGGACCCGGCGGGCTCCGCCGATCAGGACGTCGAGATAGTGCTCGATCTCCCGTTCCTTGTCGCGGGACGCGGGCAGGCCGAGCGCCCGGCGGACGCCGGGCGGAAGCAGGGAGTCGCCGCGCCGGGACGCCGGCAGGACGTCCTCGTTCACATCAAGCAGATAGACCTCCTCGAACGGGATCCCCCGCGTTTCCCAAAATCCAAGGACCTGAAGACCGCGAAGCGGCGTGCCGAAAAAGGGAACGGAGCCGGCCGCGGCCATCTTGCGGAACAGGTTGAAATATCCTTCCCGCTCCTCGAAGACCGTGTCCCGGAGGAGGGAGCCGGCCAGCCTCTCCAGCCGGGCGCAAAACGCCTCGGCGTACGGGTGGAAGAAATAATGGCGGCGGGCCGTGCCGTTTTCATACACGAAATCGAGGATGCGGCTCAGCTTGCCGGCGAAATCGCCGACCGAGGCGATCGTCCGCAGGGGCTCGAGCAGCGCCGCATGAATGGTCCGCAGATGGTCGAGAAAAGCGGCCGGGACGGGGGCGCCTTCCATTCCCCGGGACAAGCGGGCCACGGCCTCGCCGACGGCCGGTTCGGCGGCGATTTCCTCGAGCGCCCAGAAGGCCCGCCCCTTTTTTTCGGTCAGGGCCTCCTCGACGGCGTGAAAAAGGATCCGGGTCAAGTCGGACCGGCGGCCCGGCCCCGGGAATTGGATGTTTTTCGTATAAGGATGGAGGACGAAGCGCAGGTAATCCGGCGCATAGATCCGGCCCTCGGCGTCGGCCGACTGGATGACCTGGAGAAGCCGCTCAAAAAACGTGAAGACCGGCGTCCGGGTCAGGGGGTAGCCGAGGGAAATGTTATATTCCTCCGGGGCGAGGTCGTCCAGCGTTTGATGGGAGAGGGGGAACAGCGTCTCGGCCGCCGGCAGGACGACGACCTGGCGCTCGTTGAAGAGGGCCGGATCGGCGAGCTTCGGGGCCAGGAGGGAATTGAGGGCGAACACCTGGCCGTGGGTGTCGGGACACCGGGTGAACGTGATCTCCGGAAGGGATCCATCCGCCGGCCCGCCGCCGGCGGCCGCCGCCGGCTCCCGTCCGAGGCGCTCGAGAAGGCGCTCGACTCCGGCCGCTTGATGCGCGAGGAGGGTGAAATCCTCCCAGTCGAGCATCCTCCGGATCAGCTTTTCCTCCGCCGCGTTCAGGGAAAAGAAACCGGCGAAGATGAACCGGTCGGCGTCGGCGAACCGCCCGCGGTCGATCCCGTCGGCGGCCGCCCGGAGGCGCAGGGCCGGGGTGGAAAAGCCGGCGGCCTCGACCGCCGCGAGGAATTTCTCTAAAAAATACGAGAGGTCCTGGAGACGGCTGCGGGACCGATCGGTCATCAGGTCTTCCCCGGCGCCCGAGACCGCGTCCTGGACCGCTTGATCGAGCCCTTTCTCCTTCAAGGAGGCGCCGGTGAACCCGGCCGCGATCAGCTCCTCGAGGTCCCGAAAGAGCTTGACGCCGAGGGGGAAGAAATGATCGGCCGTGAGGAAACGCTCCCCGCCGAGGCGGCCCGGGGCGCTCCGCTGAATGCCCAGGAGAATCGCGACCGCGTCGAGAACGTCGATCGGCCGGTTCCGAAGGCCGAGGCTCTCCCCGTAAACGAAATCGGTGAACGCGTCGAGGGAGAAGATCCGCGGAGGGATGAATCCCGCTCCGATCCGGCCGGCCAGATGCTTGCGGAGGTAATACGCCGGCCGGCGCTCCGGGAAGACGACCCAGGATCGGGAAAGATCCCGGCCGCCGGAAGGCAGGAGGCCGGCCACGGCCTCGATCAGGCTCTCCCGCGGGGGCACCAGCCGAATCCGCCCGGCGCTCATTGCACCTCCTCGATCCGGTCCCGGTCGACGAACGACAGGAAGCCCCGGACGGGGCGGCCGGGATGGACGTCCTTCAGCAGCCGGACATAGCGGCGGATCTGCTCCCGGTAAGCTTCCGCTTCCTCCGTCCGGCCGCCGGTTTTGAAATCGATGACCATGACCGAGCCGGGGTCGAGGACGACGCGGTCCATCCGGAAAACGTCGCCTTCCGGATCGCAGATCGCGGCCTCCCGGAGGACGAAGCGGTCCGGGCGCGGCTCAAACCAATCGGCGGCGATGGATTTCCCATACGCCCGCCGCAGGACTTCCGCGGCTTCCCCGGCCGCCGTCCGCTCGGCCGAAGTGAGGCCCAGGCCTTCCCAGGCCGCGGCGACTTCCGCGTCCCATCCCGCCCGGTTGAGCTCGATTCCGGCCAGGAGACGGTGGATCCATTCGCCGCGCCGGACGCCGGCGGACTTCATGGAAGCCCGCCGATTCTCCGGAGGCTCGGTGAAACCGGCCCGATGCGTGATTTCCCGAAGGAGCCCGGATTCCTCGTCCCGGCCCTTGGCCCGAAGATAAGCCTCGGGCCCGGCCGGTCCGCCCTCCCGGAAGCTCCGGCTCAAACGGGCTCCGTCCGCGAGGGCGACCGGCTCTTCCGTCGAGGAAGGAAACGCCCGTTCCAGGAGATCGAAAGGATACTTTCCTTTTTTGCCCTTGACCCCGACAACGTACAGCTCATACTGGGCCCGGGTCAGGGCGACATAAAGCGTGTTCAGCCGGTCCACCCACTCCCGGTCCCTGGCCTCCCCGTACGCGGCACTCAGCGACGCTTCGCTCTCGGCCAGCTTTTTATTGATTTTGAGGACATGAACGCCGTCCTCCTCGTCATGGAGATAGAATTCCTCTCCCTTGAAGATCTGACCGTAAAACAGGCAGATCACGACCGGGATGGTGGCCCCCTTGGCCTTGTGGATGCTCATGATCTTGATCGCGTCCGTTTCCCGGGGGACGTCGATCGTCCAATTTTCGTCCGAATCCTCCTCGTCCGCGCTGAAGGCGAGGAATTCGCGAAGGTCGTTCCGTCCTTCGCCCTCGAAGGTCTTGATCGCTTCCAGGAGCTTGGACAGGGCGGCTTCCTCGCCGGGGAATCGTTGGAACACGTCGAATTCCCGGTACATCCGGGTCACCAGGTCGTAAAGCGGCAGATAGCCGACGCTTTTGAAGAACGGCTCGAAATAGGTCTCCCAAAGGGCCGGCCGGGCCCGGCGGAGAGCCGCGTAGCGGGGACCGCCGTCGCCGCGGGCGCAGCTCCGGAGGAATTCGCGCCGGGCGGGAAGATCGAATTCCTTTCCCGCGACCTTCGTGAAGAGATCGCCGAGGAGAAACTCGGCGAAGGCCAGATCATCGGGGGGAGAATCCAGGAAGCGGAGAAAAGACAGGATTTCCCCGATGATTTTGCGCCGCCGGATGTCGAGGCTGCTGTAGGAGACGAAGGGGATGTCGATCTCGTTGAGCCAGGAGGCGACGGCCGCGACTTCGTTGTTGCGGCCGGCCAGGACGGCCAGGTCGGCCCGGCGCCAGCCGCGGCCTAAAAGCTCCTTGATCAGCGCCTGGATCTCGCTCTTTTCGGGGGCTTCGGAATCGCCGCCGGGCACCCCGGCGTTCTCCTCCTCCCCTTCCCCGGTTTCGGCGGCCGCCCCGCCTTTGTCGAACAGGACATAGCGCACGTATCCGCGCCCCTCGCGCTCCGGAAGAACGGACTGGGTGAACTGATTGAGCCCGGACAACCCGGCCAAGCGCCCGTAATCGACGCCGTTTTTCTCCCCTTCCCCGCCGGGCGCGGAGGCCAAGCCGAGAAACACGTCCTTGACGAATTCCAGGATGACGCCCTCGCTCCGGTAGTTCATCTTCAGATCGTCCGAGAACGCCGGGGCCGAGGCAAAGCCGTCCGCGCCCTCCTCCAGGTCCCGCATGATCCGGAAATCGGCGTCGCGGAAGCCGTAGATCGCCTGCTTGGCGTCGCCGACGATCAAGAGGCTTCCTCCCCGGCTCAGCGATTCCTCGATCAGCGGCTTGAGTATCCGCCATTGGATGGGCGACGTGTCTTGGAACTCGTCGATCAAGTAATGGTAAATGCGGTCGCCCAGCCGGAAATAGACGTCGGGGACGATCCCCCGCTCGAGGTAATGGAGAAGCTCCCGGTTTACGTCGTCGAGGAAGAGAAGGCCCCGGCCGAGCTTGGCCCCCTTCATTTCCGCTTGAACCGATTGATAAGCCCGCAGGTAGGGCAGGAAAAAATCGCGGGCGTGCAGGCGGGCGTATTCGCCGACAAGCCCCTCGAGGGTCTTCCATTCCTTCTCGATCCTCGCGAGGGCTTCGGCCGCGGCCCCCTTGGCCTTGCCCCCGCCCTTGACCGGGAGCGTGCCGAATGAGCAATCGAGAAGATCGCCGAACCGGCCGTCCTCGACCGCCGGCATGATCCGGTCGCGATAGTGGCTGCGGCCGGCGAGGTCCAGGCCTGACTCTTCCACGGCCCCGCGCAGCCGGCCGGCGGTCCCCCGGATCTTTTCCCCGAGCTTCGCTTTTTCCTCCTGGAAGTCGTCGAGGACAAGCTCGCCGGGCCGGGCCGTCAGCTTTTTTTGAAACGCCTTCAACCGTTGCAGGATCTTGGGGGCCGGGTCCCAAAGAAACCGCGCTTTTTCGCTTTCCTGGACCAGGAGATAATCAAGGATCCGGCGGAAGACCTCGCCCTCGGCGCTTTCCGGCTTGACCCGGCGGAGAAACCGGGCGAAAGCGTAGTCGACCAGCTCGCCGGGATCGAGGGAGATCTCGAAATCGGGGCCGTAGCCCAGGTCGACGGCCGAGGCCCGGAAAACCATGGTCGCGAAGCTGTCGATCGTATCCACCTGGAAATCGGTGTATCCGGCCAGGATCCGCTCGACCGCCGCCTCCGAGCGGCGGCTCAGCTCGGCCGGGCTGAAGAGCCGTTCGTGAAACTCCTTGTGAAGCTTGACCCGGAGCGTTTCGGCTTTCTTTCCCTCGCCCCGATACCCTTCCTTGAGCCAGTCGAGGATCCGTTCCTTCATCTCCCGGGCGGCGTTCCGAGTGAAGGTGATGGCCAGAATGTGAGGGAGGTCCCGGGGCACGCCGGGAGGACCGTCCGTCAGGAGAAACCGGGCAAACCTTAGGGACAGGGCATAGGTCTTTCCCGACCCGGCCGAAGCCCGCGTCAGTTTGAATTCGGATCCCATCTCCGGCCAACCTACCATGCCGCCGCTTCCCCGTCAACGGCTCGATCCGGCCCCAATAACCGGCGAACCCGCTCCCCCCTTTTGCCGGCGATCTCCCCGAAGACTGAGCCGGGAGAGGAGCGGAGAAGATCAAGTTGAGCGTCCCGCCGATCCGTCCGGGCCGGAACACGGATCGGATCAGGCCGGCCGAAATCCAACCCGGCCCGGCGTCGAAAGCGCCCGTACTGATGGCCGCCGGCGGTTGTCAATCATCACGGAGATTTCCGCGGCAAATCGGCGCGCGCTTTTCCGAGGTCAAGGAAGCGCGGGAACCGGCTCATTCCAGGGACGCTCCCTTTAAAGCCCGGGTGAAGTCCCTCAACCGGCGGCGGCGCTTGTCGACGTTGAGGATATGGGTCTTGCGGAAGAGGCGGTCCGGGACGGCGGCGCGGCCCGGGTCCTTCGGCTTCGGCCTGCAAGAAAAACCTTGACCGGCCTCCGGCGGCGCGGGGAAAACGCGGCCGTTATTGATCGCCGCTTTCGATGACGGCTTGATAGACCAAGGAGCGGAACTTGCCGTGAAGGTCGCTGCCGTCCGCCGGCAGAAGCTGGGTCATCAGGACGCAGACCATCTGCTCCCGGGGATCGACCCAGTAGGTCGTGTGGTACGCGCCTCCCCAGCCGTACGACCCGACCGTCCCCGGCCGGCCGTCGCGGCCGAGCTTTTCCGTCACCCAGAAACCCAGGCCGAAGCCTTCGGGACCGTAAAGGCCGTCGAGATGATCGACGGTCATGAGAGCCACGGTTTTCGGGCTGAGCAGGCGGGCCCCGTCCAGCTCGCCGCCGTTCAGCAGCATCTGGAGGAACCGGGCGTAGTCGCCGGCCGTGGACAAAAGCCCCGCCCCTCCGGAAAAGCACCGCCTCGGTCCCTTGACATAGACGCTCCCGCGGGCGTCCTCGACCTTGGTCAGAACGCCCTTTTCGTCCAGGCCGTAGACGGAGGCGAGCCGGCCGAGCTTGCTTTCGGGGAGGAAAAAGTGGGTGTCCTTCATTTTCAGCGGTCCGGTGATTCTTTTAGCGAAGAATTCGTCCAAGCTCAGCCCGGAGACGATTTCGACCACGTATCCCAGGATATCCGTGTTGTAGCCGTAAACGAATTTTTCTCCGGGCTGGGCGTCGAACGGCAGGGCCGCCAGCTTCTTGATCACCTCTCCGACGGGCTGGTCCCGGCCGGCCAGGAGCCAGCCTTGGATCCCGGCGGCCCGGTATTCCTCCCGGGCCGGACCATAGCCGTAGGAAATCCCGGCCGAATGAGTGAGCAGATGGCGGAGGGTGATCGGGCGTTTGACCGGAACGGCCGCATATCCCTTGGCCCCCTTTTCCTCCAAGGGGACGGCGACCCGGGCCGCGGCGAATTCGGGGATGTATTTGGAGACCGGGTCATCGAGCAGCAGGCGGCCCTCCTCCATCAGCATCATCACGGCCGTTGAGGTCAAGGCCTTGGTCTGGGAGGCGATCCGGAAGACCGCGTCCTTCGGCATGGGCGCCCCCGTCTCCCGGTCGAGCGAGCCGAAGGCTTGGAAATAGGGCAGGCGGCCGCGCCGGGCGATCAGGGCGACGAGGCCGGCCGCCTTCCGTTTTTCCACCACCGACTGCAGATAGCGGGACAAGCGCTCCAGCCGCTCGGCCGAAAGGCCGGCTTCGGCCGGGGACGCCGAAGGCAGCTGGGCCAGGGCGGAGGCGAGGGAAAGGATCAGTCCGAGGAGAACCCCCAGGGCGGCCCGGCGGTTCAGCGAGGCGAGGCGGCAGGCGGACATGGCGGGGTCTCCTTCTTTATCCGGCGGCGATGCGACCCGCCGCCCACTATAAAACCCCCCGCGCCGGCTGTCAACGGGCCGAGCCGCTCTTGGACGCGCCGGCGGCTTCGAGTAGAATAGATGCATGGAAACCTTGCGCTTCGACGCGGTCGTGATCGGAGGGGGGGAAGCCGGGCTCGCGGCCGCGGTCAAGGCGGCCGAGCTGGGCGCCCGGGTCGGCCTGATCGAAAGCAGCTCCCAGCTGGGCGGGGCTTGCGTGGCCACCGGGACGCTGCCCAGCAAGACGTTCTCGATCTCGGTCGGGATGTTCGAAACCGTCAAGAAAGCCAAAAGCTTCGGCGTCCGGATCGACGGACCGGTGTCCCTCGACTTCCAGGAAGTCGTCGCCAGCCGCAACCGGCTGATGAAATGCGACATCGGCGTCATCCAATCGCATCTCCGGTCGCGGAAGGTCACGCTCGTGTCCGGCCGGGCCGCGTTCGCCGCCCCCGATCGGATCCGGGTCGCCCGGGCCGACGGAACGGAAGCCGTGATCGAAAGCTCCCGGACCATCGTCGCCGCCGGCTCCCATCCGATTCATCTGCCCGTCCTGCCCGTCGACGGCGCTACGGTCATCACCACCGACGAGATCGTCGCCCTGGCCTCTTGCCCGCCCCGGATCGTCATCATCGGAGCCGGGATCATCGGCTGCGAGTATGCCTTCATCTTCCGGACATTCGGAGCGGACGTGACCCTGATCGAGAAAACCGGCCGGGCGCTTCCCGGACAGGACAAGGACGTCGTCGCGGCCGTCGAAAAGGAATTGAAGCGCCGCGGAGTCGCCCTCCGTTTCGGGACGTCGGTCGCCGCCTGCGCCGCCGGTCCCGAGGGCGGACGCCTCGTGACGACCGAGGGCGGAGAAACATTCGCCGCCGACCTGGTCTTGACCTGCGTCGGCCGGCGCCCCTCGACGGAAAGCCTCGGGCTCGAGGCGGCCGGCGTCGCCGTCGGCGGGCGAGGAGAAATCATCGTCGACGAATGCCTGGAAACGACCGGAACGGGCATCTTCGCCGCCGGCGACGTCCTCGGCCGGAGGATGCAATCCTCCACGGCCATCCTCGAGGGCGCGGTGGCCGCGGAAAACGCCTTGGGCGGCTCCCGGACGATCGACGAGCGCTTCGTCCCCGGCGGAATCTACACCCAGCCCGAGATCGGTTCGGTCGGCCTGACCGAGGACGAGGCCGCGGCCAAGGGGATCCCGCTCATCGTCGGCTTTTGCCCCTATGCCTCCCTGGTCAAGGCCTGCAGCCTCCAGACCTTCAATCCGGGCTTTATCAAGATGCTCTTCGACCCGTCCTCCCACAAGCTGATCGGCGCCCATATCCTCGGCCCGGAATCGGCCGAGATCATTCACAATCTCGTCGTGGCCATGCGGACCGGGGCGACGGCCGAGGATTTCGTCTACTCGATTTATCACCATCCGAGCCTCTCGGAAGGCTTCCGGGAAGCGGCCCGCGACGCCCTGTCGAAAATCTGACAGGACGGATCATGGGCCGGGATTTTCTTCGCCGCGGTTTCATCGCCCGGGCGGCGGCCTCGCCCCGTTTCCCCGGGGCCGCCCGCCTCTTCACCCTCGCCGTCTTCCTCCTTCTCGTCGCCGGGGGGCTCGCCGTCCCTCACGTCTCCCCCGGCATGACCGGAATCCTGCGCAACACCAACCTGGCCTCTCTCATCGTCTGGTCGCTCTGGTGGCCGCTGGTCATCATGAGCGCGGCCGTCCTGGGACGGGTTTGGTGCACGGTCTGCCCCATGGAAATGGCGGCCTCGGCATGTTCCCGGATCGGCTTGAAAAAGCGGATTCCGCGGTTTCTCGCCTCGGGCCGGGGCGTCGTATTCTTTTATATCCTCGCCCTCCTGGGATTCATCCGGACATTTTGGGCGCACCGCTATCCCGAGCGCATGGCCCTGTTTTTTCTGTTTCTCCTGGGCTCCGCCGCGGCGGCCGGATTTCTCTTCAATCGAAGGGCGTTCTGCTCGCACCTTTGCCCCGTCGGCCGGATCCTGGGCTTGTACGCCTGCGGGGCGGTGCTGGAATGGCGCGTCCGGGATCCGGGAATCTGCGCGGCTTGCGGGGGGAAAAATTGCCTTTCCCGGCCGGAGGCGGGCCGCGGCCCCGCGGGCACCTGTCCGAGCGGGCTTCATCCGGCCGCGATCCGGGACAACCGGGACTGCCTCGTCTGCACCGAATGCTTGAAGGCCTGCCCGTCGAGGAATCTTAGGCTTTCCCCGCGAAAGCCCCTGTCCGACTTTTTCACGGGCCTGCGGCTTCGCCGCACGGACCTGTTCCTGCTCGTCCCTGTCTCCGGACTGGTCGTTTGGGAGCTGGCCGAGGAATGGGGTCCGGCCCGGAAAGCCCTCGAGGCCGTTCCGGCCGCGGCCAACGCGGCCCTCGGGCTTTCGGGCGGGGCGGCCAACTTCGTCCAGGCCGTGATTCTCTTTCTTCTTTTCCCCGCCTTGCTGCTTCTCATCCCGGCCGCGGCCGGACGGATGCTGAACAAAACGACGCTCCTGGAGTCCGCCCGGACGTTCGGCCTCCTCCTCCTTCCCGTGACGGCGTTCGGCCACCTGGTCAAAGCCCTTATCCGGATCGCCTCTCGCCTTCCCTATTACGCTCCGGCCTTCCGTGATCCCGCCGGCCTGGAAACCGCCCGGGCGATCGCCGCCGGAAGCCTGAAAATCGACGACCGGCTCGCCGCCGCCGTCGCGCCCGCCGTGAGCATCCTGGCCGTGATCGTCCTGGCCGGGGCCGTCATCTCAATCGGCCTGATCGTCCGGAAAAGCCCGGTCCTGCGGGCGTTTGGAAAAGCGGGGCGGCTGTCCCACGGAGCGTTCGCGGCGCTCTACGGTTTGGCCTTGCTCGCGGCCGCCGCCTTGGCCCGGTTCTGACCCCCGCCGGCCGGGAAGGACGCCCCGCGGGACGCCGGCTCTATTTTTGCGGGGCTTTCAAGTGCGCGTCGAACCAGGCCATGGTCCGCTCCAGCCGGTCGCGGATGTAGCTTGGCTTGGTCAGCAGATGATACTGCCCCGGGTAGACGATCAATTGCGTCGGGACCCCGAGCGTCCGCAGCGCCTGGTACATCTGTTCGCTGCCGCTGATCGGGACGTTGAAGTCCTTTTCCCCGCCCATGAACAAGGTGGGCGTGCGGATCCGGTCGGCCCGAAGGAACGGGTACGAGACCTTCGCCCAGGCGGCCGGGTCGCGCCACGGCGGCCCGAGCTCGTTGTCGTATTGCATCGTGTATTGGTCGACGCCGTACATCGCGATTTGGTTCGAGCTTCCAGCGCCGCTGACGGCCGCCTTGAAGCGGCCGTCCGCGGCGATCGTGTAGTTGGTCAGGATTCCGCCGTAGCTCCAGCCGCCGATTCCGAGCCGGTCCGGGTCGGCGACCCCCATCCGCACGGCTTCGTCCGCGCCGGCCAGCAAGTCGTCCACTTCCTTGGCGCCCCAGTCGGCAAAAATGCTCCGGGTGAAAGCCGCTCCAAAACCGCTTCCGCCGCGGTAGTTAACCGCCAAGACGACATAACCCCGGGCGGCGAACAGCTGCCGCTCCAGCTGCAGCGGATACAGGCCGAACGTCAGGGAATGGTCGTCCTGCATATTCGGGCCGCCGTGGATCCAGAGGAGCGCCGGGTATTTTTTCCCGGGCTCGTAATCCGGCGGCTTGACCATCAGCCCGCGGATTTCCGTGCCGTCCTTGCTTTTGAACCTCAGGTCCTCGACGGCCCCGAGCTTCAGCCCGGCGAACAACGCGTCATTGTGGGCGGTCAGCTTTCGGAGAGCCCCGTTTTCGAGGGCGTAGATTTCCGTAGCCGCGGCGTCGGTCGCGGCCGCGACGACGGTCCGCCCGCCGCCGCGGGCGATCTCGCTGATGACCTCGATCCCCCCGCTCACCCGCTTGACGGCTCCTCCGCCGGCCGGGACTTCAGCCGCGTATGTCCGCTGATCGTCCTCCACGAGGAAGGTCAGGGCCGAGCCGTCCGGAGTGAATTCCGCCTGGGAGACGCCGCGGTCAAGCTCGGCGGTCAGGACGCGCGGCTCGCCGCCTTCGACCGGCACGACGGCCAGCCGATCCTGGTTGTAGGCATAGTACTTCGGCTCGAATCCCTGGGTGAAGGCCAGCGTTCGACCGTCGGGGCTCCAGACCAGCCGCTGCCTGTCCGGCGCGCCGATCGTCGCCACTTGGCGCGGCTCGGCTCCGGCCCGGGCCTCGACGATGAAGATGTCGCTCATCCCGGTCCGGTCCGAATCCTCCCCGTGGCCCCGGACAAAGGCGATCCGCGATCCGTCTGGGGACCAGGCCGGATCACTCTCGTCATGATTTGTTTTCGCGGTCAGGGCGGCCAGCGTTTTCGTCCCGACGTCGAACACGTAGAGACGATCGCGGTGGGAGGACGTGAGATAGCCCACCCAGTCCCGCTTGAAAGCATACCGGTCGATGACGATCGGCTTCGCCGTCTTGGCTTTCGAATCCGCCGCCGCGTCCGGGGACTCTTCTCCTTCCTGCACGACCAGGACAAGCCGCTTTCCATCCGGCGACCATTCATAGGCGCTGAGCTCGCCCTTGACGTCCGTCAAGGGGCGGGCCTCGCCGCCGCGCCGGTCGAGCAGCCAGATCTGGGTTTTGCCGTCGGCCGGACGGGTGGAGAGAAAGGACAGGTATTTCCCGTCCGGGCTCCAGCGCGGGGCGGTGTCCGCCTCCGGCCCCGAAGTCATCGGGAGGTTGTTCCGGCCCTCCCCGTCGACCATCCAGACGGCGCTTCGCGTTTTGTCGGCCTCGCGGTCCATCCAGCCGACGGTATAAGCGATCCATCCCCCGTCCGGCGACACCTGCGGATCGGAAATCTCCAGTCCGCCCAAGACATCGTCGATCGCAAGCGGCCGCTTGGCCGGAGCTTGGGCGAAGGCGAAGGCCAGGCAAAGCCAAAGGATCAGGGCGACGGATCCGGGCGTAATAACGTTTTTTCGGGACACTCGCATCAGGGCACCTTCCTCCGATTATTTCGCGCGGGCGGTCAAACGCCGCCGACTATCTCTCTCCGGGTCGCTCAATCATGATTTCGTAATGCTGCGAACGATCATCGAAATGCGACAGGACCGCTCTCGCGCTTTTGGGAACGACGGCGGCTTCGTAGTCTTCGCCGGCGAATTCGCGGACCGCATCCAGCGAATCGAAAATCATGATCGTGACGAATTCGATTTCCCGGCCGAGATCGCGCCGGAGCAGCTGAATGCTTTTGAAGCCCCGGATGTTCCGGTTGAGAATGCCCTCGAAAATCTCTTCCTTAAGCAGCTTTTCGTATTGATCGGCGTTGTCCCGCTCCGTCCACCCGTGCCAAATCCGGCTGATCATCGTTCGTGTTCCTTCCCGGCGGAAAACGCTGTTTCTCCAGAACCCGCCGCGCGTCCATGCCCGCCATTATACCATCCGAACCGCCGATTGGAGCCGGAACTCTTTTTCCGGGCCGGCCGTTCGAGTACAATGGGGAGCCGCGGACCATTCTCCATGAGCGAAACCGACCGTCTTGAATACTACGACCGCCGGGAGGGACGGGTCAAATCGGACGCCGTTCCGGCCGCCCGGCTGACCCACTGGATCCACAACACGCGGCTCGGGCGCTGGGTCGGGGAGGTTCTTTTCGCGGGCGCGGCCGCCTCGCATCTCTACGGCCGGTTCCAGAAAAGCCGCCTGAGCCGGCGGCGGATCGGCCCGTTCATGAGAACGTACGGCGTCGATCGCGCGGATCTGGCCAAGCCGGCCCGGGAATACGCAAGCCTGCGCGATTTCTTCATCCGCGACATCGACCCCGCCCGCCGCCCGTTCGTTTCCGGGTCCGAAGCCTGCGCCGCTCCGGCCGACGGGAGGATTCTCGCCTACCCGGATCTTCCGGCCGACCGGATTTTTCCCGTCAAGCGGGCTCTTTTCAACCTCCGGGACTTTCTCCGGGACGACCGCCTGGCCGAGGACTTCGCCGGGGGCACGCTGGTCGTCAGCCGGCTGGGCATGGGGGATTACCACTATGTCCATTTCCCCTGTTCCGGGATTCCCGCCCCGGCGATTTCGCTCCCCGGAAAATACCGGCCCTCGGGACCCTATTCCCTGAAACGGACGGTCCCTTATTTCCGGGAAAACCACCGGATGATCACCCTGTTCGAGACGGAACGTTTCGGCCGGGCGGCGATCGTCGAGGTCGGAGCCTTCGCCGTGGGCTCGATCCGCCAAGTTTTCCGTCCCGGCGTTCCGGCGGCCAAGGGAGACAAGAAAGCGCGTTTCGAGCCGGGCGGGTCGACGGTCGCCCTCCTTTTCCGGAAAGGGACGATCGAAGTCGACGCCGACCTTCTCGCCCGCACGGCCGACGGAATGGAAACGTACGTCCGCCTCGGAGAGTCGATCGGCCGGGCCGCGGCCGCTTCGAATCCTCGCCCCGCGCCTTGGCTCGCCCCGGCCGAATCGGGCGAAAGCCTCCTCCCCGCGGGAAACAAACACGCGGACATCAGCCGCCCGGGCGAAAGCGGTTCCTGAATCGTGTCCCTCCGCTCGTTCCAGTTCGACCCGTCCCTGACCCGGGAATTCATCGCCTTCGGCCGCTCGCTTCACGCCGGAAGCCCCCGGCGCGTCCCGCCGTTCCGCCGCGAGATCGTCCGCCAGCTGAGCCCCGATTTCTATTTTTATCAACGGGCCGGAAATGATCATCGCCGATTCCTTGCCTATCGGTCCGGCCGCGTCGCCGGCCGGATTGCGGCCATGGTCAACGCGGAGATCCGGGATCAGAACCGGTTCCCGGTCGGCCTGATCGGCTTTTATGAATGCGTGGACGACGACGGCGTCGCGGCCGAGCTTCTGGATGCGGCCCGGCAGTGGCTCCGGACGGAACACGGCGTCCGGAGGATCCGGGGACCCATGAATTTCGACTTCTGGCACGGCTACCGGTTCCTGACCAAGGGATTCGACCGCGAACCGTACTACGGCGAGCCCGACAACCCGGCGTATTACCCGGAACAATTCGAGCTCGGCGGCTTCGCGCCGCTTCGGGCGTGGAATTCGATCGAGATCAACGGCCGGGAAAAGCTGGAGGCCTTGATCGCGCCGTGGAGGAAAAGGCATGAGCTCCTCCTCGAGCGGGGGTACCGGTTCGTCCCGGCGACGCGCCTGGATCTCAGGAAGGAATGGCCCGCGCTGCACGGCCTGATCGACCGGTCATTCGACGGTTTTCCCGATTACACGCCGATTCCGTTCGCCGAGTTCAAATCGCTTCTGTCGGGTGTGGGATTCGCCCTGGCCGCGGACGTTTCGGGTTTCGTTTATGATCAAGCCGGGCGGGCGGTCAGCTTCGGCGTCATCTTCCGCGACCTGGCCGGCGCGGTCCGCGCCATGAACGGCCGGATCACGCCCCTTGGCGCGCTCCGATTCCTGTCCCGCCTCCGGAAGCGCCGGCGCTTCAATTTCTTCGCGGCCGGTTCCCTCCCTGAGGAGGAAGCGCGGGGGACCGGAGTGGGGAGAGCGGGATTCTTCGCCATGATCGACGAGTCGCTCCGCCGCGGTTATACGGAATTCATCTTCGCCCAAATGCCCAAGGATCAGCCCATTCAAGCGTTCTTCCGCCGGCTGAAGATCGAACCGCAGCGCGAATATACCCTGTACGAGCGCGAGGCATGAGCCGGTTGGAGGTCAGGTACGCCCAATGCTGGGAGGATCCCCTTCTCAGCCGGGAGGCGCTTGCCGTCGGCCCGGACGACGATGTCCTGGCCATCGCTTCCGGGGGAGAAAACGGCCTGGCTTTCCTTCTCGATCGGCCGCGCTCGGTGACCTTGATCGACCGGAATCCGGCCCAGATGCACCTGGTCGAGCTGAAAGTCCTGGCCGCCCGGCGGCTCGACCGCGAAGAGCTTCTGGGCTTTCTCGGCGCCCAGGCCGGACCGGACAAGGACCGTGTATACGACGTACTGCGGACGGGCTTGAGCGGGCCGGCCCAAGCCTTTTGGGACCGGCGGCGAGGCTTGATCCGGGACGGCCTGTTTCACTGCGGCCGGTATGAGCGTTTTTTCCGGGCGGCGTTCCGTTATGTCCTTCCCTTGATTCATTCCCGAAAGACGCTCCGGGCCTTGCTCGGCCGCCCCACGGTCGAGGAGCAGGCGGCGTTTTACCGGGACGTTTGGACCAACCGGCGGTGGCGGACGCTGTTCCGCTTGGTGTTCGGAAAGCATGTGTTCGGCCGATGGGGGCGGCAACGGTCCCATTACCGCTACGTGACCGCGGCCGACACCTGGCGGCTTTACTACGACCGGGCCGAGCGGGAGCTCAGCCAACGCCTCGTCCGGGATCATCCCGGCCTTGCTTATTTTTTCAAGGAGAGCGCCTACCCCCGGCCGGAGAACCTTCCGCTATGGCTGCAAGCCGCTCATTTCCCGGCGATCCGGGAAGGATTGGACCGGTTGAAGCTCCGGGCGGCCGGCCTGGATGAAATCCTCGCGGCGTCCCGTCCCGGCGATTTCTCGAAATTCAACCTCTCCAACATCTTTGAATACATGGCGGCCGGGGAGTACGAAAGGGCGCTCGGCGGAATCCTTCGCGTTTCCCGGCCGGGGGGACGTCTCGCTTTCTGGACGATGTTCGTCCCCCGGCCCGTCCCTTCGCCGCTTTCCGCGCGATTCGCCCCGGTCTTCCCGGACGGAAGCCCGGGCCTCGCTTACCGGACGTGGACCTTGTTTGAGGATTTCCACGCCTGGCGCCTCCTCTGAGTCCCGGAGTCCCGGCTGTTTTTCAGGCAGGGTAAAGCCGCGGCCCGGTTTCTTTTCTCCATCCCGTTTTCCGCCACATGACGTTGATTCTGCGCCGGTCCGCGGGGCTGAAAATCCCCCGCTCCAGGAGCAACCCGACCAGCTCGACGAACGATCCGCCGTAGACGCGCCGGGCCAGCGCGCTGAGAAGGTCGCCGACCGTTTCGTCCTTGCCGTACAGGGCCGCGTATAAGTATTCCCGGCCGGATTTTCTCCGGCTGAGCCAGCCGTACCGCTCGAGGCGGGTCATTTGAACCTGGACGGTGGTCCGGCGGACCTTCTTCCGCCGGGCGGCGTTGAGGGCGGTCCAGACATCGTTGATCGAGGCTTCCGGCCGGGCCCATATTTCCCGCATGATTTCCAGGCTTTCATCCGACAGGACTTCGTGTCTCATGGCGTCCTCCGTTTCGAGGCCGTTTCCCCTCCTCATAATACGACATTTGTCGTTTATTTTTCAATCCATTATTTTCATAATATTTTCTTGACAACCGTTTTTTCGTGTGATATGAGAAACGCATTCTCTATCGGTTTTCGAGGAGTCATGTCTTCGACAATTCGGCTCCCGGCCTCGAGAAAACCGCCCCTTCCCCGGGGAAAGACCATCCCCTCGCCCGATCTTCCCGCCCCTTCTCTTCCTTTCATAATTTTCATTCCTGACTAGCAAAAACTCCGAAGGAGGTTTGACGCGTGGATGTCCAAATTGACCGCGTGAACGCCTTTATCCGGAAGCACCAGAACCAGAAAAAGGCCCTGATCGCGATCCTCCAGGACGTCCAGGCGGAGTACAGCTTCCTGCCCCAGGAGGCCCTCCGGCAGGTGGCCCGCTCCGTCGGTCTCCCGCTCATCGACGTCGTCGGGGTGGCCACGTTTTTCCGGGCTTTCAGCCTGAAGCCGCGCGGCCGCCACGTCGTGACGGTGTGCTCGGGAACGGCCTGCCACGTCCGGGGCGGGCCCAAGATCCTGGAGGAATTCGAGCGGCAGCTCGGCGTCGGTCCGGGCGAAACAACGCCCGACCGCAAGTTCACCCTCGAAACCGTGGCCTGCCTCGGCTGCTGCGCGATCGGACCGGTCGTGGTCGTCGACGGCGACTTCCATGCCCAGACGTCGACCCGCAAGGTCGCGGCCATCATCAAGCAGTACGGGAAGAAGTGAGCCTCATGAGAGTCGTCCCGATCAAAACGCTCGCTGTCTTGGAACAGACGATCGCCGCCCACGAGCGGCTTCGGAAAAAAGACCGGAGGCCTATCCTGACCGTTTCGGCCGGCACCTGCGGCCGGGCCCGGGGAGCCCTCAAGGTCGTCGACGCTCTCCGGACTTCCCTCCGGAAGGCCAAGCTCGACAAGAAAGTCCGCCTCCGGGTCACCGGCTGCCACGGGTACTGCGAGGCCGAGCCGAACATCATCGTCCAACCCCACGACCTGTTCTACCAGAAGGTCGATCCGAAGGACGCGGCCCTCGTCGTCTCCGAAACCATCCGGAAGAAAAAGCCGGTCCCGGGGCTGTTCTTCCGTCATCCCGCCACCGGGAAGCCGGCGAAACGGGAAAAGGACATCCCCTTTTACGCCAAGCAAAAGCGGCTGGTCCTGGGCGACAACGCCCGGATCGATCCCACCTCGATCGACGATTACTTCTCCATCGGCGGTTACTCCGCCCTGGCCAAGGTCCTGAGGAAGCTCGGACCGGAAGACGTCATCGCCGAGATCAAGGCCTCCGGCCTGCGGGGCCGCGGCGGGGCCGGCTTCCCCACCGCCCTGAAGTGGGACCTGGCCCGCAAACAGCCCGGCTCCGTCAAATACGCCATCTGCAACGCCGACGAGGGCGATCCCGGGGCTTACATGGACCGCAGCCTCCTGGAGGGCAATCCCCACCGGGTCCTCGAAGGCATCATGATCGGGGCGTTCGCCATCGGGGCGACAGAGGGCGTCATCTACGTCCGGGACGAGTATCCCTTGGCCGTCAAGCACGTGACCATCGCCATCGAGGCCCTCCGCAAGCGCCGCCTCCTCGGCCCGGACATCCTGGGCGCCGGCTTCTCCTTTGATTTCCGGATCGTCAAGGGGGCGGGCGCTTTCGTCTGCGGCGAGGAAACGGCCATGATCGCCTCGATCGAGGGCCGGACGGGCGAGCCCCGCCAGCGCCCGCCGTATCCCTCGGTCCGGGGGCTCAACGGCAAGCCCACGGTCATCAACAACGTCGAGACCTGGGGCAACGTTCCGATCATCATCTCCGGCGGCGGGGCGGCCTTCGCCAAGATCGGGACGCCGGGCAGCAAGGGCACCAAGATCTTCTCCCTCGTCGGCAAGATCAACAACACCGGCCTGGTCGAAGTCCCGATGGGCCTCACCCTCAAGGAAATCATCTACGACATCGGGGGCGGCATCCCCGGGGGCCGGCGCTTCAAGGCCGTTCAGACGGGCGGCCCCTCGGGCGGCTGCCTCCCGGCCGGCAAGCTCGACCTTCCGATCGATTACGAGGGCCTGGCCGCCGCCGGCTCGATCATGGGCTCGGGCGGCATGATCGTCATGGACGAGAAGACGTGCATGGTCGACCTGGCCCGGTATTTCCTCAATTTCCTCCGCGACGAGTCCTGCGGCAAGTGCGTCTCCTGCCGCGAGGGGACGCAGAGGATGTGGGAAATCGTGTCCCGGATCGCCGAAGGCAAGGGCCGGGAGGAGGACATCGGCACCCTGGAAGACCTGGCCGCGGCCTGCCGGGACGCTTCAATGTGCGGCTTGGGCCAGACGGCCGCCAACCCGGTCCTGTCCACCCTCCGTTACTTCAAGGAGGAGTACCGCCAGCACATCCGGCGGAAAAAATGCCCGGCCCAGGTCTGCAAGGAAATCGTCTCCTCCCCCTGCCAGTACGTCTGTCCCATCGGCCAGGAAGCCTCGACGTACATCGCCCTCATCGCTTCCGGCCGGTACGAGGAAGCTTTCCGGGTGATCATGAAGGACAATCCCCTTCCCTCGGTCTGCGCCCGGGTCTGCCACCACCCCTGCGAGCTCGCCTGCCGGGCCGGCGAGTCCGGCGAGCCGATCTCAATCCGCGGCCTCAAGCGCTTCGTCACCGACTGGGCGGAGAAGAGCGGGATCCGCCTCGTCCCCCCCAAGATCGAGCAGAACCGGGAGAAAATCGCCATCATCGGCTCGGGACCGGCCGGCCTCACGGCCGGCTACTACCTGGCCTTGAAGGGATTCCGGCCGACGATCTTCGAGGCCCTGTCCGTGGCCGGCGGCATGATGGCCGTCGGAATCCCCGACCATCGCCTCCCCGGGCCGCTCGTCCAGAGGGAAATCGCCGACATCAAGAACGCCGGCGTCGAGATCCGCCTGAACAAGACCCTCGGCCGGGACATCACCATCGACGGGCTCTTCAAGTCCGGCTACAAGGCCGTCTACTGCGCGACCGGGGCGGGGAAATCCCTCCGGATGGGCATCCCCGGAGAGGACGCCGAGGGCGTTCTTCATTCGCTGGAGTACCTCCGCCAGGTGAACATGGGGAAAACGGTCCCGATCGGCCGGCGGGTGGTCGTCGTCGGCGGCGGTAACTCGGCCGTCGACGCCGCCCGGGTCGCCTTGCGCGATCCCGATTGCGAAAAAGTGACCATCTTCTATCGCCGGACCAAGGCCGAGATGCCGGCCATCGCCGAGGACGTCGAGGCGGCCGTCGAGGAAGGGGTGGACATCCGCTTTCTCGTCACTCCGGTCAAGGTCCTGATGAGCTTCGGAAAAGCGGTCGGGATCGAATGCCAAAAGATGAAGCTGGGCGAGCCCGACGCGAGCGGCCGGCCGCGGCCGGTGCCGGTTGAGGGCTCGAATTTCGTTCACAAGCTCGACACCCTGATCCTGGCCATCAGTGAACGGCCCGACACGTCGTACATCGGCGAAGGCGACGAGATCACCCGCCACGGAGAAAACATCGTCATCGACGCGGAAACGGCCATGACCACCCGGGCCGGGGTGTTCGCCGGCGGCGACGCCGTGACCGGCCCGAACATGGTCGTCGACGCCATGGCCGCGGGCAAGCGAGCCGCCGAGATGATCGCCAAGTATGTCGAGGGCAAAACCCTCAAGCCCGATTACAAGCTGTCCCGGCCGTCCCTCTTTGCCGCCCCGCCGGCCCTGTCCGACGAGGAGATCCAGAAAGCCCGCCGCCCGGCGATGAGCCGGCTCTCGACCAGAGACCGGAGGAACAATTTCCGGGAAGTGGAGCTGGGCTTGACCGAGCGGGCGGCCGTCCGGGAAGCCCGCCGCTGCCTCCGCTGCGACCTGGAGACCGAGGACGGCAAGGCCGCCCTTAAGGCGATGAAGGAGAAGCCATGATCCCTATCCTCATGAACGGCTTGGAAGCTCAGGCGGAGGAGCACTGGACCGTCCTGGAGGCGGCCCGCTTCTACGGCCTGGAGATCCCGACCCTCTGCTGGATGGAGGGTCTCACGCCGTGGGGCGGCTGCCGCCTCTGCCTGGTTGAAATCGGAGAACCGCCGAAATCCCGACTCGTCTCGTCCTGCACCTACCCCGTCGAAAAGGGCCTGGCCGTCCGCACCGACACCCGGCGGGTGATCGAAGCCCGGCGGGTGATGATCGAGCTCATGCTCTCGACGGCGCCCATGTCCAAGAAGATCCAGGACCTGGCCTCCAAGTTCGGCGTCACCCGGCAGCGCTTCCCGCCCCGCGACGAGGAATGCGTCTACTGCGGCCTCTGCATCCGGATGTGCAACGAGCAGATGGACGCCCGGGCCATCGGCTTCCAGAACCGGGGCTACAAGCGCAAGATCTCGACGCCGTTCGACGTCCGCTCGGAAGAGTGCCGGCTGTGCGGCGGCTGCCTCTATGTCTGCCCGGCCTGCTCCGCCCGATGCGGCGGGCCGAACGCCGACACCGATATCTGCAACGCCTGCCTGCAGATCGAACCCACGTGCCTCGAACAATACGACGAGCTGAATTGCTGGATGTACGACGCCGGACGATGCGGCTCCTGCGTCCAGGAAAAGAAGCGTTGACGGACATCATCTAAAGGAGGTCACCGGTCATGTCATTCACCAGACTCAATCGGAGCGCGGCGACGCTGACGAAGAACCGGACGGAAGGGTCGATCAGCCCCTTCAGCGGCATGTGCGTCACGTGCGTGGACGGCTGCATCGGGATGTGCGAAATCGGGAAATCCGCCTACCGGGCGGCCGAGGTCCTTTATCCCCAGCCGTTCGGGATCATCACCGCCGGCTCGGAGAAGGAATACCCGTTCGACCTGTCCCACTTCTCGATCATGGGAACGGCCGCCGGGGCTTACGGCTGCGAGGCCGATTCGGACAAGGCGACGTTCGAGAAGGTCTCGACCGAAACGGCCATCGGCCGGGCCAAGGACATCAAGCTCAAGCTGCCCTTCATCGTCCCGGGCATGGGCTCGACCAACGTGGCTAAGAACAACTGGGCCGGGATCGCCATCGGGGCGGCCATCAGCGGGGCCGTCTTGACCGTGGGCGAGAACGTCTGCGGGATGGACGAGGAGTCGGAGATCAAGAACGGCCGGGTCGTCCGCTCGCCGGACATGGAGATGCGGGTCCGGAGCTTCCAGGACTGGTCGGACGGCTACGGCGACGTCGTCGTCCAGGCCAACATCGAGGACGGCCGGCTCGGCGTCCAGGAATACGCCATCGAGAAGCTCGGCGTGGAAACGGTCGAGCTCAAGTGGGGCCAGGGGGCCAAGGACATCGGCGGCGAGGTCAAGATCAAGAACTTGAAAAAGGCCCAGGAGCTCAAGCGACGCGGATACATCGTCCTGCCCGACCCCGAGGACCCCGACATCATCGCCTCCTTCGAAAAGGGCAGCTTCAGGGAATTCGAGCGACACTCCCGCATGGGCATGGTCGAGGAGGAGACGTTCATGAAGCGGGTCGAGGACTTGCGCCGGGCGGGAGCCAAGCGCGTCTTCCTCAAGACCGGCGCCTACCGGCCGGCCGACCTGGCCCGGGCGGTCAAGTACGCCTCCAAGGCCAAGCTCGACCTGCTGACCGTCGACGGGGCCGGCGGCGGAACGGGGATGAGCCCCTGGCGGATGATGAATGAATGGGGCGTGCCCTCGGTCGAGCTCTGGAGCCTGGCCCACCAGTTCGCCCGGAAGCTGGACAAGAAGGGCGAGTACGTCCCGGACATCTGCTTCGCCGGAGGAGTGACCTTCGAGGACCAGATCTTCAAGGCCCTGGCCCTGGGGGCTCCCTACGTCAAGGCGGTGGGCATGGCCCGGAGCGTCGTGGCCGCGGCCATGGTCGGCAAGACCATCGGCAAGCGCGTCGACGAGGGCCAGATCCCGGTCTACGTCGAGCGGTTCGGGAGCTCCGTGGACGAAATCTTCGTCACCGCGCCGGAGCTGAAACGGCGTTTCGGCAAGCGCTACGCCGACCTGCCGCCCGGGGCCATGGGGGTCTACAGCTACTTCGCCCGGCTGAGCCAGGGCCTGCGGCAGATGATGGCCGGCAACCGGAAGTTCGGGCTGTCCTACATCACCCGGGACGACATCGCGGCCCTGACCAAGGAAGCCTCCGACATCAGCGGCATTCCCTACGTGCTCGAGATCGACAAGGACGAGGTGGAGAAGATCCTCAAGAGCTGAGACACCGAAGGCGGGAAAGAGAACCGAAGGGAGGGGGGCTTTCCCCCGTCCCTTTGGCTCCCGCGGGGGGAAAATGCCGAACGAGCGCTTCGCCGGACCGATTTCCGGAAGACGGAAAGGCGGCGCTTCCCCTGAAGCTCGGCGTCTCCTCGGCCCTGATTCCCCTGGGCACGGCCGTCGTCCCGGCCGCCGCCTTTTCCTACGGGCCGGCCCGGGCCGCGGCCCGGGCCGCGCCGTCGGAAGCCCTGCGGTACGAGTGACGACGAGCCGGACTCCTCTTTCGCTCATTCCTTTTAGAGAAAGGAGCCGCGCGGATATCGGTCCTGTTCTCGAAAGGCGGGTCCTCATGATAAACTCCATCCCGTCATGAAGCCCGGACCATGAACCATAGAACGATCTCCCCGCCCGAACCCAGACTGGCCCCCTTCGGCTGGGACGCCGGCTTTGAAAAAGCCGCCGCCGAGCTTCGGACCGCCGGTTATCGCTTCGCCCGGGTGGCCGTCGAGCATAAGGAGCGGTACCTTCTCCTCTCGGCCGCCGGCGAGCGGCCGGCCGAAGTCTCCGGCCGCTTCATGTTCGACGCCGACTCTCCCTCCGATTATCCCAAGGTCGGCGACTGGGTCGCGGTCAGAGACGAGCCCTCCTGGGAGACCGCGATCATCCACGCCGTCCTCCCGCGGCGGACCCGGCTGGTCCGAAAAACCGCCGGGAGAAAGACCGAGGAGCAGGTCCTGGCGGCCAATATCGACGTGATCTTCCTCGTCCAGGGGCTGGATCATGATTTCAACCTCCGCCGCCTCGAGCGGGAGCTCGTCATGATCCGGGAAAGCGGGGCCGAGGCGGTCGTCCTCCTCAACAAGGCCGACCTCCGGACCGACATCCCCGCCTTGGTCGCCGCGGCCCGGGACGTCGCCCCCGGAACCGAAGTGCTGGCCGTTTCCGCCCTCGCCCCGGGGGGGCTGGAGGATCTTCAGGCGCGTCTCCGGCCCGGAAAAACGCACGTGTTTCTCGGCTCTTCGGGCGTAGGCAAATCCACCATCATCAACGCCTTGTCCGGGACCGCCCGCCTGGCCGCCGCTCCCGTCCGGGAAGATGATTCCAAGGGACGGCACACGACCGCCCGGCGGGAGCTTCTCCTCCTGCCCGGCGGGGCCCTTCTCATCGACACGCCCGGCGTGCGGGAGTTTCAATTGTGGGAGGCCGGCGGAGCCGTCGAGGACGTCTTCTCCGACATCGCCGCCCTGGCCGCCGGCTGCCGCTACGCCGATTGCGCCCACATCGGCGAAAAGGGATGCGCCGTCCGCGAGGCGGCGGAGTCCGGAGCGCTTCCGGCCGGACGCTACGAAAGCTACCTGAAGCTGAGGAAGGAGCTGGCTTCCCTGGAAGTCCGGCGGCGGGAAAAGCCCGGGTCGGACAAAAAAGAATGGTCGCAAGACATCCGCTCGGCGTTGAAAACCTTCCGGAAGGTCAATCCCAAAAGCCGCTTCCGGGACTGAGACCGGGCGGCCGCATCCGCTTTTGAGAATCGTTTGGAGGGAGTGAAACCGGATCTCGCCCCGGCGGTATTTCCGCAAGAAATCGCAAGCTTGGGCATCCCGGAAGGACTTGGGAAGCCGTTTGGGCATGGATACGCCTCCCTTCAGTTCTGGATGTAGATCCCGACCTTTTGGAGGAGTCCACTTTTAAACTTTAAATGCCCTAAAAACAGTCCACTTTTAAAGTTTAAATGACAAAACTCGCACAGGCCGTTGACTCGATCCGCGCCGGGCGATAAAATCATTTCTTGACCCAAGTACGAAATCATCGATCCATGAGAACGCATATGCCGGCGGGGAACGATCGTTCCGCCGCGGCGACATTTCCATCTCCCCCGAGGAGGATCCCATGAAATCCTTTGCCGCCTGGTTTGTGTCCGCGATCCTGTTCCTGGCCGCTTCGGCCTCGGCCGCGCCGGAAAGCCTGCTGCTCCGCGAGCCCGACATCTCGGCGACGCGGATCGTCTTCGCCTACGGCGGCGATCTCTGGACGGTTCCCCGCACGGGAGGGGACGCCGTGCGGCTGACGTCCTTTCCGGGAGTGGAAAGCAACCCGAGCTTTTCGCCCGACGGAAATCTGGTGGCCTTCTCCGCGGCTTACGACGGAAACACCGACGTCTACGTGGTTCCGTCCGCCGGCGGCGAGCCCCGCCGCCTTACCTGGCATCCGGGCGAGGATCTCGTCCGCGGCTGGACGCCCGACGGCGGCCGGGTGCTGTTCGCCTCGGGACGAACCGGAGCCCCGCTCTCGTACCCGAAACTATGGACGGTCGCCCTGGAGGGAGGAATGCCCGAGCCGCTGCCCCTGCCGCGGGTCTTTAAGGGCGCTTTTTCCCCCGACGGCAGGCGGATGGCCTACCAAATGATCGAACCGTGGGAGTCCGAGTTCCGCAACTACCGCGGCGGCCAGAACAATCCCCTCCGCCTCATCGACCTGGAGACGTTGGAGGAAGAGAAGCTTCCCTGGGACGGGGCGAACGACAACACGCCGGTTTGGCTTGGCGGCACGGTCTACTTTCTGTCCGACCGCGATTACGCCATGAATGTCTGGGCCTGCGACCTCGCCACCCGGGAAGTCCGCCAGCTCACGCGCTTCGCCGACTTCGACGCCAAGCAGATCGCCGGCGACGGCGGCACCCTGGTGATCGAGCAGGGCGGCGGTCTCCACGCCCTGGACCTCGCCAGCGGCAAACTCGAAAAAATCGCCGTGTCCGTCCGGGGCGATTTCGCCTGGGCCCGCCCCCACTGGATCAAGGCCGGAGAGAGGCTGACCGAGCCGGCTTTATCCCCCACGGGGAAACGGGCCGTCTTCAGCGCCCGGGGCGAAATCCTCAGCGTTCCGGCCGAGAAGGGCGATCCCCGGAATCTCAGCGGAGATCCGGCCGCGGCCGACCGCAGCCCGGCCTGGTCGCCGGACGGGGAAAAGATCGCTTGGTTCTCGGACGCCTCGGGCGAATACCAACTGGTGATCGCCGACCAAAAAGGCGAAAACAGGTCGGTCATCCCCCTGCCCAAACCGACCTTTTTCTACTCGCCGGCCTGGTCGCCGGATTCCTCCTCGATCGCCTTCACCGACGCCAACCGCGATCTCTGGATCGCCCGGGTCGCCTCCAAGGCGATCACCCGCGTCGACACCGAGGGCTTCGCCCATCCCGAGCGGATCATCTTCCCCTGCTGGTCCCCCGATTCGAAATGGCTCGCCTATGCCAAGCGGCTCCGCAACGAGTACGGGGCGATCTTCGTCTATTCCGTGGACAAGGGAACGGCGACGGCCGTGACCGACGGCATGTCGGACTGCCGGATGCCGGTCTGGGACGCTTCCGGCAAATACCTGTACTTCCTCGCCTCCACCGACTACGGTCTCAATGTCGGCTGGCTCGATCTGTCTTCTTTCGAGCGTCCGATCACCCGGAGCCTCTACGCCGTCGTTTTGGCCAAGGACGGCCCTGATCCGCTCGCCCTCGAAAGCGACGAGGAAACCGCGGCGAAGGCGGAGGACAAGGGCCCGGCCGGCAAAAAACCGGGCAAGAATAAAGCCGAAGCGGCCGGGGACGCGGATAAGGGGAAGGACAAGACCGTTCCAGCCGTGACCATCGATTTCGACGGTCTCGCCCGGCGCATCGTCCCGCTTCCCGTCAAGGCCCGCGATTACCGGCTGCTGGCGGGCGGCGACGCGGGAGTGCTTTTCCTCGGTGAGCTGATTCCCGGAGAGGAAAGCCTCCTCGTCCACCGCTGGGACGCCAAGGAGCGGAAAACCAAGGAATACCTGAGCGGCGTGTCCGACCTCGCCGTCTCGGCCGACGGAAAGAAAGTCTTGTACGGACTGGACGGCAAGACCTGGGGAATCGTCGACGCGTCCGGATCGCCCAAGCCGGGCGATGGCAAGATCGCCGCCGACAACCTCCGCCTCTATGTCGATCCGGCGGCCGAGGGCCGGCAGATCTTCAAGGAAGCCTGGCGCTTCCAGCGGGATTATTTCTACGTCCGCAACGTCCACGGCGCCGACCTCGACGGACTCTACCGGGCCTATGCCCCCTGGGTCGAGCATGTCCGGCACCGGGCCGATCTCAATTACATTCTCGACATCCTCGGCGGCGAGACGTCCATCGGGCATTCGTTCGTCGGCGGCGGGGACATGCCCGCCGTGGAATCCGTTCCCGTCGGCCTGCTCGGCGCCGATTTCTCCGTCGACTCCGGACGCTACAAGATCGTCCGGATCTACTCGGGGGAAAGCTGGAATCCCGATCTGAAGGCCCCGCTGGCCGGACCGGGGATCGACGTCAAGGAAGGCGACTACCTGCTCGCCGTCAACGGCCGCGAGATCGAGGCCGGCCGGAGCCTCTTCAGCTACTTCGAGCGGACAGCCGGCGTCCAGACGCGGATCAAGGTCAACGCCAAGCCTGAGGCGGCCGGCGCCCGGGAAATCACGGTGGTTCCGGTCCGCAACGAGGCCGCCCTCCGGAGGGCCGGCTGGATCGAGGACAACCGCCGCCGGGTCGACGCCTTGTCCGGAGGCAAGCTGGCCTATGTCTGGCTGCCGGACACGGCCGATGGCGCTTACATCAACTTCAACCGTTACTTTTTCGCCCAAAAGGATAAGAAGGGCGCGGTGATCGACGAGCGCTGGAACCAGGGCGGCCAAATCGCCGATTACGTCATCGACCTCCTGGCCCGGCCGCTTCTCGGCTATTTCAACAACCCGATCGGCGACAAGCAGCCCTGGACGGCGCCCAACGCCGCGATCTTCGGCCCCAAGGTGATGATCATCAACGACGCGGCCGGTTCCGGCGGAGACATGATGCCCTACATGTTCAAGGAGAGGGGCATCGGCCCGCTGGTGGGCACGCGGACCTGGGGCGGGCTCGTCGGGATCTGGGACGTGCCCTCGCTCATCGACGGCGGACGGATCACCGCCCCCCGCGGAGGCTTTTACAACACGGCCGGGGAATGGGACGTGGAGAATAAAGGCGTCGCCCCCGACATCGAAGTCGAAATGAGCGTCAAAAGCGTCGCCGCGGGCGGAGATCCCCAATTGGAAAAAGCCGTGGAGGCGGCCATGGAAGCGCTCAAAACCGGCGAGGTCAAGCTCCTGCCCCAGCCTCCTGATCCGGTCCGCGTTCTCCGGCCGCGCCGCTAGGGCGCCGGCCGGATGGCCGCGGTCCCGGCGGCGCCGGGGCCATCCTTCTCGGCGAAGGAGAAGTGCTGCTGGACGATCACCCAGCGGCCGTCGCGTTTTTCCAGGACTCCGGTCCAGCGGGTGTTCTCCCAGACGGCCGGGCGGCCTTTCCATTCGTTGACGTCGTCGAGGAGGCAGAAAAACCAAGCCGTGTCGCCGGACTTCGAGATCGTGATCTTGAGATCGCGGATGTCGTAGCGGACGGCCTTGAAATCGGGGCTGCCCCAAACGGTCTCCGCTTTCTTGAATTCCTCGATTCCCCTGACGACCCGGCCGTCCGGATGCACCTCGAGGAAATCCGCGTCCCCGGCCATGACGCGGTAGAGCAGGCCGAAATCCTTGGTTTGGGCCCAGCCGATGGCCGCCCGGATGGATCGCTCGATCTCCGCCCGCGCGCCCCCGGCCGGCGTTTCTTCGGCCGGTTTCGGCCGGGCCTCTTCGATGACGCCGGCCCGGACCCAGTAGACGTGGCTTTCCCCGTCCCTCTGGCTCAAGAAGAAAAGATACCGGCCGTCGGCGGTGACGACGGGACAGAGCTCGATGGACGGGCTGTTGACGTCCGGCCCGAGATTGACCGGCGCGGACCAGGCGCGGCCGTCCTCCCGGAAGCTCACCCAAAGGTCATAATCGCGGGAAAAAATCAGATAGCTCCCGTCCGGGGCGACAAAAGGCGTGGTTTCCGGTCCGGGCGAGTTGATCGAGCCGCCCAGGTTCACCGGCGCCTCGTATTTTCCTCCGGACCGACGGGCGAAATAGATGTCCGTCATCCCCGAGGAATCGGCTCCCTCCCCCGCGAAATAAACATTTCCGGATTTGTCCAAGGAGAATTCCCAATGCATGTTATGAGCGTTGACGGCCGGGTCGAGAAACCGGGGCTCGGACCAACCGCCGTCCGTGGTCCTGTCGGCCAGCCAAATCCGCTCTCCCGGGGCCGCCGTTTCCCCGGGGAGAAGCCGCCGGGAGAGGAAATAGATCGTTTGTCCCTCGGGAGAGAAAAACGGAACGTCGTCGTCATCGCCGGGACGGGAGAAAGCGGCGGGGGCCGGAGCGGTCCAGCGCCTGTCGACGCGCTTCATCATGAGCAGGCCGCCCCGGGAATAAGCCTCGCCCGGATAAGTCACCATCGGCGCCCAACAAACCTCGTTTCCGTCCGGGGAAAACACGGCCGTGCTGTGGAGGCCCCAGATCGAGGAGATGACACCCAGACCGAACAGCTCCGCCTTGCCGGCGGGAGGTTTTTGCCCGAGGTAATCTCCTTCCAGGACAGGGAACCGGACGCCGGACGTGTCAGCCCCGGCCTCGGCCAAAAGGCCGGCCACGGCCAAAGCCCCCCTCTCCCGGGCGACGTCGTAGGCCGTTTGGCCGGCGGCCGTCCGGGCATCCAAGGGAATCTTTCTTTCGATGAGAATCCGGGCGGCGCCGGTCCGGCCGTCCCGGGCGGCGTAATGAAGCGGCGTCCAGCCGAAGCGGTCGGGGCGGGCGGGATCGAATCCGTTTTCGAGAAGGAGGGCGATGATGACATCCGAGCCGCCGGCCGCGGCCATGTGAAGGAGCGCCGTTCCGGAGGGATCGACAAGCTTGAGGTCTTGATCAGGACCGGCGAGGCGGCGGAAAAGGCTCGTCAATCCCTGGGAAGCCGCCAGATAGAGCTCCTGCCCCCATTTCCGCCCTTGGTCCGGAACCCGGGCGCCCTTGTCGAGAAGAAGGTCGACAAAATCGGCCTTGCCCCTCCAAGCCGCCAATCCCAGGGCGTCGTCGCCGAACTTGTCCCCGGCCTCGATGTCCGCCCCGGCCTCGAGGAGAATCCGCGCCGTCGCCGCCCCGCCGCGTTCCCGGGCGCAGAGAACGAGCGCGGTCCTCTCGTAGCTGTCCCGGGCTTCGAGGGCCGCGCCCCGCCGGAGAAGCTCCGCCACGGCCTCCCGCCGATCGTTCATAGCCGCCCGATGAAGGGGCGTTTTTCGGGACGCGTCCACGGCCTCGACGGCCGCGCCCTTGTCGATGAGATAGGCGACAAGGGCGGCATCCCCGGCCGAAGCGGCATAATGAAGCGGAGTCCAGCCGTTGTCGTCCCGGAGATTGACCGCCTCAGGCGTTTTTTCGATCAACGCTTTGACGGCTGAAACGTCCCCGTCGCGAAGCCGGTCGAAGACGTCCTGGGCGAAGGCGACGGCGGCCGAGGCCGCGAATAACGAAAGAATCAGAGCGAGCTTTCTCATGGGCCCTCCTCGCAAGACGACCTTGTCATTCGGCCTGCAATCTTCAGGCCAAATCGCCGCTCGAGGCGCCTTCCGTCCCTGGTAAAGCAGTTTTACCAGGTCTCGAAATTTACTTTACAGCCTGGATCAAAAGGAGCCGCCTTCGGCTGAAACGCCGGCTTGTCGGCCGGGAAAAACCGCGTGGTCAGAACGAAAGGGACGGCCTGTCGGCCAGCCGCAGATCGATGCGGCCGATGCCGGCTTCGATCGCGAGGTCCAGAGAGGCCCCGGTCTTCCCCCAGGCCTCGTTCCGGAACATCTCGCCGTCCTTGATGAAGCCCGGCGCATGGATCGAGCCGAGCCCGCCTTCGATCCGGAGCCGGACGCCGATATCGGACGGCAGGAGGATTTCGGCCCGGCCGATTCCGCCCTCGATCTGTCCGGTCAGGCTCTCGCTCCGCGCCCCGGAAAGATCGAGGTCCATGCCGCCCACGCCCACCTGGACGTCGAGCTTGGTGACGGGGACGCCGTCTAGGTCGATTCTGGCTTTTCCGACGCCGAGGTCCAGCCTCAGCTCCGTCGGGATCTTTCGGGACAGCTCCACGTTCCAATTGTTCCGGACGCGGCCGAAAGCCGGGCCCATCCGGCGTTGTTCGACGACAAGGCGGGAGACGCCGCCGGAAACCTGGTAATCGATCCGGGGCTCCCACGGCCGCCGGTTGTAATAAAAAGATCCTTTCATCAACTCGCCGCCCGCGCCCCCGCGGACGTCCAGCTCTCCAGCGGCCATTTTGATCGTGACGACGGCCCGGCTTTCGCCCTGGGAAGGGATCGTCCGGTGGGTTTCCAGCTTCGGCTCCGGGCGTTCCTCCCGGCAGGCGGCGCCGATCAAGCCGAAGGCGAAAACCAGGATCAAAATCCGGGGAAAACGGGCGGCGCGCATGGGAAACCTCCTCTCCTTGATGTCGCTATTATATACGGAAAGCGGGCGCGGGGGGTTCACGGCCGGGGACGGGAACCGCGCAACCGCCCGCTGCGAACACGACGATGCGCGACCGCTCCGGCCCCGAACCGCTCCCTGAGCCATTCGGAGTTCCCGGCTTGAACGTAATGAGCGGGGGCGGGGACGACCGCCTCAAGACGGTCCGCCCCCAACCGCCGGAGGCGACGCTCCCGCCTGCGACGGAGGGACCGTGGACTCGTATCAACCAGAAGGCGCTTCCCTCCGCCGGAGACCAGGAAGACATTGCTTCGGCCGGCTGAAACGCGGGAGATCCGGGTTTTCTTTCCGGCCGTCCATGTTTTCATGATAAGAAGGGAAGGCTCACGCGCCGTTTTTTCCCGTCGGGGCGAGATAAGGGCAGGCCCGGCCCTCGGCCGCGTAGGCGCAGTCCCCGGCGCAGGGCTCCATGTGGACGACGATTTCGCTTTCGGGGATGGAGACGGCCAAGTCGTTTTTCAGATCCGCGGCGTGGGCATGGGCTTTTTTCACCGAAAGATCGGCCGGCAGGATCAGGGTCAGGTCGACGAACTGCCTCCGGCCCGCCGTCCGCGTCCGGATATTCGCGAAATCGCAGTAAACGCCGAAATGGCGGGCCAGGGCTTTCATGATGTCCATCTGCCCGGCTTCCTCGATGGACGCGTCCAGCAGCTTCATGAACGCTTCCCGTAAAAGCCGGACGGACGGCACGGCGATAAGAAGGCTGACGATCAGAGTGGCGGACGGGTCGACGTAGCGGGCGGCGGCGGCGAGACCGGCCTTCCTCAGGAGGATGACGAGAACAAACGACAGGGCGACGGAGGCCGAGATGAATCCCTCGAGGCGGAAATGCAGTCCCTCGGCCCGCAGGGCCGGCGAGGCGTACTTTCTTCCCAGCCGCAGGATGAACCCCGAACCCCAAAAATTGATCGCCATGCCGAGGAGGGAAGCCGTCAGCCCGATCGCCGGGTAGCGGACCTCCCCGCCCGGCCGGACCAGGTGCATGACGGCCATGAAGGACATGGAGAGGGACAAGCCGATGAGGATGACCCCCTCGACGGCTTCCGTGACATTTTCGATCTTTCCGTAGCCGTAATTGTGGAACGTGTCGGCCGGCTTGGCCGACATCCGGATGGCGTAATAAAGAAACAGGGAAACGCCGAGGGAGACAAACGAGATGCCCAAATCGGCCGCGACCGCCAGGGAATTGACGATGAAAAAACTCGCGGCCTTGATGAGGGCCAGGGCGATATTGGAAAACAGGCTCGCCTTGACCGCGAGCATCAGGCCTCTGGTTTCATTCGGATTCATGTGTTTCGGAGAGAGATGATATTCACGGCGGCCCGGTCTGTCAACGAACGCGCCTTGAGAGGGTTTGCGGAATCAAACCCAGGAAATTCGCCAGGAGCCGGCGCCCGGGATCCCCCGACCGCTCCGGATGAAACTGCACGCCGTAGAAGGGAAGGTCGCGGTGCCGGACGGCCTCGACCCGGCCGGAGTCGCCGGCGGCCAGGACGAGGAACTCTTTCTCGAGGGCTTCGTCGCGGGCGACGATCTCCTCGTGGCTTTCGCTCATCGGAAAAGACGCGGGAAATCCGGCAAAAAGCGCATCGGGCGCCTCGAGATGGATGGTCTCGTCGCCCCGATGCGTCGCCGCATCCTTCCCGACCGAGCCTCCGAAGGCGCGGACCAGGGCTTGATGGCCGTAGCAGATGCCGAGAAGCGGCCGCCGGTTGGTCCGAAGGAAATCGATCAATCCGGCTTCGATCTGTCCCCGGCCGACCATTTGGCGCGACCCGGAAACGATCAGGCCGTCGTCATCCCCGCCGGCGAGCGGTTCGTGGTCGAACTTCGCAAGAATTTCGAGCTTCAGGCCCAAGTCTCTCGCCCCGGCCTGGATCCATTCCCGGTAGGGCTCGATCTTCTTTTCCGCGTTTTCCCGGTAACAGTTGATCAGCAGCAGCCGCGCCGTCATCGGGCGGCCCTTGCCTCCGGACCGCCCGCGGGCCCGGTCCGGGGATTAAAGCGATCCCGCATCGCCTGTTTCCTCGCCCCGGCCCTTCGTCGGATCGCAGAGGAAGCCGAGGGCCGTCTCCCGATCGCCGTCCATGATCACCCGCAGCTCCCGGCCGTCGGCCGTCTCAGGCACGTCGATCACCCGAAGCACCGGGGTCAGGTACGCGTATTCCGGCAGGTAGCGGGTCAGGACATTCGGTGATTTGCGGAAAAAGTCCCAGGCGAAAATCACATCCCGGTCGTCGGGATAGAGAGCCAAATAGCGGATCCGGGCCTCGACCAAGTCTTGGAAGAAGTGCGTTCCGAAGGACAATTCGGGCACGTATTCGCCGACCTTCCGGGCGATTTCAACCAGCATGGCCGAATTATTGATGTCCGAATAGGCGACCCGCACGCCCAGCCGGATATCCCCCCGGCTGCCCCACCGGCCCGGCCCCATCAGGATGAAGGATTTCCGGGGCAGGAAGGAATTGAGCCGGGAAACCGCGTCGCCGACGGCTCCCATGTCGGCCAGGGAGGCGATCCGGCCGTATCCCTCGGGATCGACGTAGACGATCGTCCGAATGCCCCGGACATCGGCGTTGGTGATGTATTTCCTGGCCGAAAACAGCTTGCCTTCGTCGGGGATCATGGCCGGGATGGCGATCGCTTCCTCGTCGTCCAGACGGCTCTGCGGCCGGCACTGGAGGATGTAGAGATCCCGGCCGTCATGGGCGAACTCGACGTCCATCGGGATCCCGAAGATCTCCTTCAGGACGCGCATGATTTCCCGCATTTGGAGAAGGAACGGCGTCCCGGTCAAAAGACCATCGAACGTGGCGACGACGGAATCCTGGTCAGGCCGGTCCAAGACCCGGTTGGCCCGGCGGACGGACTGGCCGTCCCAGACCGAAAAGAGGCGGTCCCAGATGGGGAAATCCGCGCCGATTTCCTTGAGGAGCTCCTCGATCGCATGCGTCTCGAAGCGGCGGGTTTCCAGGTTGATGACGTCGATCGCCTTCTGGGAATAATGAATCACCTGGTCGGGCATGACGTTGACCCGGATGCCCGGCTGGCCGGGGCTGACCAGCAGGGGGTAATCATTGCCGACCCGGTCGACGGCCCGGGTCCCCAGACCGGTCACCAACCGCAGCACGCCGTCCTCCCGCTTGATCCGGGGCGACCAGCGGAACTCGTTGTTGTTGAAGGCCACGCCGGAGAACGCCGGGAAGAAATACTTTCCGACCCGCGTCCCCACGACCTGCTGGATGAGGACGCCCATTTCCTCGTAGTAATCCAGCAGGCCCCGCTCCGCCCGGTATTCGATCGCGTCGGGGTTGAAAATGGAGGCATAGACCTCGGCCACGGCGTCGGTCAGGGCGTCCAGCCGCTCCTCCTTCGTCCCCGTGTTGGCCAGAAAAAGGCTCCGGTACTTGCCGGAGAACGCCGATCCCCGGCTGTCCTCGAGCAAGCTGGAGGACCGGACGATCAGCGGATCCCCGCCGGCGTCGTCGAGAATGAGCTTGAGCTGGGCGAGCATGTCGGGCGAAAAGAAAGACTGCTTGCAGACCTGGACCAGGTAGGGGTAGTTGTGGCGGATCTCCTCGATCGGACGGAACTTGAAGCTCTGGAAATCCTCCAAGTAGTTATAATGGATGAAATCCATCACCCCGTCGGACGTGATGAACCAGGACTCCGGGATCTTGATCGTCCCGACGGCCGGGTCGGACTGGGCTTTCTGGCGGAGGATATGCTCGGCCAGGATCATGCCCGCGGATTTCCCCCCCAGCTTCCCGGTGCCCGAGGTCGGGCCGAAGACGCGGGGCAGCAGCCGCCCGAAATCGTGGATGGTCATGAAATCGCGGGCGATCCGGATGAAGGGAAGACGCTCGCTGAGGAAGCGGCGGATGAGGGCGATCCGGGCTTGGAGGTCGTCGGCCGGAGAGAGGGACTGTTCGTCCTCGCCCGTCGAGCGGCAGAACCGGTTGAGGATCTCCTTGATCTCAACGACGGAAATCTCCCGCTTTTCCGTGGCCACCATGAAAAAGCCGAGCTTGTCCTGCCGCATCCACTGCTTGAGGAGGTCCGAAAGCTCGGCGTCCGTCAGGGCCAGGGAGGCGATCCAAAGGGCTTCCTCGAAGACCTTGCTCAGGCGTTCGACGCTTTGGACGGGCTGGGGCTGGTTTTCATCAGGTCCGGCCTCGGCCCGGGAGTAAGATTCCGGGGTCAGGTGGAACAGCAACCCTTGGACGCCGGGGATGCCCTGCCAGTGGAGATGGTTCATCAGCCGCCGGAGAACCCGCCGGTAGAGCATCGGATCGGTCTCTCTCAAGAGATCCATGATGACCCGCCATTCGGGTTTTCGTTTTCCAGGGAATTCCTCGGCCGGTCCGGCCGCGGCCGGCCGGCCGGCGCCTTCGCCCTCCTCGATCAAGCGGCCGAGCCGGCTGCCGATCAGGTCGATGAGCTTCTTCTCCTCGAGGAGGAAGGCGTTTTCCTGGGAGGAGCCGCCCGGGCCGGTGTAGCAGACTTCCAGCGCCCCGATCGTCGCCCCGCGGGCCCGGAGGGGGACGCGCTGCATCCAGGGCGTCTCGACGAATCCGGGGGTGTGAAAAACCGCCTTATGGATCTTGATCCGGGCCCGGCACCGCTCCGGGTGCTGCCAGCCGGAGGGGATGACGTCGACGATCCGCTGGAGCATCTTGTCCGAGGACAGGCCGGGCGTTTCGATGACGGTGACGATGGCCTGGAGGCACTCCAACTCCTTGACCCGCTCCCGCAGCGGGCCTTTGGGGACGTCCGACTCGCGAAGGCTCATGCCTCACCTCCCCGAAAAAAAAAGCGGCCCCGCCTTCGGGGGCGGGGCCGCGCAGCGATCTAGGAAAAACGACGGGACGCCGGAATCATACCCAGCCGCGCTTGTGGCTGGCCTCGGCGACACGCGTCACCGCGATCAAGTAAGCGGCATCGCGCATATAAATGTTCTTTTTCCGGGCCAGCTCGGAGACGGCCTTGAAGGCGACCGTCATTTTTTCGTCCAGCTTGGAGAGGACTTCATCCTGGGGCCAGAAATAGTTCATGTTGCACTGAACCTGCTCGAAATAGCTGCAGGTCACGCCGCCGGCGTTGCAGAGGAAGTCGGGGATCACGAAAATGCCGCGCTTGATGATCTCGGCGTCGGCGTCGGGCGTCGTCGGGCCGTTGGCCGCCTCGGCGATGATCCGGACGCGCTTGTGGATCTTGCCGACATTGGCCGCGGTGATTTGGTTTTCCAAAGCCGCCGGCACGAGAAGGTCCGCTTCCTGCTCGATCCAGGCATCGCCCGGGAGGATCTCATAGCCGGCCTGACGGGCCTTGGCCTTGTCGATGGTTCCGAACTTGTCGGTGATGGCCACGAGCTCGTCGGGGTCGATGCCGCTTTCCCGCCGGAAGGTGTAGGACGTCTGGTCGGCTTGGTCCCAGCAGGCGACGCAGATCGGCTTGCCGCCGTATTCCTTGAAAAGCTTGACGGCGTGCTGGGCGACGTTGCCGAAGCCCTGGAAAGCGCCGACCGCTTTCTTAATGTCGATGCCGAGCTCCTTCATCGCTTCCCGGACGGTAAAGATCACGCCGAAGCCGGTGGCTTCCTTCCGTCCGAGCGAACCTCCCATGCCGACGGGCTTGCCGGTGATGAAACCGGGGAACTTGGCCCCGCGGATGCGCTCGAACTCGTCCATCATCCAGAGCATGTGCTGGCCGTGGGTCATGACATCGGGCGCCGGAATATCCTGCTCGTGGCCCATGTTGAAAGCAAGCTGGCGGACCCAGCCGCGGCAGATGCCTTCCTGCTCCCGGTCGCTGAGGTTGTGCGGGTCGCAGATGACGCCGCCTTTGCCCCCGCCCAGGGGGATGTCGACGACGGCGGTTTTCCAGCTCATCCACATCGCCAGGGCCCGAACGGTGTCGACGGTCTCATGGGGGTGAAAACGGACGCCGCCCTTGCAGGGACCGCGGGCGTCGCTGTGCTGAACCCGGTATCCCCGGAAAACCTTGGTGCTCCCGTCGTCCATGCGGACAGGGATCAGGACATGGTATTCGCGCAGGGGGTTGCGGAGCAGTTCGCGGGTCGCCTGGTCCAGGCCGAGCTTATCGGCCGCCGCGTCGAATTGTTTCTGAGCCATCTCGAAAGCGTTGAAGGGTTTCTCCATCGGGTCTCCTCCTATGATGATGAAAGTGAGATGATGACGGTCTTTCCCCCCGATGTTCGGTTCTCGTCAAGGCGAAATTTTCCGTTTCAGGGAGTCACTTATTCTAGCTTTTCAAGGAGGATAAGTCAAATCGCGCCGAAGCCGGGAAAGCCCCCGTTGAAGCCCAAAAAGCGGCCGAGGCAGGCGAAATGCCAGGTCGTCAAACCGCCGGCGGAAGGGAATCGCGGGGGCCGGCCTTTGGCGACATTCCCCTGGGGCGGACCTGTCCTATTTTCGCCAAATCCAGATCGTCGTTTTGAGTCCGAAAAAGAAATCCGTCGCCCAAACAAAAAGCCGATCACCCGCGGACGGGGATTCCTTAAATCCGGCGGGAACGCCGCCGGCCTCGCGAATCTCGACAAAGAGCGTTTCCCGTTTGCGGGGAAAGGCAGGATCAATCCGCGATCCAACGAGCCGCCGGCCTTCTTGTATCCGCCGGATTCCTTTGGTATAAATTTTTATGGATATGATCCCCGGAGGGAAGATGAGCCGCCGCCGTCCTGATCCCGGCGGCCTCGGCCGAGTTAAGGACGGCGGTCAGCGAAAGCCCCAATGACGAATCATTCAAAAGGCTCCAGGAGACGACCGATGAAGAAATCCGTCTCCCCCAAGGTCGACGTTTCGCCCTATGTCGGTTTCTGCGGCGGCGTCAACCGGACCCTTAAGATCATTGAACAGCTCCGGCTCGAGCGGCGGGGGAAAGACATCTATCTCCTGGGCAAGGTCGTCCACAACGAAATCGTCCTCAACCGGCTGAAACGCCGCGGGTTCAAGACCATCGACGACCACCGCCTGGCCGGGGACGGCCTGTTGATCATCCAGAGTCACGGGATTCCGGCCTCCCGTTTGAAGGAAATCAAGGCCTCAGGCATCGCTTTCGTCGACACCACCTGCCCCATGGTCAAGGATATCCAAGCCCGGGCCCGGCGGCTGGCCGGCGAAGGCCGCCGCGTCATTATCATCGGCGACCGCCGGCATGAAGAAGTCCAGGGGATCGCCGGGCAAGTCGAAAACGCCCTCATCCTGGGATCGCCGGAGGAAGCCGGCCGGGGGTTTTTTCAGGGCGTCGACCGGGCCGGGGTGGTCGTCCAGTCGACGTTCATCCGGGCCGAGGCCGACGCCATCCTCAGGAAAATCCGCCGTTTCGTCCCCGATGTCCGGTTTGAAAACACGATCTGCAAGCCGACCTCAGACCGCCAGCGGGATGCCGGCGTCCAGGCCGCCCGCTATGACGGCGTCATCGTCATCGGCTCCCCGGCCAGCGCCAACACCCGCAACCTGATGTCGATCGCCGGCGCGCGGAACCGGCGGACCCGCCTGGTCAGCCGGCCGGAGGACGTCGACGGTCTTCCGCTCGGACAAGGCCGGAAGTTCTATGTTCTGTCGGGGGCCAGCACGCCGATGGACGTCATCGACCGGACCGTCGCCCGGCTCCGGCGCCGCTTGGAGAGGGAGACAAAAAGCCGATGACCGGATCAACATTGGATCGCGATTTCGAAAAGAGCCGGAAGCGGATCGCGCGATGCCTCTCGCGCTATTTCGACGGCCGGGCGGCCGGCTTGGCCGCGGTCAACGCCTGGGGCGCGGATTTCACCCGGCGCATCCGGCCGTTCGTCCTCGGCGGGAAAATGATCCGCGGCGGCCTGATCCTGATCGCCCATGACCGGCTCGGCGGAAAAGCCGGCCCGGACGCGGTTAAGGCGGCCGCGGCCATGGAGCTTTTCCACTCGGCCTTCCTCATCCATGACGACATCATGGACGATGATCCGCTCCGCCGCGGAAAGCCGAGCATCCATGTCCAATACGCGGCCCAGGCCCGGCGGAAGGGCGTAAACGACGCCCCGGGCTTCGGCCGGGCGGCCGCCCTGTGCGCCGGCGACGTGCTGATTTTCATGGGCCTGGAGATCCTCGCCTCTCTGGCCGCTCCCGCCCCGGATAAAGCCCGGGTTCTCTCGCTGTTCGGCCGCGAGCTGGCCCATGTCGGTCCGGCCCAGGTCCAGGACGTCTATTCCGGCCGGATCCGCCGGCCCGTATCCCGAGCCGGCATCTACCGCCTCTATGCCTTCAAGACCGCCCGGTACACCTATTCGCTGCCGCTCGCGGCCGGAGCCCTCTTGGCCGGCGCCGGACAGAGCGCGATCCGGGGTCTCGAAGACATCGGCCTCGATTTGGGGCTCGTTTTCCAGATCAAGGACGACGAGATCGGTATGTTCGGCAGCCCCTCCGCCACGGGAAAACCCGTCGGGTCCGACGTGGGGGAAGGAAAAAAGACCCTTTATTATCTTTATTTAAGCCGGGCCCGCGGGCCTCGGGCCGCCGCCCTGTTCGGAAAGCGCCGTCCCGCGGCCGGGGATATCTCCCGTCTCAACGCCCTTCTCCGGACCGAAAAGATCCCGGAGCGGATCGAGGCGGATGTCCGCCGGATCGCTGGACGCTGCGCCCGGCGGATCCGGGGGGCCGCGCTTCCTCCGCCGATGAAAACCGCCCTCTCGGAGCTGCTCGCCTCGAGCCTCGGGCGGAAAGTTTGAACCGGGCGGCGCTCGCTCCGCCGAAGCCGCGGCGGTCCCGAGGAGGAGCGCGTGACGGCGGGAAGCCGGCCTGTTATCATACTCGCCGGAGGGAACATCCCATGAAGAAAACGACGTACGTCTGCCCCACTTGCGGGGCCAAGACCTCGGCCCCGACCTCGGCGTCCGTTCCAACCTGCTGCGGATCGGCCATGACGCCCGAGCCCCTTCCCGTCTGCACGGTCCCCGTTTCCGCCGAATCGGCCCGAACGAGCGACGAGGACGCTCCCTGCGCCGACGGAGCCACGCCGCGCAAATCATAATTCATGGACATCCGCCGTTGAAGACGGGTGTTCACGCGCCCGGAAGGCCGCCGCGGACCCCGCCGACGATCTCCGGGACGTCCTCGGTCGCGGCCGGGCCCTTCATCAGACAATCATTCCGGGCCATTGCCCGCGGCTCGGACGACCGCCGGACAGCGATGTCGCCCGGTTGAGCCGGCGATCCGGCAGTTGCGGCCGCCTGATCATGTCCTGCCCCCGCGTTCCCATCCAAGGAAGCGGGCGCCCTTCACCCGGCGGCCGGGTATAGAATAGGACATTTTCATGTTGCCTTGACAATCCGGCGATCCGGCTTGGCGAAGCCGGCCGAATGCAGTATGCTTGCCGCATGCGCGCGCCCGTTGATATCGCCGTTGTCGGCGGGGGGGCTTCCGGCTTGACGGCGGCGATCGCCGCCTCCCGGGAAGGCCGCTCGGTCGCGATCCTCGACCGGATGCCCCGCCTCGGAAAAAAGATCTTGATCACGGGCGGAGGACGGTGCAACCTCGGCAATAAACGCCTGGACCCGGGCCTCTTTCACTCGACGAACCCCGGCCTCGTCTCATCCGTCCTCGCCCGTTTCGGAACCCGGGAGATCGTTTCTTTTTTCGAAGGGCTCGGCCTCCGGATCGAGTCCGACGGGGATCGCCTCTACCCGGCGACCAACCAGTCCGCCTCGGTGGTCAAGGTCCTGGAAATGGAAATCCGCCGCCGGGGGGTGAGCGTCATCCCCGGATTCGAGGCGGTTTCCATCGCCCGGCGCGCAGAGGCTTCGCGCGCGGCCGCGTCCGACGGCCGGACGATCGAGGCCCGGGCGTTTATCCTGGCCGGAGGAGGCCGGTCCTATCCCGCCCTCGGGGCCGACGGCAGCGCCTATGCCCTGGCCCGGGCCGCCGGGCACCGCCTGGTCGAGCCCGTTCCCAGTTGCGTCCCCCTGCTCGTCCGGGACCCCTGGTGCCACTTTCTCCAAGGCCAGAGAGTCCGGGCCCAAGCGGAAGCCTGGATCGACGGGCGGCGGGCGGCCGAGGCGCTTGGGGACGTCCTCTTCACCGCCTACGGCCTTTCCGGAACGGCCGTTCTCGACGTCAGCACGGACATTTCAATCGCTCTTCATCGGGGGAAAAAGGCCCGAGCCGAAGTCGTCCTGGACTTGCTCCCGGACATGAGCGCCGAAGCCCTGTCCGCCGAGCTCGCCCGCCGCTTGGAGGGCGGGTGGGGAGCGGCGGATCTCGTTTCCGGCCTCCTGCCGGAAAAATTCGGCCGGACCATCGCCGGCTTGATCCCCGGCGGCCCCCCCCGTCCGGCCCGAACGGCGGCCGCTCTCGCCGCGGTCCTTAAAGGCAAGCGGTTCGCCGTTCAGGGAACCCGGGGCTGGAACGAAGCCGAATTCACGAGCGGCGGAGTGGACGCGGGGGAAATCGACCGGGAGAGGCTGTCCTCGAAAATAACGCCCGGGCTCTATTTCGCCGGGGAAATTCTCGACGTCCAGGGGCCGCGCGGAGGATTCAATCTCTCCTGGGCTTGGGCCTCGGGAATGTCGGCCGGCCTGGCGGCCGCCCGGGAAATCGGTTGAAAGAAGGGGAGAATCCGGCTCAGGCTTTTCCCAGGACCATGGCCAGCAGGGCCATGCGGACGTAGAGGCCGTATTCCATCTGGCGGAAATAGGCCGCCCGCGGATCGTCGTCGAAGTCCAGGCTGATCTCGGTGACGCGCGGCAGGGGATGAAGGACGATCATGGTTTTGCCGGCCGCTTTCATCACCGCCGGATTGACGACAAAGACGTTTTTGACTTTTTCATAAGCCTGGGGATCCTCGAACCGCTCTCTTTGGACGCGGGTGACGTAGAGAACGTCGGTTTCGGGCAGAACCTTGTCCAGGGTGGAGTGTTCGGATTGGGGAAGCCCCTTGGCCGCCACCTCTTCCATGACGTCGGGCGGCATGCGGAGGATGTCGGGGGAAACGTAATTCAGCTTGATCCCGTTGAACTGGGTCAGGAGCCGGGCCAAAGAATGGACCGTCCGCCCGTATTTCAAATCCCCGAGCATCGTCACGTTGAGGTTGTCCAGACGCCCCAGCTCCTCGCGGATCGTGAATGTGTCCAGAAGGGCTTGGGTCGGGTGTTCTCCCGCTCCGTCACCGGCGTTGATGACCGGCTTGCCGGCGTACTTGGCAGCCAGGGCGGCCGCGCCGATCTCGGGATGCCGCAGGACGATCACGTCGGCATAACAGCCCAGGGTCCGGACCGTGTCCGGCAGGCTCTCTCCCTTGGCCACCGACGAGAATTTCACCTCGCTGATGGGGATAACGGCCCCGCCCAAGCGCTCCATGGCGGCCATGAACGACGAGGAGGTTCGGGTGGATGGCTCATAAAACAGGTTGGCCAGAATTTTCCCTTTCAGCAGGTTGAACGTGCCGACCCGCTCGACCATCGTCCTCATCTCGTGGGCGACACTGAAGATATATTCCAGGTCGTTGCGGCAGAACTGCTTGACGGAGAGGATATTCTTCCCGTACCAGGGGGCGGTCTGTTGATCCCCGAACGGAAGGTGGGGATTCTTCGGCTTGCTGGGCATGACGGCTCCTTGCTCGCGCTTCACAATAGCGCGGAACCCGGGTGCATGTCAAAGGAAAAACGAAGGCCGCGGGCGGCCCGGCCCGATGACGGGATCGGCGCGGCCGAGAGAGGCATCCGAATGAAACCGAGACGTCCTCCGGCCCGGGCGGGCCGAGAGGACGTGAGAAGAGACGGGAAATGCGGGAACGGTTGAGGGCGTCATTCCCGGGGGATGATGGGATCGGTATCTTCCTCCGGGCCGGGCTGCTCCGCCGCGGTTTCGGCCGAAGCGTCCTGCTCCTCGGCGGTTCCTTCGGATTTCGCCGCCATCCGGCGCCGCCGTTTCTCTTCCCGCTTGCGCAGGCGGTCGAGCTCCTT
>ERZ795049.450-NODE-450-length-61358-cov-7.062754_pt1 | contig 61358 bp, 45 predicted proteins | sample MGYA00375133_ERZ795049 | MGnify/ENA primary metagenome ERZ795049 (study PRJEB30178, sample SAMN05720147) | activated sludge metagenome | isolation source: anaerobic digester from wastewater treatment plant | place: Japan | collected 2015-04-20 ... | reverse complement strand
TGTATTTTTGAAGAAAAATGATTAAAAATGAGGGTTATTAGACAAACTGCCGTTACCCCCCCTACTCCTCATTAGCTTCTTTCAGTCTTTCGGCATTTTCAGCCATAATTAGGTGGTCAATTAGTTCGCCAATTTCGCCAAGCATAAAGTTTTGCAAATTATACATAGTATAATTAATTCTATGGTCGGTAATGCGTCCTTGTGGGAAGTTGTAGGTTCTAATTTTTGCTGAGCGGTCGCCTGTTGATACCATAGTTTTACGCTTTTTGGCAATTTCATCAAGATATTTTTGATGTTCCAAATTATAAAGTCGAGTTCTAAGCTCTTTCATTGCAACATCTAAATTTTTAAGCTTAGATTTTTCGTCCTGACAAGTAACAACTATTCCTGATGGAATATGCGTTAAACGAATTGCAGAATATGTTGTATTTACCGACTGCCCGCCTGGTCCTGAGGAACAAAACTCATCGCGTCTAATGTCGGCAGGATTTAATTTTATATCAACCTCATCGGCTTCGGGCAAAACAGCTACAGAAGCAGCAGAAGTATGAACACGTCCTTGAGTTTCGGTTTGTGGAACACGTTGCACACGATGCACTCCTGATTCATATTTCATAATTCCATAAACACCATTGCCTGTCATGCTTAAAACTACTTCCTTATAACCACCAACCGTTCCTTCGGTGTATGAGGTGATTTCGGTTTTCCAATTTTTCGATTCTGCAAATTTTACATACATACGCATAAGCTCGCCTGCAAATAAACTTGCCTCATCGCCTCCTGTACCTGCACGAATTTCAATAATGGCATTTTTATCATCTTCAGGGTCTTTAGGAATTAATAATAATTTAATTTTTTCTTCTAAAGGCTCTAATTTTGGTTGCAAATCATCTAATTCCATCTTTGCCATTTCACGCAATTCTGAGTCTTTTTCATCAGCTAAAATGTTTTTTGCATCTTCAATATTTGAAATAATTAAAACATATTCATCATAAGCCTCAATAATAGGCTGAAGGTCTTTATATTCCTTATTTAGCTTGATGTATTTATCCATATCAGACACTATAGTTGCATCTGTTAATAGATTTCCAACTTCTAAAAATCGTTTTTTTACATCTCTAAGTTTATCTAAAATTAAATCGTTTGCCATAATCTGTCTCTTAATATATAAATTCGCCCTTTTCGGATTTTATTGTAAGTTTTTTGCTTTCGCTCTTTTCTACCCTACCAATTATTTTTGCGTCAACATTAAAGCTTTTGCTAATCTCAACTACCTGATTAGCAATGTTTTCGGGCAAATATAATTCCATTCTATGTCCCATATTAAAGACTTTATACATTTCTTTCCAATCTGTATTGCTTTGCTCTTGTATCATTTGGAACAACAAAGGAACTTCAAACATATTATCTTTAATAATATGAAGATTATCTACGAAATTTAAAATTTTTGTTTGAGCACCGCCACTACAGTGAATAATTCCGTGAATTTGATTAGAATAATGCTTTAAAACTTCTTTAATAACTGGTGCATAGGTTCGAGTAGGCGAAAGAATCATTTTTCCAACATCTGAATAAGGCTTTTCTAAACTTTCTGTTAATTTTTTCTTTCCTGAATAAACTAATTCTGCTGGCATTGCATTATCGTAGCTTTCGGGATATTTTTCGGCAAGATAATTTGCAAGCACATCATGTCGAGCCGAAGTTAATCCATTACTTCCCATTCCTGCATTGTAAAAATTTTCGTAGCTTGCACGACCAGTTGAAGAAAGCCCTACAATCACATCGCCTGCTTGAATATTTTCGTTTGTAATTACATCTTTTCTCAACATTCGGCAAGTAACAGTTGAATCAACAATTATTGTTCTAACCAAATCGCCAACATCAGCAGTTTCGCCACCTGTAAGGACAACATTAATGCCATGCTTACCCATTTCATCGCAAAACTCTTGAGTTCCATTTATAATTGCAGAAATAACTTCGCCGGGAATTAAATTTTTATTTCGTCCTATAGTTGAAGAAAGTAAAATATTGTCGGTAGCACCAACGCAAAGCAAATCATCAATATTCATAACTATTGCATCAATTGCAATGCCTTTCCAAACCGACAAATCGCCTGTTTCTTTCCAATACATATAAGCTAAAGAAGATTTTGTTCCTGCTCCATCGGCATGCATTATATTGCAATAATTTTCATCTCCAGCCAAAATATCTGGAATTATTTTACAAAATGCCTTTGGGTATAATCCCTTATCTATTTTACGAATTGCATTGTGAACATCTTCTTTAGAGGCTGAAACGCCACGCAAATTATATCTGGAACTATCAGTCATTTTAAAATTTTTACAAAAATAATTAATTTTCTGATTTTTTTAGCAGAGAATTTAGTTTTTTACATATTTCAAATCTGGATTTTTCTTGATTATTGCTTGATAAAAAATTTCTTCTATAATAGTTCGAGTGTTTAGTTTTAAAATTTTCCAGTTTTCAGCATCTTTATACACACGGTTTGAATTGAAAACATAAATAAAATCATAATGTGGGTCTGCCCAAACCATAGTGCCTGTATATCCGCTATGTCCGTAAGCTAAATTTGATGAAGAACCAGTACCCAATCCTTTTGTTGTATCGTTTGGAACAGGTTTATCCCAAATCAAGCCTCTTCTGTTTATAAGTGAATCGAATTGATATTTTGTAAATAAATCTATAGTTTCAGAATTTATATAATCGAAATTTCCATAGCTTCCTTTTTCGATAAACATTTCCATAACTTTTGCCACATCGTTAGCCGAAGCAAACAAACCTGCATGTCCTGAAATTCCGCCCAACATAGCTGCTCCTTGGTCGTGAACATAGCCGTGTAATTGTTCTTTTCTAAAAACATTATCTTCTTCGGTTGGCGTAATATTTTTCTTTGAAAATTTTTCTAATGGCGAATAACGCAAAGTCCAAGCTCCCAAACGAGAATAAAACTCATCGTACAAATACTCGTCCATAGATTTTCCTTTAAATTTTTTAATCATTTCTGGGAAAAAATAAAATCCCATATCGGAATACACATATCTTCCGTATCTATTATGAGGCGAGTTAATTATGTCTTGAAAAATTGTGTCGCGATACGAATCTAAAATATAAAAACCTTCGCAAACTCTTGTATTGTAATTTTCTGCTTTTTCTTTTGAATAAATTAAATTTTGAACACTATCGTTTTTTATAGTTTTTTTAAAAAAAGCTTCCCAAGATTTGAACCCTGCTCTATGGGTTAAAATATCAAAGATTTCAAAATCAGCTTTTTTAGTATTTTGCAAAATTGGAATATGTTTAGATAATTTATCATTCAAAGTAAATAGTTTTTCGTCATAAAGTTTCATAAGTGCTGGTGCAGAACCCACAACTTTAGTTACCGAAGCCAAATCGTATAAGTCAAAATCATTTACTTTAATTTTGTTTGAATAATCGTGATAGCCGAAGGATTTTATATAAAAAACTATTCCATTTCTTGCTGCCACAATTTGTCCGCCCGGAAAAGCTTTTGCGTTAATTGCTTCGTTCATCATAGAGTCAACTTTGTAAAGATTTCCTGAATCTACTCCTGCTTCTTCGGGAATGGAAGTGTATTTCAATCTAATTTTCTTAGTATCGTAACCCGAATTTACTGAAAATTTATTTCCTACACTCACAGGCAAACGTCCTAAAGCTGGAATCCCACCAAAAATTAACTGAGCCGACAAATCATTTGTCAATGTCCAATCGTTATATGAAACAATAATTGCAGCACATTTTTCAGCATTTTTAAAATAAGCCAAAGCATAAGGATTAGCAAACAAGTCTAAAATCACATTGTTTTCTGCACAAATTTCATCAACAAATTCAGTTGTTTGCTTTGATATTCCAAACTTTCGAGATGCTAAAGAATTTGTGTTGTGAATGCCCACAATTAACAAATTGTACTTTTTAAGTTTTGCCTTAAAACCCTGACTACCACTTTTTTTGATTTCAGTTTCAAAATTAAACTCATCAACTTCGGCATAATATTTTAAGCGATTTTGAAAGCTACTCATATTATTAGAACCAAAACTTATGCTTGCAATTTTTAAAGTATCTAATCTTTGTAAAGGAATTAAGGAATTTTTATTTGTAACTAAAGTTAAGGAATTTTCTATCAATTTTTGTTTCATCAACAAAGCCTCTGTATTGTTCAAATCTGAATGTAAATTTTCTAAAGAAATTTCTTCAATTTTATTCAAGCCAACCCAATATTTAGCCATTAACACTTTTTTGCATCTATTATCGATTTCTTCTTGAGAAATTTCGCCATTTTCTATCGCTTGTTTAATTTTTTCAATAACCAAAGGAACTTCGTTTGGAAAAAGTAAAATATCATTTCCTGCTAAAAGTGCTTTCACATCTGCTTCTCCAGCTTTAAAACCGCCTGTAATTCCGCCCATATTAAGAGCATCAGTAAATACTAAACCTTTAAATCCCATATTGGTTTTTAAAAGTTCGTTTATTGTTTTGGGCGACAAAGAACTTGGCAAATTTTTGGAAGAATCAATTGCAGGAACAAATAAATGCGACACCATAACAGAAGCAATTCCTTTATCAATCAAGTATTGAAATGGGTACAACTCCAAAGTATCTAAACGCTGAAAACTGTGATTAATCACTGGCAGAGCTTTGTGAGAATCAACATGAGTGTCGCCATGCCCGGGAAAATGTTTAGCACAAGCCAAAACTCCATTGTCTTGCAAGCCTTTCATATAATAATATGATTTTATGCTAACATTATACTTATCTTCGCCAAAAGATCTGTCGTTAATTACAGGATTAAGTGGATTGTTGTTTACATCGCAAACAGGCGAAAAGCTAACATGAACTCCTACTCTTTTCAACTGTCGAGCAAATTCAGCTCCCATTTCATAAATAAGCTCATTATCTTGAATTGCTCCCAACATCATTTGCCGTGGATAAAGCACGGTAGAGTCCAATCTCATGCTCAAAGACCACTCCGCATCCATTGAAATTAAAAGTGGCAACTCAGAATTTGACTGATATTTATTCAACAAAACAGCTTGCCTATGCGGACCGCCTTGCATAAAAATTAAACCGCCGATTTTATAATTTTTTATTAAACTTAAAATATGTTCTTCGTGAGACTTGCCTTTATTGGAATATGCAGGCAGCATTAATAGCTGTGCGATTTTCTCATCTTGTGTTAAAGTATTAAAAACTGAATCAACCCAAGGATTATTTTCGTCTAAAAACGAAGGTGGTTTTGTTGTTCTCTTTGTTGGAAAATCGTTGGTTTTATAGTTAAAAGAAGTGGTAACCAAGCAAAGTACAGAAGTTAAAAAAATTACAAAAGACATTCTCCACATAATTCAATATTTTTAGTTGCAATATGCTAAGATTTAACGAAATAAACGATTGACTTATTTTGTTTTTTTAACAATATAAAGTTAATTTAAAAAATATTATCTTAGCGATTGAATTTTTTAAGTTTAATACATGAAAAAATATAGATATTTATTTTTAATAATTGTGGTTTTTAGTTTAGGCTTTAATGCTTGCGACACCGATAAAAACCGCTGTATGAAATCTACTGGCGAAATTACAACTGAAAAAATCTATTTAGATGATTTTAATAAAGTGCAAATTAAAAGCGATTTTGAAATTACATTTATCACTGGTAGCGAACATATTTTAAGTATTAATTGTGGCGAAAATTTAATTCCATTTATTAGTCACGAAATTGAAGGCAAGGAATTGATTTTAGAAAATAGAAACACTTGCGAATGGCTAAGAAAAAGAATTAAACCAAAATTAACCATTACTTGTCCTAACTTAAAAGAAATTACAATAAACGAAACTTGCGATTTAAAAACTTTAGATAGTTTATATTTTAATACTCTCTCGATACAAAACTGGGCAGGAATTTTAACTACAGACATGATTTTGAGTGGCGACAGTTTGTATTTTAGAAGTCATGCCTCCACAGGCGACTACAAACTTGAAGGCAGATGTAATTACGCATATATTTACAATGTAGGAAACGGATATTTTAAAGGAAGAAAATTGTTTTGCAAAGATATTCATGCTGTTCACAAATCACTTGGCGATAGCGAAATTAATCCTATCAAAAAATTAATTATAGAAGATATAAAATACGGAAAGCTTTACTCCTTCGGCACTGAATGTCCTGAAATAATTAGCTATGCTGAGGAAGGGTGGCAGGAAAAGTTTGAAAACATAGGTTGCTCAAAATAAGTTGAAAGTTCATAAAGTTCGTAAAGTTTGTAAAGTTCGTAAAGTTAAAAGTATATAAAGTTTTTAAAGTATGAAGTTTAACAGATTTGAGGAAATTATGGCTTGGCAAAAAGCTAAAGATTTAACAGTTAGAGTATATTCATTATTTAAAGAAAGTAAAGATTTTGAATTTAAAAACCAAATACAAAGTGCTTCTATTTCTGTAATGAATAATATTGCTGAAGGGTTTGAACGTAAAAGCAATAACGAATTTAAGCATTTTTTATTTATAGCCAAAGGTTCTTGTGGCGAAATTCGCTCTATGCTATATTTAGCAAAAGATTTAAACAAAATATCTGATGATGATTTTAAATTACTTTTTGCAATGTCAGAAGAAGTTTCAAAAATGCTTTCAGGTTTAATAAAGTGTTTGTAGAGTTTGTAAAGTTTGTAAAGTGTGAAGTTTAAGAGATTTGAGGATATTATGACTTGGTAAAAAGCTAAGGGTTTGAACAAAATATTTTATGACTAATTTTTCTTAAAAGTTGAAAAATGAGTTAAAAATGGATATAATTAATTCTTTAAACTTTGACGAAACCCACAAACTAACTCCACTTTACAAACTTTTAACTGATTTCATTGTGTTGCCCTACGGACAAACTACTGAAAATCAAACACTTGCCTTCTTTATAAACTTTAAGAACTTTGAAAACTTTTAACTGATTTCATTGTGTTGCCCTACGGACAAACTATTGACAATCAAATACTTGCCTTCTTTATAAACTTTATGAACTTTACGAACTTTACAAACTAACAGCAATCATCTTTGCTTTAGCACAAACGAGTCCGCCGGCTTCCATTTTCATATTAACTATAGCTTTTCTTTCTCCAATTTCTTCAAGTATTGAGGTAACTGTTATTTCTTCATTCATAGGAAGTGGTTTTTTAAAATCAATTTCTAATCTTGCTGTAACAAAACGCCCTATTACAGTATTTTCTGTAAGTTCAAGTCCTTTTTTATTATGAGCAAACCAAGCAGCAGAAGCAGTTCCATGACAATCAAAAATAACCGCTATCATGCCTCCAAAAAGATTGTCTGGAACTCCACCTGTATATTTATTTGCTGGCGTAAACCTACAAATACATTGGCTTCCATCTTCATTCGGATAAGTCTTTAAATGTAAACCTTCTTCATTTTTTGGTCCACAACCCCAACAATGCTGAAATCTTTCACCATAAGTATCTTGTATTGCTATTTTTTTCTTTTCCATAACCATAATTTTACACCCTTTCCAACTTTTAACTGATTACGCGCAGCCTCTTTCAACTTTTAACACTTCAACTACGTTCAGTGCATCGCTTTTAACTTTTAACTGGACTTTCAGTCCAATTCCTCGTGTTAAAAGCATTAAAATTAGCACTGCCCACATTCCATGATTTCCAATATAATGTTTTGCTAAAAATAAAAGTGGAACATATATTATCAAAATTGAAATAATCATAACATTTCTCATTATTTTCGACTCTGTAATTCCGATGTAAATTCCATCATAAATAAAGGCTGCAAAACCTGTAATTGGGATTAACCAAACCCAAAAATGATAAGTTTCAAAAAGACTAATTACTTGAACATCATCGGTTAAGATTTGCACAATTTGTTTGGAAAAGAACACATAAACAACAGAAAAAATAATAGCTACCAACAGTCCTAATCTCAACGATTCTTTTATTGTTTCTTTTAAAAGTTTTGGATTTGCTGCTCCTTTATATTTTCCGGCAATGCTACCGCCTGCATTTGCAAAACCATCGGCAAAATATGAGAAAAACCATAAAAACTGTAACATCACAGAGTTTAAGGCTAAGATTTCGTCGCCAAAATCGGCAGAAACAATATTAAATAAGAAAAAACTTCCTGTGAGTAAGATAGAACGCACAAAAATATCTTTACTAATATTAAAGAACTTCTTTATTTCATCAAATTTTAAAATGGATTTTTTATCTATATAAGACAAATAAGATTTGTATTTTTTTACATAAAATAAAATTGAAGAAATCAGTCCTAAATATTGTGCAACAACAGTTCCAAGTGCCACTCCTTTTACTCCCATTTTAAAATAAATTACGAAGAAAAGACTAAAAGCAATATTTGCGAGACTTATTATCAAGGTTACCCACATAGGCGTTTTAGTGTCTTGCATTCCCACAAACCAACCCATAAAACCAATAACTGCCAGGCTTGCTGGTGTTGCATAAATTCTTACATAAAAATATTCAGAAGCATATTTTAAAGATTCTGGCGAAGAATCAAACATACTTATTAAAAGCCTTTCTAACGGTGTTTGCAAGGCTATTAACAACAATCCACTAAGAACGCCAAGAATAATTGCTCTAATTAAAATTGAATTTGCCTCTCTAAAATTCGAAGCTCCATAGGCTTGTGCTGTGAGTCCATTTGTACTCATTCTTAAAAAACCTAAGCCCGAATATATAAAAGAAAAAACTACGCTTGCAAAACCAACACCGCCAATATAAGCCGCCGAGCCTAAACGACCAACTAAAGCTATATCAACCAAACCTACTAAAGGTACGGTAATATTGCTGATAATTGCAGGGTAAGCTAAATTTAAAATTTGTTTTCTCAAGGCATTAATATTCTCTAACAATAAAAATATCGTAATCTCCTAAATATTTAAAGCCATATTTATCATATAGATTGCGGGCTACAACATGTTCTCTATGAACTTCTAATTTTATTTGCAAACCTACTTTTCTGGCAAATTCCATAGATTTGTCCATTAATAATTTGCTTAATCCTTTGCCTTGTAGTTCGGGATGAATACAAAAATGATGCAAATAAAGCCTTCTACCATCATTTGTAATCCATGAAGTGCCAATCATAACATCGTCATTAAAAAGAAGATACAAGGCACCGCCCATTTTTATTGAATTAAGAATTATTTCCAAATTATCTCCACGATAAGCTCCGCCCATGTCGGTCAACTGCCACAGGACATTCATTTCGTCGTAGTGCTTTGGTTCAAAATCTTTAATTTGTAAATTCATATTTCTTTAATTTAAATCGCTTTTTCACAAAATTTACAAATATAGTTTTTATCTTAAAATTTCAGAATAAAATTGATTAAACATGTTTAAACTTTCTTGTTTAGCTTCATCAAAATTATAATCCATGCAGTTTGTTAAATAATTAACTAAGTCGAAATTGGGATATAAATGTTTATTTTTTTCAGCAATTTGCTTTCGATTTTCAAATCCAGATTTCAAAATTTTGTTAAACTCTTTTAAAAAACTATCACTCACCTTATTGTTTGCAACCCAAACGGCAAAAATCGCTGGTTTACCTGTAAATTTAAACCATTCTTCGGCAATATCATATTTGTATTTTATAGAATTACGGAAATTTAAAGCTCTATCTCCAATAATAACTGCAGCAGTATCTTCTTTTATTAAATCTTTAAAATTTCCGTCAGCATTTTGATAATTATATTTTATTTTCCAAAATTTTTCTGCCAAAATCTTAATATATTTTACCGAACTTCGTGAATGATAATCTAAAATTATGGTTTTAATTTCTTCTTTAGTTTTTTGCGATACCAATAGTACTGACTCAACTTTATTTTTTGCTGCCAAACAAAAATCGCTAATAATTCTTGTGTTTTCGGGAATAGGAAATGCTCCTATTGGCACTAATGAAATATCTGCTTCTCCTGTAAAAATATCTTCGGCACACATAGCAGGAATACGTTCTTGTAAAATTGCATTTTTAGCTACAAACTCAGAATTATACAAAGCCTCTTTAAAAGGCAAAGTATTTGAGTAAGAAACTAAAGAAATTCTATACATTGTTTTTTGCTACAAAATTAATTAAATATTAGGTTTTTAAAGTGATTTAATTTTATATTTTTGTAGAAATATAAATATTTTGAAAGTGGAAAATTTAATTTTAGACAATTCTGCACATTTTTTTTTAATTGCTGGACCTTGCGTAGTAGAAAATGAAGAAATCACATTACAAACTGCAAAAGTTCTAAAAGATTTATGCAAAAAACACAATATTCAGTTAATTTTTAAATCTTCGTACCGCAAAGCTAACCGCAGTAGTGTAAATTCATTCACAGGTTTAGGCGATGAAAAAGCTTTAGAAATTTTATCAAAAGTAAAACAAGAATTAAAACTACATATTTGTACAGATATTCACTCGCCCGAAGAAGCCGAAATTGCTGCAAAAGTTGCTGATATTGTACAAGTTCCTGCGTTTTTATGTCGCCAAACAGACTTGCTTATTGCTGCTGGAAAAACTGAAAAATTTGTGAACATAAAAAAAGGACAATTTTTGTCTCCTGAATCAATGAAATTTGCCACAGAAAAAATTCTTTCTACAGGAAATAAAAACATTATGCTCACAGAACGCGGTACTACCTTTGGCTATAATGATTTAGTAATTGATTTTAGAGGAATTCCTAAAATGAAAACTTTTGGCTTTCCTGTTGTGCTTGATGTTACTCACAGTTTACAACAACCGAACCAATCAAGTGGCGTTACTGGCGGTCAGCCCGAAATGATTGAGTACATGGCAAAAGCTGGTCTTGCTGTTGGTGCTGACGGACTTTTTATAGAAACCCACCCCGAACCCAAAAAAGCACTATCAGATGGTGCAAATATGCTAAAATTAGATTTAGTTGACGACTTATTAGAAAAACTTGTAAAACTTAGAAAAGCTTTGAAATAAAAGATTTAAACCAAGGCTTCCCACAAAACTTCGATAGGATGTAAAGATTTTTTGCCAGTTCCACTTTCTATCTGACAACGGCAACTTGTTCCAACAGCTACAATAACTGTATCATCATCTGCATTTCTAACTTCTGGGAATAATACCAACTCTCCTATTTTTTGTGATAAATCATAATGTTCTTTTTCGTAACCAAAAGATCCTGCCATACCACAACAACCACTTGGGATTTCGGCAATTTTATAATTTTTAGGAATTGATAATATTTGCTTGGTAAATTTAGTTGTAATCAATGATTTTTGCTGACAATGCCCATGAAATTTAATTTTCAACTCTGCATCTGTAAAAGAATTAGCAGAAATATTCCCTTTTTCAAACTCAGCAGCAATAAATTCATCAAATAAAAATGAATTTTGTGCAATATCCTGAGCAGCATTTTTATTCTCAGCATTAACTAAATCAGGATATTCGTCTCTAAAACTCAATATTGCCGAAGGTTCTATTCCAATCAAAGGAGTTTCAGACGAAATAATATTTTTTAAAATTTCGATATTTTTATTTGCAAGTTTTTTTGCACGCCTTACCAAACCTTTGCTCAACCAAGTTCTTCCACTAAAATTTATTGGTGCAAGTTTTACTTGATAGCCGAGTTTTTCAAAAAATAAAATTGTTTTTATTCCTAAATCACTTTCTAAATATTTTGTAAATTCGTCATTAAACAAATAAATAGTTTTTATAGGATTTGGATTTTCAAATTTTTGCTTTCCCTTGTACAATTTCTTAAATCCAATTTTATGCATCAATGGAAATTCAATTTTTTGATTAAAACCAATTATACTTTTTAAAATTTTTGAAAAAATCTTATTTTTTAGAAAAATATTTACAAAACCCGGCAAAGAGGCAAATATTTTATAAACAACTGGCAAGTAAGCAACTGCAAAAGAACGCAATGGAACTCCATTTGTATCATAATAATGTTGCAAAAACTCCATTTTCAATTTTGCCACATCTACACCTGAAGGACATTCTGACTTACAAGCCTTGCAAAGCAAGCATAAGTCTAAAACTTCGTATAATTCTTTTGAGTTAAAGGGCTTATTGTTAGTTGAATTTATAAGAACTTCCCTCAACATATTTGCACGTGCACGTGTAGAGTTTTTCTCATCTTTAGTTGCCTGAAAACTTGGACATAAAGTTCCACCAATAATATGAGATTTGCGACAATCGCCAGAACCGTTACATTTTTCTACAGCGCGCATATAGCCACCTGTCGAAGAAAAATCAAATATTGTTTTTATTTCTTTTGTTTCAGCACCCGGTTTATATCTCAACGAAGTATTCATTGGTGGAGTATCCACAATTTTATTTGGATTGAAAATATTTTTTGGGTCCCAAACATTTTTTATTTCCTTAAAAACATCATACAACTTTTCTCCCATCATCAAAGGAATAAACTCGCCACGCAAACGTCCGTCTCCATGTTCGCCACTCAAAGAGCCTTTATATTTTTTTACCAATTTGGCAGTTTCTAAAGCTACGGTTCTGAAAAGTTCTACATGTTTTTTGTCTTTCAAATTTAAAACTGGACGCAAATGCAGTTCACCTGTTGCAATGTGAGCGTAATAAACGCAATCTAAGCCAAGTTTTTGCATTAACTCCTCAAATTCTTTTATAAATGCAGATAAATCTTCTGGTCTAACAGCAGTATCTTCAATAACTGGAACAGGTTTAGCATCGCCGGGCATATTTGACAAAACACCTAATCCTGCTTTTCGCAATTCCCAAACTCTTGCAATATCGCCACCATAAACCCTTGCATAATCATAGCCCAAAGATTTTGAACGCAATTCTTTTTCTAATTCGTCTGCTTGCTTATTTATTGTTTCAATATCATCGGCAAACCATTCTACTATAAGAATTGCAGCTGGGTCGCCATTTATAAAAAATCTGTTTCTATTTTGCTTAATATTTGCTTTTGATAAATCCAACACTTTTTTGTCCATCAATTCTATAGAAGCTGGAGAGTGTTTTAATGCAACAAGATTTGCTTCAAAAACTTCGTGTAAACTTTCTGTATGCACACACATTAAAGCTTTGGTCTTGGGTGGCAAATCAACCAAATTCAACTTTACAGAGCTTGTAAAAGCTAAAGTTCCTTCAGAACCTGCTAAAAGTTTACATATATTAAATTTCTCGTTTGAACTACCAAAAATTTCGCTGTCTGCAAGCAAATCCAAAGCATAGCCTGTGTTTCGTCTTTTAATTTCTTTGTCTGGATATTGCTTTGAAATTTCTTCAAGAATAATTGGGTCTGTTAGCAAAGTTTTTAATTGTCTATAAATTTCGCCTTCGAGATTTTGCAAATTACATTTCTCTTCAAATTCGGCTTTAGAAATTTCTCCAAAATGAGCTTCAGAGCCATCACTCAAAATACAGTCCATTTCCAAAACATGGTCGCGAGTAGAACCGTAAATTAAAGAATGTGCGCCGCAGGAATTATTTCCAATCATTCCACCAATCATACAGCGGTTAGAAGTCGAAGTTTCTGGTCCGAAAAATAAATTTTCTTTTGCTAAAACTTTATTTAGCTCATCTAAAACCACACTTGGCTCAAGTTTTACCCATTTTTCGGTTTTATTAATTTCTAAAATTTTATTAAAAGCCCGCGAAGTATCAACCACAATTCCATTCCCAACAACCTGACCTGCCAAAGATGTGCCTGCTGCTCTTGGAATTAAACTTAAATTGTGCATATTCGCAAATTTTACAATAGTAATTAAATCCTCTTTATTCTTAGGAAAAACAACAGCTTTAGGAATTTCGCGATAAGCAGAGGCATCAGTAGCATAAAGAGTTCTGTAAATATTATCAACCTGAACTTCGCCTTGTATCTCTTTTTTAAGTGCTTCTAAGATTTGCATTTAATAAAATTTTAGACTACAAAGATAAATTAATTCAGTTAAAAGTTGAAAGTTGAAAGTTAAAAGTCGAAAGCGGATTTTTGATTTTGGATTTATGATTTTGGATTTGGGGATTTGGGATTTAAAGAGTTTTTAGTGTTGAGTTTTTAGTTTTTAGTGGTGAGTTTTTAGTTTTAAATGGATTTTGGATTTGGGGATTTGGGGATTTGGGATTTTGGATTTTTGATTTTGGATTTGAGATTTGGGATTTAAAGAGTTTTTAGTAGGAAGACAATGTGCAATTTGTTTTATCACAGAGTAGAGTTTTTGGAAAAATTGAAAATCATCTTTTATTTAAAATTATTTATAATTCTTTGTCTGTCTTCATTTTCCTTGTCGTTCTTATGATATAATTCAAGAAAAGTAATTTTTTCTTCGTTTGGAAAGTAAGCATAAATTAATCTTAAACCTGAGTTTACTCCTTTACCTTTTAATGATTTACAAGCAATTTTTCTAACTTTAATAATGCGTGTTTCCAAACTTAGGTTATCGATGCGAAAACTAAATGGTTGTCGTTCGAGAGGTTTCTTTCTTAAAATTGTTTTTATTTCATTTAGGTCTTCATTTAAAGTTCTATATTTTTTTAACAAGAATTTTAAATCTTTGTCAAATTCAGGTAGTTGATTGAAATCCATAGTTTAATCAGTTTCGTCTTCGTAAATTCTTACGGAATAAGGGAACTCTCTATAAAAAGCCAATTCGTAACTTATATAATCTCCTTCTTCTGTAACTTCCCAAGGCAAGTCTTTGTGAGAATATTCGCTAATCATAGTTGCCGACCAGTCGCTCATTTGTTCTATAACTCTGTCAATAACTTCCTTTTCACTTGCTTTTAGTTTAGTTAAATCAGCTTTTACTAAAGGTAAATATCGAGTTTGAGGATAGCCATGATATTCTGTTTTTACTTTTTGTAATTGTCCTTTCTCAAGCATTTGGTTAATAATTGCATCTAATTTTTGTGGAACAGGTCCATAAGGCAATTTGCGATATTTAGCACCTGTTAAATGTTCTTCGTAAAGTTCATAATAATTAAAATCAGAGAAATAAAGCAATTTATAAAGAACTGTTTCTCCAACATTTGGTTTGCCAGCACAACGTTCAAGTATATAAAGCAATATGTTTTTAAATTTGTTAACTTGTAATTTAGGTACAGAAATTCTTTCTCCTGATTTTTTTTCTTCTTTTTCTTCTTTCACATCAATATTTTTAATAGCAGAAAAATTCTTAGACATAAAATCATCGAGTGAAAATTTTAAAATCATAGATAGCTTTTGTAATTCAAGAATATCAACATTTCTATTTCCCAACTCAATTTGAGCTAATGATGAACGGGAAATTTCAAGCCTATTAGCCAATTCTTCTTGAGTAAATCCTCTTGTTTTTCGCAATTCACTTATTCGCTGACCGATTTGTTTTTGCGATAAATTTGTTTTCATATTTTATTTTTTTGGTTTTTCACACTGCAAAGATAATAAATGTTTTAATACTAAACAAACATTTGTTCTATTTTATAACAATTTTACATATAAACTTTAATTTTGCTCTACAACCGATTAGGGATTAGGGATTTGGGATTTGGGATTTGGGATTTGGGATTTTGGATTTGAGGATTTTGGGATTTACGATTTAAGGTGGCTAAACGAGTTTATAAAATTGTTTTTTTAGTTAAAATTTATTTTTACAGCTTATTAAAATATTTAACATTATTTTAAAGTGTTTATTAAAATATTTTACCAATCTTGCAGTTTTATTATTACACATAAACACATTAATAATGAGACATTTAATAAAAAGTGTTTTTCTCGCTTTAGTGCTTGTAAGTTTTAGCTTAATAGGCAAGGCTCAGGTTTCCCAAATTACTATCAAAGCACAGATAATAGATGAGAATGATGAAATTGTTCCTGCTGCTACTGTAATGTTACTAAACAGCAAAGATTCCACTTTAATAAATTACACAACTTCTGATTCTCAGGGTAATTTTAGTTTTAAAAACGTGAAAAACTCTGGCTATCTTTTAAAAATTTCTCATGTGAGTTTTATGCCGGTGCAAAAAAACATTCCTATTTCTAACCAAGCAACTGTGGATTTAGGCATTATAAAACTTGAACCTATAGCTGAAATTTTAATGGAAGTTGTAATTAAATCAGCTCAAGCTCCTATATTTATTAAAGGCGATACTGTTGAATATGATGCTCGTCTATTTAAAGTTCCGCCGGGTTCTACAGTTGAAGATTTGTTAAAACGTTTGCCGGGAATTGATGTGGACGTAAGTGGTAATATTTCTTCTCAAGGCAAAGATATCAGACGTGTTTATGTAGATGGTAAAACTTTTTTTGGTGATGATCCAAAAAGTGCCACAAAAAACCTTGATGCTCAAGCAATTTCGAAAGTTCAAGTTTATGACGACAAATCAGAACAAGAAAGACTTACTGGAATTGCAGACGGCAACAAAGAAAAAGTAATGAATCTTGAATTAAAAGACGAATTTAAAAAAGGACATTTCGGGAAAGCTACATTAGCAGGTGGATTTGATGACTATAGAAAAAAACTACTTTGGGCATCAAAAGCTAATTTTAATAGATTTAACGAAAAACATCAACTTTCAATAATTGGCTTTGGTAACAATGTCAATCAAACAGGAGTAAATTGGGACGATTACTCTGAATTTAAAGGAAGTGCTGCTTTTTCGAATAGAGATAATGGTGATTTTGGATTTGGCGGTGATGGTAGTGGTTTCCATGTCATGGAAATTGGAGGCGGAGGAATTATGGGTTATTTTGATGGGAAAGGATTTACTAAAAATTATGGAGGTGGCGTAAATTATAATTACAATACAAAAAAAATAAACTTTAATGCTTCTTACTCCTATAATCAAACAGATTTGAATTCAGAAACTTTTGCTAATAGGCAAACTTTTTTAACTGACACATCATATTTATTAAATACAAATTCAGCCAGTGATGTTTTTAGAAATTCTCACAACATTAGCTCAAGAATTGAACATAACATTGACTCCAGCAATACTTTAATTTTTAAAATTTATGGAAGGTTTTCGGGAAATCGTTCAATTGATACTAGAACTCAGTTGTTTAAAACAATTTTAGACCAAAATATTAATAAAAATTTTACTAACGAAACCGACACTCTTGACTCAAAAGTAATTAACACTTTAGCTATTTATAATCATAGTTTTAAAAAGAGAGGCAGAAAATTTGCTATTAGTGGAGCTTTTAATTACTACCAATCTGGAAGAATGGAAAATTTAATAAATAAAAATGAGTTTTTTTCAGCCACAACAGAATTAGAACAAATAAATATTTTAAACTCTAAAGACAATGATGATAACACAATAAAATCTAGCGTTTTGTATGTTGAACCACTATCGAAAAGATTTTCTATATTCGGTTTTTATAATTTTAGAAACTACAGCACACAATCTAAAAATCTTGGAACAGATGCCTTAACAAATTACATTATGGTTGATAGTTTGAGCATTTATTATCAAAATAAAGAAATGTTTAATCGAGTTGGAACAAGCATAAATTATAATTGGGAAGGATTAAATATTTCTTTAGGCGGGGCTTTTCAATCAATTAATTTGTTTAACAAATACTCTGTAACTGAAAATTCTCCTCTATTAGTACCAGAATTAACAAAGACATATAACAACTTTATTCCTAATTTTACCACATATTATGAGTTTCCCAACAATTTGCATATAAACTTAGGATATTCTTACGACATAGATGTTCCAAGTATTAGTTATCTGCAACCAATTCCAAACCTAAGTAATAGATTTTATAAAACGGAAGGAAATCCTGACTTAGAGCCAGAGTCATATCACTCAACAGATATATCGTGGACATATTGGAATCAAGCTTCATTTACAAACATTCATGCTAGTGCATATTACTACTATTACGACAGCCAAATTGTTTACAATCAAGAAACAAAATTTGTTGAAGGCTTAGGATATACAACAATAATGAAACCCGAAAATCTTAGCGGTGGACAATCTGTTACAGCATATTTATGGTCTAGTATGCCAATTGTAAAAACAATATTAACTTTAAGGCTTGGTGGTTCATACTCATACAGAGAATCGCCTGTTTATATCAATTCTATAAGAAATACCACAAATACAAATTCATACAGATTAAATCTAGGATTTAATTTAACTTTAAGTTCAAAATTAAGCCTAAGTTTGGGTTCTTCAGGTTCATTATCTGATGTTTCTTATTCAATTCAAACAAGTCAAAATCAAAATATTATAAATTTAAGTGCAAGCACTGGTATTAAATGGCAATTTGCTAAAAAATCTTTCTTTGAAGCAAATTATGATTTTACAAAATATCAAAATGACAGATTTGAATTAAATGAAGTCTTACATTTGGCAAATGCATCGATTAGACAAATACTTGGTAAAAACAATAAATTTGAACTACGCTTAGCTGTTTTCGACTTATTAAATCAAAATAAAATGATTAGTCAAACACCTGGAAGCAATTATATTGAGACCAGTATTTCGCCAACTTTAGCTAGATATTACATGTTAAGTGTATCATATAATATTAAAGGTTTTGAAACAAAAAAGAAACAAATGTGATGGTAATTTAAAATTTAAAAACATAATAATATGAAATATTTAATCTTTATTATAGCAATAGTTTTAATCACATTAAACACTAATGCTCAAGAGCTTAGCGGAACAATAAAATATGAAATCAAACACGATTGGGTAAAAAAAATTAATTCTGTAAAATATTTAAGTCAAAGCGAAAAAGACAAAGCATCTTACATGTGGGGAACACATAGCGAATACACTGAATATGCTGTTTTATGTTTCGACAAAAACACTTCCCGCTACGAAAAAATTGAAGATGAAAATAAAGAAGGTTCCTGGGCGTGGAGAAGCGAAGAATATATCATTTACAGGAATTTAGAAGAAAATACTACTTACGATTTAATTAGAGAAGTAAACAAACTTTTTGTAATAAAAGATGAAATTCAAAATCCAACTTGGAAAATTTTAAATAATATCAAAGAAGTTGCCGGTCATATTTGCATGGACGCTATGTATATAGACCCGATAAAAGGAAATAAAATCGTTGCATGGTTTGCTCTTGATATGCCTGTTCCTTTTGGTCCAGATAGATTTGGAGGCTTGCCAGGTATGATTTTAGAAATTGATATAAGTGAAGGAGCTTTGGTGATGACTGCTACAAAAATTGAAAACAAAGATGTGAGTGAATTTTTAGTTAAGCCAAAACATAAGAGAAAGGTTAAAATTCATAACGAAGAATATTACACAAAATTAATTTCCGATCAAGTTGAACAAGCTAAAAAGGCAGAACGTCCATATTTTTGGCAAATAAGATATTAGTCTTCACTTATCACACCATCTTTTATTGTAAAGATTTTATCTGTCAATTTTGCATGCTCAATATTGTGAGTAACAATAACAAAAGTTTGAGCAAATTCTTCTCTTAATCCAAAAATTATTTCGTACAAATCTTTTGCATTTTTAGAGTCTAAATTACCCGAAGGCTCATCTGCCAGAATAATTGAAGGATTATTAATTAATGCTCTAGCAATTGCTACTCTTTGTTTTTCGCCACCAGAAAGTTCGTTTGGTTTATGTTCTGCTCTATCTTCGACTTTTAGTGCAGCCAATAAATATTTTGCTTTTTTTATTAATTCATTTTTATTTGTCCCTGCAATAAATCCTGGAATACATACATTTTCTAATGCTGTAAATTCTGGCAACAAATGATGAAATTGAAAAACAAAACCAATTTCTTGATTTCGAAAATTAGCTAATTTTTTATCTTTTAATCCAACAACATTAGTTTCGTTAATAAACACGCTACCTTTATCTGGTTTTAAAAGTGTTCCTATAATTTGCAAAAGCGTAGTTTTTCCAGCTCCACTAGCACCTAATACAGAAACAATTTCAGATTTTGCAATTTGCATATTTATGCCTTTTAAAACTTCTAAATTGTCGTAAGATTTGTAAATATTTTCGATTTTTATCATAGTTAAAATATTTTCGTAAAGTTAAAATTAAAATTTTATCTTAATAACTATTTTTAAAAACTTATTTTTTCTTAACAAAGATAGTCATTTATAAGCTTTTAAAACAAAAAAAAGTTATAAACATTTTTTTCAAACCCCATTGTGGATAAAAGTTTATTATATTTTCGTCAAAAAATTTTTAAAGCCAATTTCTAAGCAGTATTTTTGAAGTAAAATTTCAGATATATTTATGGCAATTAATAATAAAAAACAAAGCAGTTCGAAATCAGAAGCAAACATTGATAGTTTAAATGCTATTTATGGAAAAATGCCTCCACAAGCCACAGATATAGAAAAGGCAGTTCTTGGAGCATTATTAATTCAAAGTGATGCAGTTTTTAATATTTTAGATATTTTAAAGCCAGAATCATTTTACGATCCTGCTCATCAAGAAATATTTCAATCAATTAGAGATCTTGGCACTAACCACAAACCTGTTGACATTATAACAGTTGCTCACGAACTAAAATCTCGCGACAAATTAGATATAATTGGTGGAGAATATTATCTTGCCGACCTTACCGATAAAGTTGCAACAGCCTCTCACTTAGAGTATCACGCAAGATTGGTTCATCAAAAATATATTCAAAGAGAACTTATCAAAGCTTCGGCTGAAATACAAAAACGCTCATACGACGAAAGCCAAGATGTAGAAGAATTAATAAATTTTGCTGAAAGTGAAATTTTTAATATTTCTGAAGGAAATATAAAAAGTGAAACTGTTAAGTTAGACACAATTTTAGGCAAAGCTTTAGAAGCAATTGACGAAGCTGCAAAAAATAAAAATAAACTTCTAGGTCTTCCAAGTGGATTTTCGGATATTGATAGAATTACTTCGGGCTGGCAACCTTCAGATTTAATTATTATTGCTGCTCGTCCATCTATGGGAAAAACGGCTTTTGTGCTATCTATGGCAAGAAACATGGGAGTTGATCATAACAAACCAATTGCTATTTTCTCATTAGAAATGTCTTCTAAACAACTAGTTAATCGTTTGATAGCTGCCGAATCCGAAATTTCAAGCACTAAACTAAGAACTGGAGATTTACAAGATCATGAGTGGACACAACTTAATCAAAAAGTAAAAAATTTAGAAAACGTACCTATTTTTATTGATGACACGCCAGCAATTTCAATTTTTGAACTTAGAGCTAAATGCCGAAGATTGGTTAGAACACACAATATACAAGGAATTATAATTGACTATCTGCAACTTATGACTACTGGAGTTGACATGAAAGGAAACAGAGAACAAGAAGTTGCAACTATTTCACGTTCTTTAAAAGCAATAGCAAAAGAATTAAACATACCAATTATTGCATTATCTCAATTAAACCGCTCGGTAGAATCACGCTCTGGCGACAAAAGACCTCAACTTTCAGACCTTAGAGAATCTGGTGCAATAGAACAAGATGCCGATATGGTTTTGTTTATTCATAGACCTGAATATTATGGATTTATGACTAATAACGATGGAGAATCGCTAAAAGGATTGGCAGAAATTATTATTGCAAAACATCGTAATGGAGCAACAGATACCGTTAAATTAAAATTTAAAAAAGACTTTGCAAAATTTTCTGACTACGATAGATTTGACATGAGCGATACTAGCGCTATATTTGAATCCAAAATGAATGATAGTGCATTTGATGACGGCAACACTTTTGAAAGTAATGAAAATTTTGACTCCGATTTTCTTAGTCCAAATGATGAGTTCTAAAATAAAGATTGACCCATTTTTAAACTAGTTTTTAATTCTAACTTCATATTTTCAAAAATATCAGACTCTAACAATAATATTACACTAGAACCCATTTCGAAATATCCTATTTCTTCTCCTTTTTTAATTACTACTTCTTTTTTATATTTTTTTTCTGCTACAATTCCACGTTTAATATTTGTTTGCAATTCAGAATCAAAAGACAATTTAACTTTTCCTACAAACAAAGCTCCTACAAGAACACAAGCAAATTTTCCATATTCAGAATTCCCAAAAAGTACTATTCTTTCATTTCTACAATAGACTCTATTTCTCTTATTTATTGTTTTTTCTTTTACTGGTCTTAAAGTTCCTGGCAAATATACTGCTGACTCTATTTTCATATCAAAGCTTGCATGCACTCTATGATAATTTGCTGGCGACAAATAAAAAACAGCATAAGATTTTAAACCATCATAATCACTAATTATTAACTCATCTATAAAATAATGTTTGTGTTTAACATATATTTTATTTTCAGATGAAATTTTTCCAAAATCAAATAAACTACCATCAATTGGTGATACTATGCCATTACTTATTGGACGAACTCCTACCTTTAATTTCCTTGTAAAAAAACTATTAAAACTTTCAAATCCATTTTCGGGAACAACAAAATCATTCAAATCTATTTTATAATATCTTTTATACAATTTAATTACGGCGTTTACTAAGCATCTTGGCTTTTTTATATTTGAAAATTTGCCTATAAAACGCGAACTTAAATTTCTGTAATTTTGCTTATTATTTTTAGAATTCGACATTATTTGTTATTATAAAAATTCATAGTTCTCTCTATTCCAAGAATAGGAAAACTTAGGATTGCTTCAATTGCTAATTCAATTCTAGCTGGTAGTAAAAGTTTCTCTTCTTCTGTCCATTCACCTAAGACATAATCTACTTGTCCGCCTTTGTTAAAATCGTTTCCTATCCCAAAACGTAAGCGATTATAGACATTAGTTCCTAGTGTATATTCAATATGTTCTAAGCCATTGTGTCCGGCACTTCCGCCTTTATTTCTAATTCTTATGCTACCAAATGGCAAAGCTATATCATCAACAACAATCAAAGTTTTTTCTACAGGAACTTTTTCTTTCTTAATATAGTAATCTACAGCTTTTCCACTTAAATTCATAAATGTTGTAGGTTTTACTAAAATCATTGTTTTGCCTCTATGTTTTATATCAGCAACAAAGCCGTATCTTTTATCAGAAAAAGAAGTGCTGGACTTCTTTGCAAGAGTGTCCAGCACTGTATAGCCTATATTATGACGTGTGTTTTTATATTCGTCTCCAGGATTGCCTAAACCTATGATTAAATATTTCACAGTTCAGAACATTAAACGACTATTCGGCAGTTTCAGTTTTTTCTTCTTCACCACCTTCGCCTTCTGCACCTTCTTCGCCTTCTTCTTCACCTGTTGAAGCTACGGTACGTGTTACTACAACTGATACAACTACGTTTGCTTTTGGATCAATAAATTCTAATTTGTCTGATTTTAAATCTCTAACTCTAATAGATTGTCCTATATTCAAAGGAGTAATATCAACTTCAAAATAATCAGGAATATCATCCATTAGCCCCTTAACTGATATTTTTCTGTAGTTTTGTTTTAATCTTCCACCCGATCTTACACCTATAGAGTTTCCAACAGTTTTCACAGGGATTTGAATAATTATAGGTTTTGTAGGAGTAATTTGATAAAAATCAATATGAAGGATACTATCTGTTACTGGATGAAATTGAATTTCTTTCACCATACACATATAGTCTTTTCCATCAACATTGATGTCTGCTAGCATTACTTCCGGAGTATAAACAAATTTTCTAACTGCAGAAAATGGAGTGTAAAAATTTATGTTTTTCTCACCACCGTAAATAACACAAGGAATATTTTCTCCTTTTCTAATTGCTTTTGTTGCTTTTTTTCCAAGCTCTGTACGTAAAGTACCTTGAATTTTAAAATGTTTCATATCAATAAATTTGCGTGCTACTAAGCTTTTGCCACTGCAAAGCCCCATTACACATTTGACAATTTGGACTGCAAAAATAATATATTTTTTAATGCACACAAAATTTATTTCTTATGATACAAATTATTTTTTAGCTATGTATTCTCCAACAAAATTACAGAGATAAAAATTTTAATATTATTTTTGCAAAAATTTACTTAAAATGCTTGAAATAAACTATCGTTTAGCGAATGAAAATGATTTTGCTGCAATTTTAGAGATGATTAAAGAGCTTGCACTATTTGAAAATGCTCCTGATAAAGTTCTGAATACCACAGAAATAATGAAGCAAGAACAAAATTTATTTCAATGTTTTGTTGCAGAAACTAAAGAAAAAGAAGTTGTTGGAATGGCTCTATACTTTTTCGCCTACTTTACATGGGTTGGAAAATCATTATATTTAGATGATTTATATGTAAAACCACAATATAGAGGCAAAGGAATAGGTACTGAATTATTAAAACTAATTTTCAAAACTGCAAAAGAAGAAAATTGCAGGCGATTACGCTGGCAGGTTTTAAATTGGAATACTCCAGCAATAAAAATGTACGAAAAAGTTGGAGCAACCATTGATGCTGGCTGGAGTAATTGCGACTTTGAATATCATCAAATATTAAAATTTTAGCTTAACTCAAACTTTGCTTTTTTAGCATATTTATAACCTATTTCAAAAATTTCTTCCTGATATTTAGTTTTTAAAATATGATATTTAGATAAAGCAGCAGGTTCAAGGAATACAGTGGATTTAGATTTTATATATTTAATATTATTATTCATATTCATTTGAAATGAACGTATTGCAACTTGAAGTAAGGAGTCAAATTTTTGATTTTCGTCATTAGGAAAAACATTAACAGTAATAATATCATCACATAATCTTACTAAAGGCTTCACGGGCAAATTATCAATTAATCCACCATCTACATAATAAGTTTTTCCTATTTTTACTGGTGAAAAAACGACAGGTATAGCCGAAGACGCTAAAATCATATCATGTAAAGGACCTTTGTTTACATATTCTACTTTTCCTGTATTCAAATTTGAAACACAAACATATAGTGGAATATTCAAATCTTCAAAATTAAGTTGTTTAATATTGTTTTCAAGAATTAACTTTAAATTTTCAAGCCCAAAAAAACCGTCTTTTGGAATATGTATTTTCGTAAAATCAGAAAATTTTTTAGTCTTCATGATTTCAAGTGCATCATGTGGAGAGTAGCCAGCACAATAAAAAGCTCCAATAATAGAACCAGCACTTGTTCCAGAAACTATTTCAGGGAAAATTCCCCTTTCATTTAAGGCTTGCAAAACGCCCAAATGTGCAAAACCTCTTACACCACCACCACTTAAAGCTATTCCAATTTTATACTTTTTCATAATTAATATGACTAAATTAAACTCACTACAAATTGTGGATAAAAATAACTAAAAATATTTAAAAATATTTTTTAAATTACAAGTATTTTAACATATTTGCAATAATATGAAAACATATTGTAATAAACTTGCAAAGAGACTACTTATCTGGAGAGTTAGAAAAATTTCAGATAAGAATTTTATGCTAATATTAGCTGTGATTGTAGGTATTGCAGTAGGATTAGCTGCTGTTTTAATGAAAAACTCAGTGCACTTTGTTAGAGAAGTCGCAATATTTTTAAATAATAAGTATTCTTTTAGTTATATCTATATATTTTTCCCTGCCATTGGAATTGGTTTAACCCTTTTATTTGTAAATATTTTCATTAAGAAAAAACTTGGACATGGTATTCCTATGGTACTTTATAGCATTTCTAAAGAAAGAGGAAAAATTGAAAAACACAATATGTTTTCTAGAATTGTTGCAAGCTCTTTAACTGTTGGATTTGGTGGTTCTGTTGGATTAGAGGGACCAATTGTTGGCACAGGTTCTGCTATTGGAAGTAATATTGGACAATTTTTTAGACTAAATTATAGACAGCTAATTTTATTAATCGGCTGTGGTTGTACGGGTGCGATAGCTGCAATTTTTAAAGCACCAATTGCTGCAATAGTTTTCACCCTAGAAGTTATTATGCTAGATTTAACAATGGGTTCATTAATGCCATTACTTGTGGCATCAATTTCTGCAGCTTTAACTTCATATTTATTTTTAGGACAAAACTACGTTTATCACGTAGCAAATATCGACCCTTTCTTTTTAAAAGATGTTCCTTTATATATTTTATTAGGTATTATTGCAGGTTTGCTTTCTACTTATTTTTCAAAGCTTTATTTGTGGCAAGGAAAACAATATGCCAAACTCAAAACAAAACGTGCCAGATTTATTGTTGGAGTTACAATACTTGGTGTTTTAATATTTCTTTTCCCTTCGTTATACGGAGAAGGATACGAAGTTATTAATTTAGCATTACACGGCGACATTTCATATATATTTGATGGAGTATTTTATTCACAATGGCAAAGTTTTTTAGGCATATGTATTATTATTATTTTAATACTATTAACTAAAGCCTTTGCAACTGGAGCAACATTTGGAGCAGGAGGAACAGGAGGAATATTTGCACCAGCTCTATTTTTAGGAGCAAACTTAGGTTTCCTTTTTGCCCATGTTGCAAATTCTATGAAATTAAATATTTCTCATGGAAATTTTGCCTTAGTTGGAATGGCTGGACTTATGGCAGGAGTTATACATGCTCCATTAACTGCCATTTTCTTAATAGCCGAAATTACAGGAGGATACGAACTTTTTATCCCACTAATGATAGTTTCAACAATTTCATTCTTTGTTGTTAGAATATTTATGCCTAAATCTGTTTATGCAATTTTACTTGCAGAAAGAGGAGAACTACTAACTCACAATGCCGACAGTAATATGCTTACTTTAATGAGGACAGAATCTTTGATTGAAAAAAACTTTTTAACTATAAACGAAAATGCAAAATTAAAAGACTTAACCAAAGTTATTTCAAGATCAAGCAGAGCAGTATATGTTGTTGTTGACGATGACAACTACTTTAAAGGATTAGTTTGGTTAGACCATGTAAAACACTTAATGTTTAAAACAGAACTTTACGACAGCGTTTATGTTAGAGATTTAATGGATATTCCAAAATACACGGTAAATACTAATATGGATGTTAAAGATATTGCAGAAATATTTGAAAACTCAAATTATTTTAACTTGCCTGTTGTTGATGAAGGAAAGTACGTAGGATTTGTTTCCAGAGCTAAAGTTTTTACTACATATCGCGAAATGTTAAAAAAATTCTCACATGATGAATAAATATAGAAAACAAGGAGAATTTAATATAAAAACACTTTCTAATATAAACTAAAATAATTAATAATAAATTCATAAATTTTCAAAGAAAATCTTGAACAATTAAAATAAGTTACTAAATTTGCAATATATAATCAAAACAAACTAACAATTTGATAAAACTAAACAAGTGATAATAATATATTAATAGAAACTTTTAAATTGAAATGATATGAAAAAACATCTACTTATTTTAATCTCACTACTACTTGGGATTAATTACATTAATGCACAAGTGCTGTATTCTGACGATTTTGAATCCTACACTGTTGGTAATGGTATTGCAGAAGAATCTAGTACATGGTGAAACACTTGGAGTGGAACACCAGGCTCAGCTGAAGACCCTACAGTTTCAGATGCACAAGCATATTCTGGAACAAAATCTGTTAAAGTTATAAATGATAATGACGGAGTTATCGACTTTGGTGGACTTACTACAGGACGCTATAGAGTTGAGTTTTATCTTTACGTTCCAGCTGGTCGCCAAGCCTATTGGAATATTATGCAACAATTTAACCCTTCAGGATCTGGACTTGTTTGGGGATTGCAAGTTTTTCTAAAAAACGGAACTATGACAATTGATGGAAATGGACCATCTGCAGCAACTTATTCTTATACACCTGGAGAATGGATGAAAATCCAACACTTTATTGACTTAAACAGCGATTGGGTTGATTTTTATGTAAATGGAGAATTAGTTCATGCCTATCAATGGAGTAAAGGAACTTTTGGAACAGGAGGAATGAACCAACTTGGAGCCTTTGACTTTTACGGCTGGGACGAAGGAGGTACTTGCGAATATTATATGGATGACTTCCTAATTGAAGAAGTTGAAACCCCATATCCGCCAACTAACTTTAGCTATACTATTGAAAATGGAAATGATGTGGTTTTAACTTGGAATGCTCCAACAGAAGGTACACCTGTACACTACAGCATCGCAAGAAATGGTAGCATTATCAGCACTACAACTGAAACAACTGTAACCGATTTGAATGTTTTCCCTAATACATATCAATATTCTCTTTTAGCTTTCTATGGCGAAAGTATCGGGTACTCAGCATCAGTAAACCTTGATGTTACAATAGCTGGCGGAGTTGAAAGAAATTTTGTGGTTTATGAAATGTTTACTGGCACTTGGTGTGGCTCTTGTCCTATACCTGCACAAGCAATTGCCCAAACGCAAGCTGAAGGTAAAAAAGTTGCTGTCATGAAATTTCATACTGGTGATAGCTTTGAAACTCCAGCAACAGTTAATAGAGAAAATTATTATGGCAATATATTTGAACCCATTGAAGGCGTTCCTGCAAGTGTCATAAATGGCACTCAATTCCTATCAGGGGCTGCATCAACCGTAGCTGCTCAAAAAGAATATTTCGAATACTTATATAACGAATATATTGATGATCCAGCAGTTTATACCATAGAATTAGCAACTGAAATAATTTCTGAAAATCCATATAAATGCAAACTTACTGTTAATGCCGTAGAAACTTTTGAATATTATGATGATGAAATGAGACTTATGATAGCTTTGACAGAAACAAATATTCCATACTCATGGGGAGGACTAAGCACAGTAGATAACGCTGTAAGGGCAATGTACCCAGATGCAAACGGCACAGTAATTTTTGATTCTGGAACAACTTATAGTGGTGAATTTGAAATTACCCCAGCTTCAAATTATGTTATCAATAAGTGCGAAATTGTTGCCTTTATTCAAAGAAGAAGTACAGGTGAAGTTCAACAAGTAAATAAAATTGCTTTGCCCGAACCTTCAAATATAGAAAACAATATTACAAAAAGCTTATCAATTTATCCAAATCCTGCAAACGATATAGTAAAAATAAATTCAGAAGAAAATTTGGACTATATTGAAATTTTAAATATTTCAGGACAAATTGTAAGTTTTGAAAATGTTAATACCAACAATGCCGAAATTAACATTAGCAATTTAAGTTCTGGCGTTTACTTTATCAAAGTTTATACTGCAAATAATGTAACAACTCAGAAACTTATTGTTGAATAAACGAAACTAAATAACAACTTAAAAAAATGTCCATATTTTTATGGGCATTTTTTTTTCTCCCTAAACTTTATAATTTTGCAAAAAATAATACGATTTTGGATATAAATAAAATACGGTCAGATTTCCCAATTTTAAACGAAAAAGTTTATAATAAAAATCTTATATACTTTGATAATGGTGCTACTTCGCAAAAGCCAAAGCAAGTAATTGATACAATTAGTGAATATTATTCAAAATATAATGCAAATATTCATCGTGGAGTACATTTTTTGAGCAATTTTGCTACAGATGCAAACGAAAATGCAAGAAAAATTATTCAAAATTTTCTAAATGCAAAATCAGAAAAAGAAATAATTTTTACAAAAGGCACAACTGATTCAATAAACTTAGTGGCTTTTTCTTTTGGCGAAACTTTCATAAACAAAGATGACGAAATTATTGTTTCCGAAATGGAACATCACTCAAATATTGTTCCTTGGCAATTATTGTGCGAAAGAAAAAAAGCAAAACTTAAAGTTTTAAAATTTAACGAAATTGGCGAACTAAACATTAAAGAATTAGATAGCTTAATTACCAATAAAACAAAGCTAATTTCTGTAGCTCATGTGTCAAACTCGCTTGGCACAATAAATCCTATAAAAACAATAATAGAAATTGCCCACAAAAACAATATCAAAATTTTAATAGACGGAGCTCAAGCAGTTCAACACCTAAAAGTTGATGTTCAAGAATTAGATTGCGATTTTTATGTTTTTTCATCTCACAAAGCTTATGGACCAACAGGAGTTGGAGTTTTATACGGAAAAGAAGAATTATTAAATCAAATGTGTCCTTACCAAGGCGGTGGCGAAATGATTGCAAATGTGAGTTTTGAAAAAACAACTTATAACGAACTGCCTTTTAAATTTGAAGCAGGCACACCAAACTATATCGACAATATTGCATTTGGAAAAGCTATAGAATATATTTCTGAAATAGGACTAAAAAATATTGAAGATTACGAAAATCAACTTTTAAAATATTGTACAAAGCAACTAAAAACAATAGAAAACCTAAAGATTATCGGCGAGGCTGAACACAAATCTGGACTTATTTCATTTGTTGTAAAAAACATTCACCACAATGATATAGGAACACTTTTAGACAGATTTGGAATAGCTGTTAGAACTGGGCATCACTGTGCTGAACCTGTTATGAAAAAATTTGGCATTAGTGGAACAGTAAGAGTTTCTTTTGCTTTTTACAATACATTCGAAGAAATAGACTATTTCATAACAAATTTAAAAAAGGCAATTTCGATGTTGCAATAATTGTATTAACAGTTTTCTATTCATAAATAAAATTTAATTTTAAGAAAAAAATTTAAAACAATTTTATATTTGCCACTTATTATATAATAAGTAATGAAAAAAATAATTTTACTAGCACTAAGTTTATTTGCAATATATTCAAGTTCGATATCTCAAATCGAAAGTGTAATTCCTTCTGACAAGCCAAAACTTGTTGTTGGAATTGTTGTGGAGCAAATGCGTCAGGATTATTTAGAAAGATTTTGGAATAATTTAGGCGACAAAGGTTTTAAAAAACTAGCAATAAATGGAAGTTTTTGTCAAAATGCGAACTACGAATACAGCTTAACGCAAGCAGCACCAGGCTATGCAACAATAGTTACAGGCTGCGAACCTTCAGAACATGGTATTGTTTCAGATTATTGGTTTAATGCTTTAACTGGCAATAAAGAACATTGTATAGAAACTAAATCTTACAAAACTATTGGAGGCAACCCAAGCAATTTTTCTTACTCGCCAAAAAATATTTTAACAACAACATTTAGCGACGAAGCCAAACTCTTTGGACAAGGAAAATCTAAAACAATAAGTGTTTCTTTAGACCCTATTGGTGCAATTATATCGGGTGGCTACACTGCCGATGCTGCATATTGGTTTGACACAAAAACTGGAAATTGGGTAAGTTCTACTTATTATATGAACGAGCTACCTGCATGGGTAAAAGAACAAAACGACAAAAAAATGCCCGATGATTACTTGCAAAGAGAATGGTCGCCACTTTTAGAAACTGAACAATATAACACTGCTCAAGCCGATTCTAGTATTTATGAATATGGAATAGATATGGTTTATAAAACTTTTCCTTATAAATATGAAGAAATTAGCAAAAGCATAAAAGATTACGAATTACTAAATCTAATACCTGAAGGACAAACCCACCTAACAGATATGGCTATTGCGGCACTCTACAACGAAGAATTAGGAAAAGATAAGTTTACAGATTTTTTATTTATAAATTATTCGGTAAGTGAGAATATTGGTAAACTATTTGGACCGCAATCAATGGAAGTTGAAGACTTATTTTTAAGATTGGATAGAGATTTAGGACATTTGATAAGTGTAATAGAAGATGTTGTTGGGAAAAACAATGTACTAATATATTTAACTTCAAACCATGGAGTATCAGAAAACCCAGAATATTTAGCTGATAATAAAATGCCTACAGGAGTTTTTAAACAACATTATATTTTAACTTTGCTTCGCTCCTATTTAAAAGCCATATACGGCGAAGGCGATTGGGTGTTAGACTATAACAATAATCAAATTTATTTAAACAAAACACTAATTGAAGATTCGCAAATTTCATTAAAAGAATTTCAAGAAAAGGTTATTTCTTTTATAATTAATTCTGCAGGAATTTCAAATGCAATAAGTTCACACCAATTTCAAAATATAATTTTCACTCAAGGAATGCCAAAGAAAATGCAAAACTCATTCAACCAAAAGCGTTCTGGCGACATAATGATTTCCTTAAAAGCCGGTTGGATAGAAGATATTCCTTTTGTTTGCAACCACAATTCTGGTTATAAATATGATACAAATGTGCCGCTAATTTGGTATGGTTGGAAAGTTAAAAAACAAAATATTTTTAACAACGTAAATATTACTAGCATAGCTCCAACTATAAGCAAAATACTTAACACTCCTGCTCCACCTGCTTCTACTGGCGAAGTTTTAAATTCAGTTTTTAATAACAAATAAAATTAAAATATTGTAATGATTGGACATATTGAAGCAATAAATATAAGAAGATCTATTAGAAATTATTCTAAAGAAAAATTAGACAGTAATTTAATTGAAAAAATAAACGCTCTTTTATCTACACCTAAAATAGGACCATTTGACAATAAACCTAGATTTGTTCTTATTGAAAAACCTAAAGCTAGAGAACAAGAAAAAGTTAGATTAGGAACATATGGTTTTATTGACAATGCTGCTTATTTTATTGGTGGTTGTATTGAAAAATCTGCATTTTCAGAAGTTGATTATGGATATTCATTGCAAAGAATAATAATAGAATTAACTCGCTTAGGCTTAGGAACTTGCTGGCTTGGTGGTAGTTTTCGTAGAAAAGATTATCGAAAACTACTAAACACACAAAAAAATGAAATTATTCCATGTATCACACCTGTAGGTTATAAATCAACAAAAAAATCTCGAAGAGAAAGATTAGGCTTAGTTTTTTCAGATGGAAGCTTAAGAAAAGATTTTAACACATTCTTTTTTGAAAACAATTTTGAAACTCCAATAATTTTTAATCCCGAAGACAATTATCACAAGGCATTAGAGGCTGTTAGAAAAGCGCCTTCGGCAATGAATAAGCAACCTTGGCGAGTTTTAAAAATTGAAGACAAATACCATTTTTACTTAAAACGAGATTCTATTGTTGGCACAACTAAAGCCAGCGATTTGCAAAAAGTTGACATGGGAATAGCTCTAGCAAATTTCAAACTTGCTCTCGAAGAATTAAACATTCAAGGCAAATGGCATATCGCCGACCCAAACATCGGAAATTTAGAATATATTATTACTTCAGTTAAAAGTTAAAAGTCGAAAGTTAAAAGAGATTTTATGTTTGGCTTTTCTTTATAAACTTTTAACTAAAGTCTTGTTATTGCGAGCAGAGTGAGCGAAGCGAACTCTGCGAAGCAATAGACGCGTCAGCCACTTTTAACTTTTAACTGATTTTGCTTTTATTTAAAAAATATATTATTTTTATACGCAATAGTTTTATGTATTATTCATAATTTTATCAGTATGAAAAATTTTAATATTTTATCAATACTAATAGCAAGCATATTGTTATTTAGTTGTCAAAAACAAGAAAAAAGTATTGTTTTAAATAAAGAAAAATCTGTACTTGTTGATTTAAGAGAGGAACCTATGTCGATTGTAACCCCATATTCAGTTCAAGTAGTAAATTTTGATAATAAGGAAGTATTGGTAGCATATTTTTTCGATTCCAATTTCCTGTATTTCTTTGATATGAATAATGGAGAAATCTTAGAAAAAACACCTTTAGGTTATAGGCGTGTAGAGGGCTTTCATGTAGCATCTAATGACAGTATATTTGTTTTGTATTCAAATCAGTTTAATGACGGTTATATTGATTCAACAAATTTTGTGAGAATGAATTCAAAAGGAAATATTTTAGATTATTACGCTTTTGAGCATCCTCAAATTGCAAGTAAAGATAAAACACTTTTACAAAAAGATTTTGCATTTTATCCAATTTGTAGGTCAGTAAATCTTCCAAAAAGCGGTGATTTAGTTGTACTAGATTTAACGAAATGGTATCCCGAAGATATTGGTACATCTGAATTTATGAAAACAAAAACACCTGTGTTGGCTGTGTTTGACTTGCATGATAAGACCTTTAGGGTTTGTGAAGAATATTGGTATCCTGGAATAAAAGAAGGTGTTTATTATCCTGGTCAGGATCATGCTTACTCAACATGTATTTCAAAATCTGGAAATCCTTTGTCTAGATTTTTCTTCTCAGGAACACTAACTGAATGGGATGTGCAAAACAATAAGTTGATTACACATGAGTTTAAATCACAACTTGTTGATAGTATTTATCCAATTTCAAAACCAGCTACACATTATACTAATGAACTTGACGCTCAATATCGTACTATCAATTATGACCCTTATAGAGATTTGTATTTTTCTGTATTGTGGTTTAATCCAAATATTTATGGCTATGGTGCATATTCATTAGTGGTTTCAGATGGAAGTTTTAAATATTTAGGAGAAATTTTTTATCCTGGAATAGGAACATGGTCGCCACTTTTTACAAAAGATTATATTATTGGATTTAATGATGATGTGGACGGCTTCTTGTCAATTGACTTTTACAAGATTGACAAAGGAGATATGCAACAATCAGATTATATTAAAAGTATAAAAGATAGTTTGGCAATTAGAAAAAGTGAGATTGCGAAAAAAGCAACTTTACCAGTAGCATATTCAAGCATAGATGCAAATGAAACACTCTATGATTGTCTGAAAGGATTTACAGATGTTAGTGAAGAAAAATTGGTTTTAGTAACCGTTTATTTAGCAGAAGGCTGTCCATCATGTGTAAATTATGTGTTAAGAGCACTAGAAGATAATAAGGAATTGCTTAACGAATATCCAATCTATTTTCTATTAACAGCAAGAGATAGAGCAAGTTTTAAATCTTTTGTAAGTGAATATGATTTTAGTGATTGCAAGCATTTGATTTTAGACGAAACAGGTTTGCTATATTTATCAACAAATATAGAACCTTCTAATCCAAGAATACAATTTGTTGAAAATGACAAAATTATTCAAGATACTGTTTACTTGCCAAAAGATTTGTATGATTTAATGATTCCTGAAATTTTTAAGTTTTTCGAAGTAGAAGCAACAACTAAGGTTAAGTGAAAAGTGAAAAGTTAAAAGTCGAACCGAACTTGCGAGCTAACCGAAAGTAAAGTTGGATGTAAAAAGTGTGAAAATTAAATGTCGCACTTTTCAGACGCATCAACTTACCAGCGAGCAGAGTGAGCGTAGCGAACTCTGCGAAGCAATAGACGCGTCAGCCTCTTTTAACTTTCGACTTTTAACTTTTAACTGATTTTTTATTTTTCCCGTTTTCCAGCCCAAGCCATAACTCCGCCTTCCATAACTTTTACATTAGTATATCCATTTGCTTGTAAGACAAGAGCTGCTTCATAACCTCTCAACGAAATTTTACACCAAGTTATGATTTCAGTATTTTTGTCTTCTGGCAATTCAGAAATTCTTTTTCTTAACTGACCAAGAGGAATAAGTCTTTCGCCAATACCTATACGCATTTGTTCGTATTCATCTGGATTTCTAACGTCAAGGAAAACTACATTTTCTTTATTTTTCACTTTTTCTTCTACATCTTCGGAAGAAATACCTTTGAAAAGTCCTCTTAATTTATTTTGCATAATATGTGCAGTAGCAATACTATGGTCGATAGCTAAAGAAAATGGTGGAGCATATGGTAAATCTGCATTAATCATATCATCAACTGTTAGCTTGCCTTTAATTGCAATAGCCCAAATTGCTAATTGTTTAGAAACATCGCCAGGACCTATTACTTGAGCTCCTAAAATTTTTTCATCAACTTTATTTACTACCAACTTAGTAATCAGCAAGTTACCCTTCATAAATCCGGGCTTATCCAAACTTGCATTTATTACAGTTTCTATATCATTAAATCCATTTCTGCGTGCATTTTGCTCATTCAAGCCCGTTGTTCCAGCTGCATAATCAAAAACTTTACAAACTCCTGTTTGAATTGTGCCTTCAAATTTTGTGACATTTCCTTTAATTAAATTTTCGCCAACAACACGTCCTTGCAGATTTGCTAAATCTCCAAATGGTGCATGAACTTTATTTTTTGTAATTAAATTTGGAATTTCAACACAATCGCCTATTGCATAAATATCTGGGTCTGAAGTTTGCATATATTCATCAACAACTATTCCACCTCTTTCGCTAATTTCTAAACCTGCGTCTTTTGCTAATTTTGTATTTGGAGTAACTCCAATAGCTAAAACCGCCAAATCGCAAGGTAACTCGGTGCCATTATTTAATTTTACCGCTGTTAATTTTCCATTTTCACCAATAAAAGCAGAAACACCATTTTCTAAAATCACATTAGCTTTAGATTGAACATATTGTTGTACCAAGCGAGCCAAATGTCTATCAAGGAAAGTCAAAAGTTGAGGCAAAAGTTCAACTAAAGTAACTTCAATTCCTGCAAGATGAAGAGCTTCTACGGTTTCAATACCAATTAAACCACCGCCTATAACAACAGCTTTTTTAATTTTTCCTTCATCACTTACTTTGCGTAAATAATCAGCATCGGGCATTGACGATAAAGTAGAAATGCCTTCCAACTCAATACCTGGAATTGGTGGTCTTCGAGATGTTGCTCCTGTTGCAATAACAAGTTTATCATACTCCATGCTTGACTTTTCGCCTGTTATCAAGTTTCGATAATCAATGGTTTTTGCTTTTCTGTCAATTTTTGTTACCTCAGTATTTACTTTAGCAACAATATTTTTTGCATTTAAGAAGAAGTTAGAATCTCTTACAACACCAGCAGGGGAACATAAGAGCTGACTTCTATCATCAAAAAATCCGCCAACATAATAAGGATAACCACAAGATGCCATTGATAAATCAGCATCTTTTTGAAACATAGTAATTTCTGCATTTTCATCTAAACGTCTTGCACGAGAAGCCACTTTAGGTCCGGCAGCAGAACCGCCAATTACAATTATTCGTTTGTTTTGCATTTCTTAAAAATTTTAATTAAAAAAACTTTCACTTTTCATGAAGTGTTACATAATGTCAATAAATAAACAAATATAACATCAAAAAGTTGAGAATTTAATTTTTATTCATAATTAATCAAAAATATTTTTATTATTTTTTAATTATTTGAAAAGTCATATAAAATTACAAAATTTGCAAATAAAACTTTTTGGAAATGCTTAAAACTAACAAAATAAAATCTCCAACTTTCGCTGTTAACACAGATATAGTTAGAAAAAACATTCAAAAAATGCAAAACAAACTTGGAGAAACAACTATTTTTCGTCCTCATTTTAAAACCCACGACAATAAACAAACTGCAAATATTTTTAGAGAATTAGGAATAAATAAAATTACAGTTTCATCTATTGAAATGGCTATGTATTTTAGGCGTTTAGGTTTTAAAGACATCAATATTTCTTTTCCAATAAATTTTCGTGAACAAAAAGCACTTCAAAAATTATCTAAAAATACAAATTTGCATCTTTTGGTTTCAAATTCTTTTTCTGCAAAACAATTATCTTCTCTTAAAGACATAAAAGCAAATGTTTGGATAGAAATTGATACTGGATATAAGCGTTCAGGAATTTCACACAATAATTTAGAAGAAATTCAAGATTGTATAAAACTTATAACGCAAGCTTCACATCTTAATTTTTCAGGTTTTCTAAATCATAATGGCGAAACATATTTACTAAATAAAAAAGAGGAAATTTTGCAATCAACTTTGGACTCAATAGCTAAAATGAATTTTCTAAAATCTGAATTTTCAAACTATTCGCCAAAAATTTCCATTGGCGACACGCCAGGTTGTAGCTTATTAGACAATTTTGAAGGTATAGACGAAATCCGACCTGGAAATTTTGTTTATTACGACCTTATGATGTTGGAAAAACAAATTTGCACCAAAGAGCAAATTGCTGCTACATTATTTTGCCCTATTGTGGATATTAACAATGATAGAAAAGAAATTATAATACACGGCGGAGCTATTCATTTTAGCAAAGAATTTATTGAAATTGATAATAAGAAAATTTTTGGCAGAGCAATAAAACATTACGGCACAGACATTTCAGAAATTAACGAAGATATTGTTTCTTTAAGTCAAGAACATGGAATTGTTAAAATTAATAATTCAAATTTTGAAAACTATAAACCAGGAAATTTAATTGAAATTATTCCTGTACATTCCTGCTTATCTGCTAATTTAATGAAAGGAAAGACAAGACATTATTAATTTGGAAATAATTTTGTTTTGCTTTATATTTGTAGTAATAATAAAATCAAGCATTATGAAAAAACTCATTATTGCAAGTCTATTCTTATTGATAGGAACATCAATTACTATAGCACAGGAGTCAACTTCATTTAAAAAATTTAATTATGGTGTTAGTTTGATTAGTGAATTTGATTTTTTACCAATAACTAACAGAGCCAATAGAGATTACTATGAGAGCAACGTAAAACCAATAAGTTTCATAAATTATGGTATGGGTTTTAATGCATATTTTAATATTAACAAAATGTTTTTTCTTAAATTTGGAATAGAAAGTGTATGGTGTAATTGGAAAGAAGAAATCACACAGTTCAAAGCTTATATATATGAACCAAATCTATATAAAAATAGTTTTCACTCTAAATATTTTCATTTAGAATTTCCCATTTCTTTTGGTTATAATATTACTAATATTTCAGAAGACATTACTTTGTATTGCAGTTTAGGTGGAAAATTTTCCTTAATGAATTATTATTATCGTAGTTCTAAATATGAATTCCGCGATGGAACTATAGAAACATATGAAAAACGAGCTAATGTAAAAGAATTTTTTGATTATTTAGATTTTTTTGCTTTCCCTATTTTTGCCTCAATTGGTTTAGAAAAGGAAATTAAAAACTCATCTGCTGGAGTATCATTATTTTTTCAATCCAGAGATGTTGGCGTTGTTTTAGGCATAAGTGGTAATCATCAGATTGGATTAGCTTTTGAGTTTAAGTTTTAGGGAATATAAATTTTCTACATATATTAAAAAAAAGAATAAGTGGAAAACTTGATTAAATTTATCTTTATTTTTGAGTAATAAAAAATTAATAAACTAAACATATCATAAGAACTCACAAAAAAGTTGTATCTTCGTAGTTGGAAAAATTAGATAAAAATGCTGACAAAAGAATACATAACTAAGCTAAAAAACAATGATAGTAGTGATATTGCTAAACTTATTTCAAAACAGCAAGATGTAAAAAGTATTAATTACATTCTTCAAAATTTAGGAAAACTTCCTTCTAATTTTTCTTCTGATTTTTTATATAAATTATTAGAACATCAGCATTCACAAGTAAGACTAAATGCTGTTAAAAACATTGGAAAACTAAAAACAAATGTGAATATAAAAAAGTTATTCTCTTTATATTTACGCGAAACAGATACAGAAGTTCGTCGAGAAATAGTTTCGGCAATTGGACGGCAACGACAAGAAAAAAACAAACATTTACTATATGATTTTTTAAATGACTCCGATCCAAAAATTATTTGTCAAGCAATTAGAGGCTTACTTGTTTTTGAAAATGATAGTGAGGTAGAGAAACATTTACGCCCTCTCATAAATCATGAAAATGAGATGGTTAGAACAGTCATTTATAAGGAGTATTTTGCAAAAGAAAAAAATAACAAAACAGACTTATCACATACCGAAACATATGAATTTCTTAAAAACATAGTTGTTAATGCAGATGTTTTAGAAGCATTGAAATATGTACCTGACGAAAGTGTTCATTTAACATTTACATCACCACCATACTATAATGCTCGTGATTATTCTATTTATCCAAGTTATCAAGCATATTTAGAATTTTTAGAAAAAGTTTTTAAAGAAACACACAGAATAACTAAAGAAGGACGCTTTTTAATTGTAAATACTTCACCAATAATCATTCCTCGTGTAAGCAGATCGCATTCAAGCAAGCGATATGGTATTCCATTTGATTTACACCCATATTTGGTTAAAAATGGTTGGGAGTTTATTGATGATATTGTTTGGCTTAAACCTGAAGCAAGTGTAAAAAATCGCATAGGAGGCTTTATGCAACATCGTAAGCCATTAGCATATAAACCAAATTCTGTAACAGAATATTTAATGGTTTATCGCAAGTCAACTGAAAAGTTATTAGATTGGAATATAAGAAGCTATAATACTAACACTGTTGAAGAAAGTAAGGTTGCAGATGGTTATGAAACAACAAATGTATGGAAAATAGACCCTTGTTTTGATAAAGTTCATTCGGCTATCTTTCCTGTTGAGCTTTGTAAGCGTGTTATTCAGTATTATTCCTACAAAGGCGATTTAATTTTTGACCCTTTCGGCGGAAGTGGAACTGTTGGGCAAACAGCCAAGGCGTTGGAACGTTTGTTTTTCTTGACAGAACAAGAACCAAAATATTTCGAATATATGCAATCAAAACAAAAAAGTCCAACCATATTCAAAGAACGAAAAACAAGATTTTTAACATTGGAGCAATTTAAAAACATAGCAAAATGACGCTGACAGATCAAGTTGTAAAAAATATAATTACACGTGTAATAAAATCGCAGGATTATCGTATTGAAATTGTAAATTTAATTAATGCTGAGTTTCTTCAATTCGCAGTAGATTTTTTCAAAAAAATAGCTTATGCCAAATTAGATTCAGAAGAAATTACAATTGACTGGTATAAAAATACTTTTATAGATGAAAATCTCAATTCTGACGATATTGCTATTAATTCTGGTTTGAATAAAAAAACCATCAGTAATATGTATGGCTCTGCAACAAAAACAATTGTCATAGAAGCAGCAAACGAACATTTCGAGTCCTTATACAAGAGCATTAAAACTTTAGTAGAAATGGAGAAGGAAATAGATTTGACATTGACAATAAAAATGAAAAATGTCAGCGTTGATTTAAACGTCAGCGAAAGTTTGGTTGTTATTAATACTTTGGCAGTTAAACGTGCTGCTTTACGTGGCGGACTATGGAGTTCAGCTGGGAAAAGTGCCGAAAAATATTTAATGTTAACTTTATGCAAATTATATCAAGTTCCTGATAACAACTATGACTCGTCTCATTTTGTAAAAGATAAAGGAAAAAAAGTTGATAGAGAAGTTGATTTTTATTTGCTAAACAATGGCAAAGAATATCTATGCGAAGTTAAATTAATGGGTAAAGGGAATCCCGAAGGTGCAGATGCAATAATAGCTCGTAATAGCGATATTTTTATTGCAGACACTCTTTCTCAACAAAATAAAGATCAATGCGATCAACTAAATGTTAATTGGGTTGCATTAAGAGATGAAAACGGATACAAAAGATTCAAGTTAGCTCTTGAAAAATTTGATATTCCCCATATAGATTATAATGGTAATTTAGATACGGATTTGCCAAGAATTTTAGATGAATTATTTTAAGTACAAATATCGTCTTGACTCCCAAAACTAAACCTCTATTCCCAAAAGTTTTCCTTTTTTCATCACAAGTTCATCGTCGAAATAAACGTCTGGAGATTTTACAAGTCCGTCTAAATGACTATTAACAGCGATACTTCCACCCATTGTAAGGTTGTTTCCAAATGCTACATGAATAGTTCCTAAAACTTTTTCATCTTCTAAAATTTGTCCAGAAAGTATTGCTTTATAATTTGTGCCTATTCCAAATTCGGCTACAGCTCTGGCTTCTCTTCCATTTTTATCGAGCATTGCAATTAGTCTTTGAGCTTCTTCGCCTCCAGTAATTTCTTCGGCATAGCCATCACGAATTTCTACTTTTATAGGTGTTTTTATAACTCCAATTCCTGCCATAGAGCCGTCAATTACCAAAGTTCCGTTAGATTTACCTTCTATTGGTGCTAAATATGTTTCTCCCGAAGGCATATTTCCACTTTGTCCTTTTTCGCGTAAAACTCCTGTGCTTGGAATTATCATTCTGCCTTCTATTGGCATAACTAAATTAGTACCTGCTTCGGTAACAACTTTTACTGTTTTAACGCCTTCTAATCGTTTTGCTACGTATTCTGTTAATTCTACAATTTTGTCAAAATCAGCATTTAAACAACGCGACATAATTTCCACAGAAATTCCTGGCATAGTACCAACTCTAACGCCTTCTTTAACTGCATTGCGTCTTGCATCTGTATGTGTCAAGGATTTTGCTGTAGGAATAACAACCACATCAACCATTTTCATCATTTCCGAAATTGCAAATGGAGGTTCTTCGCCATTAATCTCACGCGATTTCATTTCAACCAAAATACTTTCTTTACATAATTGTTTGCCAGCTTCGTGCAAAGCTAAGCCAATGTCTCGTTTTACTTCGTCTGTTACAACAAGTAAAGTTTCTTCGGGCTTTAACCCCATAGCATCACGCAAACCTATAATTGATGCCTGCATTAATTCTTTATTTATTTCCATCTTAAATATTTTTACGAAAGTTCAAATTTATAAAAAATTAACGAATTTTAAAACTTTAAATTTATTCCTCCCATAAAATTAATTCCTGCCTGTGGAAAATAATACGCCCAAGTCTTCTCTACTCCTTGTTCGTACCACATTCCACCATAAGCATTATTGAAATATTTTAAATTGAAAATATTGTTTACAATAAAACTAAAATTAATTTCTTTTATAAATTTTGTTTCTATGCTATAATCCAATTGCAAATTATTTACAAAATATGGATCTAACTTTCTGTCAGGCGAAGAAGTATTGTCAAAATATTGAGCGCCCACATATTTTGCAATCCAACTTATATTAAACCCAGCAAATGGTTTATACGAAACTATTCCCGATGAAATAATATTTGGCGAATAAGCAATATCTCGTTCTCCCAAATCAAATGATTCATAGTTTTCGTTCCAATCTTCGTCATAAGTTGCTGCCCAAGAAACAAAATCTTTAATTTTATTTCTACTCAAAGTTAAATTTGCCTCCAAGCTAAGTTTATTTATTGGCTTATAGTTTGCAACAAGCTCAATACCAGCCCTATACGATTCAGCAACATTTGTCATAATATCATATCCAGTATTTGATTTTTCGCCTGTTGGAATAAGTTGGTCGATATAATCCATATAATACAAGTTTACAAGTGCAGAAAAACGCTGAGAACGATAATTAGAGCCTAATTCATAATCGTAAAGTCTTTCGGCTTTTGGTGTTTTTAAAGTGTCGCCAGCAGCATCTTTAAAATTTGTTCTTGTAGGCTCTCTATTTGCTACAGCAAAAGAAGCGTAAACATTCATTTTGTCAGAAATATCATAAAATAATCCTGCTTTAGGATTTATAAAATTAAATTTATGCTCTTGGTCTAAAACTATTAGATTACCATTCATATCTAACTCATAATCTTCACCTTGCATAAAATATTTTATATTTCTATACTGCAAATCTCCATACAAATAAAGTGATTTTGCAATTTCATAATTTATTTTTGAAAAAACATTAAACTCAGTTTTTTCTCCATAATTTCTATACCATTCATAATTAATAGGTAAATCCTTTAAGTTTTTCATCCACAAAATATTTCCAAAATGATCGCCATCATATTTATTCCAGCCTGCTCCAAAGCTTAATTTTAATTTTTCATTTTTATAATTTAAAGAACTTGTAGCTCCATAAAAATCATTTGCCATTTGTTTTCTATAAACTAAATCAGACCTGTTTATTACAATAGCATTTGGAATTAAAGTATCCAAGCCATTGATAATTGGATCTGGCTGCAACACAATGTTTGGCAATAAATATTTTGAAAATTTTTGATCCATTTTATATTGTTCGTAATAACCATCGCCACGAGTATAATGTATGCCAGCACTCAAGTCTAAGTTTTGTTTAAAATCTTTTGAAAACATGATTTGATAATGAGTTTGAATATAGTTATCAGCATTATCTTTATATATTTTTCTATTTCCAAATTCATCAAAATATTCGCCAACAGGATTATAAGTTCTATTTGTATCTAAAACTTCTCGCGGACAGCCGTACCAAGTTATTCCTGTTTTTTGATTTCCATGAATAATATTTGCTCTTACAAAACTTGTTTTTCCTCTCCAAGCTGCACTCATCATCATAGAATAGTGGTCAGAATATGAATTTTCAACATATCCATCGCTATCGAGTTTTGAAAGTCGCAAATCAAAAGAAAATCCGTTTTTCAAAATTCCTGTTCCAATCTTTAGATTTTCTTTAAAAGTGTTGAAACTTCCCATCATGCTTGAAATTTCGGCATAAGGTTTATTGCTTAACGAACCTGTAAAAATATTCATACTTGCACCAAAAGCGGCTGCTCCATTTGTTGAAGAACCAACACCACGTGTCAGTTGCAAATTATTTACAGAGCCTGCAAAATCGGGCATATTTGCCCAAAAAACTGCTTGAGACTCTGAATCGTTGAGAGGAATTCCGTTTACAGTAATATTTATACGAGTTGGGTCTGTACCACGCACTCTAAAACTTGTATTTCCAACTCCAGTACCTGCCTCGCTACTTGCAACAACAGAAGGAGTTAATTCCAACATATAAGGCAAATCTTGTCCTGTATTGCGTTTTTGCAAATCTTCCTTATCCATTGATATAAAAGCAATTGGAGAATTATCATCAGCCCTTGTTGCTTTCACAATAACCTCATCGCTCATATAAGCTGATGGTTTTAGTACTAATTTGCCGAGATTTTGATTTTTGCCATTCAATTTCACAGTTTGCGAAATAGATTCAAAACCAAGATAAGAAATTACAATTTCACAATTGTCAAATTTAGATTTGATAGAAAAATCACCATTGAGATCGGAACTTGTTCCCAAAAAAGTGTTTTTAATAATCACACTTGCTCCTACAAGAGGATTATCATTTTCGTCAACAATTTTTCCGCTAATAATTTGAGCTTGCAAAAAATAAGCGAAAAACACAAAGAACATAAATAAAAAAAATCGTTTCATAATAATTAAATATTAAGTTAATAAAAATTTAATTGGGATGAAACTAAACGGTTGTAATCAATTCCTCCCTACGGCGGCATTACCCGCATCAGGTTCAAAGGGTATGATCTCAGCCTGTTTGGCACCCCTGTCATAATGACGGTACAAAGTTAATATTTATTTTTTAGGAATAAAAATGTTTTGGAACAAGTTTTGAAAATCTATGAAACGATTTTCACAAAAGTTTTAAAAATAATTTTAATGTCTGTTAGCAAACTTGCTTCTTTGATGTATTTTAAATTTAGCTCAAGTTTTGCAGGCATTATTTCTTCAATATATGTTTTTTCGGGATTTTTGGATTTTGCCAACAATTCATTTTCGTTACTGTATTTTATTGAGGCATAATCAGTTATGCCTGGTTTTACTGTCAAAACTTTTTTTTGTTCCGAATTGTATAAATCAACATATTTTCTGACTTCGGGTCGTGGTCCAACAAATGACATGTTACCTATTAATACATTAATAAGTTGAGGCAATTCGTCAATTTTATATTTTCTTAAAGACACTCCTATTTTGGTAATTCTGCTATCTTTCGCACCAACTGTAAGCAAACCTTGCCTATCGGAATTTGGTCTCATAGTACGAAATTTGAAAATATTAAAATCTTTATTATCCTTGCCTACTCTTTGTTGTAGATAAAATATATCACCTTTAGAGTCAATTACAATTAAAATTGCAATTATCAGCAAAAAAGGAGATAGAATTACTAAGCCTAAAAATGAAAACAGCAAATCAAAAATTCTTTTCATTATTTATTTTCAATAATTTTTGCAACAGCAGCTTTCACAACTTCAACAACTTTAGCTGCCTCCTCATCGCTCAAATCGTAATAAACAGGCAAAGAAATTTCGCATTTATAATTTTCGTAAGCTTGAGGATAATCTTTCATTTTATATTTTAAACCTTTATAAAAAGAAAGCAAAGGCAAAGGTTGAAAATGAACATTTACCGAAACTCCATTTTCATAAATTTCTTGAATAATAGCATCTCTTTTAGCCTCATCAACATTATTAATTCTCAACAGATAAACGTGATAAGAAGATTTGTAGGTTTCATCTTCATAAAATGGAACTGTAAAGTTTTTATTATTTTTAAAACTTTCAGTATAAAAATCGAAAATTTGTTTTCGTCTTGGCAAAGTTTCGCTTTCATATCTTTCAAGCTCTACTAAGCCAAGAGAAGCCTGAATATCTGTCATATTTGCCTTAAAGCCAGCAGTTATTACATCATATCTCCAATTTCCTTTTGTTTTTGCAAGAGCATCTTTATTTTGTCCGTGCAAACTCAAAACACAAAGAAACTTATACAATTCTTCGTTGTCGAAAGGTTTTGGTAAATTTAAAGCTACAGCTCCACCTTCGGCAGTTGTAAGATTTTTAACCGCATGAAAAGAAAAAACAGAAATATCGCACAAAGAACCAGTTTTTTGTCCTTTATATTCTGCCCCAAAAGAGTGTGCAGCATCAGACAAAACCAAAATTCTTCCTAAAGTTTTTTGAATTTCATTTTCAGGCTTAAAAAGTAATTTAACAACTGGTGAGTTTACAAAATTATTAATTTCATCATAATTGCATGGTAAACCAGCAATATCGACAGGCATAATAACTTTTGTTCGTTTATTTACAAGATTTTTAAGTTGTGAGATATTCAGATTGAAAGTTTTTTCGTCAATATCCACTAAAACAGGAACTGCTCCACAATGCACTACAACATTTGCCGAAGCACAATAAGTATATGCAGGCACAATTACTTCATCGCCAGGTCCAACTCCAAACCATCTTAACATAAGCTCTAAACCTGCACTAGCAGAATTAAGGCAAAGAGTCGATTTTGCTCCTGTATATTCAGATATTTTTTTTTCGAAAAGTTTAGTTTTTGGTCCAGTTGTTATCCAACCACCTTTTAAAGTGTCAACAACTTCTGCAATAGTTTTATCATCAATTCGTGGTGTACAAAACGGTATCATCTTATTATTTTTTTACAAAAGTAATTCAAAAATTAAATATTACAAAAGTAATTATAAACAACATCAACCAAAGAAAAGGTAAGCCACAAATATAGCAGCAATTACCCCTGCCAAATCAGAAATTAAACCGGCAGAGACGGCATATCTTGTATTTTTAATCCCTACCGAGCCAAAGTAAACTGCTAAGATATAGAAAGTTGTATCTGTTGCTCCTTGGAAAGTACAAGCCAAACGTCCAGCGAAGGAATCTGCACCAAACATTGTCATTGTGTCAATCATTAATCCTCTTGCTCCGCTTCCACTCAAGGGTTTCATTAAAGCTACTGGCAAAGCATCAATCCATTCCACTCCTGCCCCAGCAGAAGCAAATAAATATTTTAATCCTTCCATCACAAAATCCAATGCTCCTGAAGCTCTAAAAACACCAACAGCAACCAAAATAGCAATTAAAAAAGGAATTATTTTTACCGCAACATTAAATCCGTCTTTTGCTCCTTCGATAAAGGCATCGTAAATATTTATTTTTTTTCTTATCCCCAAAACTATAAAACTAATAATTATTGAAAATAAAATAAGATTTGCAATAAGTGAGGAATAAACATTTATTTGTGATGCAGCAAGTAAAGTAAAACCGTAAACTAAGCCACTCATTAAAAGTGTAATTCCTCCGAGAAAAATCAATATTTCTTTACAGAATAAATTTATTTTTTGAAAAATTGACACTGTAATAATTCCTACTAAAGTTGACACGAATGTAGCAATTAATATTGGCAAAAATATATCTGAAGGATTTGCTGCTCCCAATAAAGCTCTATAAGCCATTATGCTAATAGGGATTATTGTTAGTCCCGAAGTGTTTAAAACCAAAAACATTATCATCGGGTTTGAGGCTTTTTCTTTATTTGGATTTATTTCCTGCAATTCTTTCATAGCTTTTAAACCAAGTGGTGTAGCTGCATTATCCAAGCCAAGCATATTAGCTGCAATATTCATAACCATAGAACCATGCACTGGGTGGTTTTTGGGAATATCTGGAAAAAGTTTATTAAACAATGGAGAAATAATTCTTGATAAATAATTTATAGCTCCTCCTTTTTCGCCAATTTTCATAATTCCAAGCCACAAAGTCATAACACCTGTCAATCCCAACGAAAGCTCAAAACCAAGCTTAGCATTATCGAAAGTGCCATTCATAATTTCAGGAAAAACACTTACATCGCCAAAAAAAAATAGTTTTACAAGTGCAACTATAAAACCAATTACAAAAAATGCTATCCAAATATAATTTAATACCAAAACAAAAAACTTTTTTTGTAAAGATACAAGCTAATAGAAAAGAAATTTAAAATATGAAAACTTTGTATTAACAGAGTTTTGAACAAAAATTGAGAGAGTCAAATAAACTTTGTTACTCTCCCTTAATAAAATGTATCATCATTGCCAAAGCAGTATTTGTGGCTCGTCTTATATTTATTTCCCTATCATTGAAAAATTGAACTTTTTTGGACAGGATTTTTTCTTTTGAAGCAACTGCAATCCAAACTATTCCTACTGGTTTTTCGCTTGTTCCGCCGTCTGGTCCAGCAATACCACTTACCGAAACGGCATAATCTGTTTTCAACAATTCTAAGGCTCCTCTAACCATTTGCTCTACAACCTGCTGAGAAACAGCACCATAACTTTCTAAATCAGCAGAACTTACTCCTAATAAATTTCGCTTTACAGAATTATCATAAGAAACAACTGAACCATAAAAATATTGAGAACTTCCTGGTACAGAAGTTAATAAAGAAGCTATTCGACCACCTGTACACGATTCGGCTGTACATATAGTTTTATTTTGACTTTTCAGAATATTGCCGATAATTATTTCGGGTTTTAAATCCTCTTCTGCCAAAATTTTATTTCCAATTAATTTTCTAATTTCCTCCAACACTTTGTCCACAGCCCCCTGATATTCAGGCTTATAATCATAAATACTAAGTCTCAATCTAATAAAACCCAAAGCTGGTAAATAAGCTAATTTCATATAATTTGGCATTGAGTCTTCTAAATCTTCAAGCATTTCGGCAAGCACCGACTCTGCAATACCTGAACATAAAAGCGTTTTGTGAAAAATATTATTAATTCTAAATTTTTCTTTTACAAATGGAACTAAATAAGTTTCGGTAATATATTGCATTTCGCATGGCACTCCTGGCATTGAAATTAGATATGAATTATTTTTCTCAAACAACATCGCTGGTGCGGTTCCTCTTTTATTATTAAAAATTGTTGCAGCTTCTGGCACCATAGCTTGATTGAAGTTGTTTTTATTTATTGGCACATTACGCTTTCCTAACAATTCATTTATATTGTCTAAAGCTTGTTGATTGAAAACCAATTTTGTATCAAAAATTTCGCATAAAACAGTTTTTGTAATATCATCTTTTGTTGGTCCCAAACCACCTGTAACAACAACTATATCATTTTCGGACATTAAGAAGTTTACAGCCCATTTTATTTCGTCGGCAGTATCACCAATAGATAAAATTTTCTCGACCTTAACTCCTATTTCATTAAGTTTTTTGCTAATCCATGCTGAATTTGTATCAACAATCTGTCCTATTAAAATTTCATCGCCAATAGTTAAAAGTGCTGCTTTCATAAATAATTTTCAAAACAAAAAAACTGGAAAAAATCAAAAATCTTACTTATACGAATTTATCACTTCTTGAGATACTACCCCAATATCCAAAACTACCAATCCATCTATAGCAAAATTAAACTCTGGGTCAACATTAAAATCTAAAATTTTTCCACCTAAAGAAAGATATTTTTTGATTAACACAGGCATTGCATAATGATTAATGTCTATATCTCTAATTAGTCTATCTATTAAAGCCAAATCGTCTGCATAAACTTCAAAAACTTTCTCGTGATGATGATTTAATTTATATTCGTATTTATTTCTTGGTTCTACAAATTTGCCCAACTCTTGCCAACCATGATACCTTTTTAAAAACTCGATAATTAAAATTTTAGCGTTTTCTGAATATATACTTGAAATGCTGGCAGGACCAATCAAATATTTATATTCTGGATATTTCTGAGTAACATAATAAATTCCTTTCCACAATAAAAATAATGGCAATGTCCTTCTTTGATATTCTGGAACTATAAAAGACCTTCCCATTTCCATTGATTTTTCAAGATATTCTTCAAATTCATTTTGAAATTTAAAAAGCGTATTCAAATAAAAACCTTTTTTCCCAAATTTTTCTAATATAGGTTTGCCAATTCCTATACGATACGCACCAACTAAAGCATTTTCTAACTCGTCCCAAATAAATAAATGATTATAATAATCATCATACTTATCTTCATCTGTTGCATTGCCTGTGCCTTCTCCAATATCTCTAAAAGCAACTTCTCTACACCTCGACAATTCAGCAAATATTACAGGAATATCTTTTTTTTCTGAGAAAAACACCAAATAATTTTCTGTAGTAAACAATAAATCTGTTTGTTTAATTTTTTCAATCTCTGCTTTTAGCAATTCTTTATCTTGAGCTTGAATAATTTCAGCATATTTTTTTTGTTCTGAGTTATACTCTGCTACTTCCACATGTTTTAATAAATATGTTCTAGATTTTAAGAAATCTGCTAATAATTTATTGTTTTCTATTTGTTCTATATTTTTAGGCGATAAAGGTGGTGAAAATCTTAAACAAACTTCTAAATTTTTCTTATTTAAAAATTGTCGAGGCAGGCTTGCTGTTCTAAGTATAGGATTAATTTTCCCCAAAAAATGGAAACATTTACTATTTTGCCCATCAACAAAGCCTGAAATTACTGGCACATTAGTTGACTTAATAAACCTCATTATATTTTGTGCCCAAGCTTTATCTTCAACATATTTTGAATTTTTATATTTAGTAGATACTTCTCCTGCAGCGAATATACATAACAAACCACCATCTTCAATAACTTTATGCATAGCCTTAGCACCTGCTAAATTTGAAAAAACCTCTTTTTTAGTTTCAAACGGATTTACTTGAACAAAAGCATCTTTCAAAGGTTCCACTCTGGAAAGTAAAAAATTTGCAACAAACTTTACATCTTTTCTTTTTTCCCTTAAAACATTATAAATCATTAAAGCTTCTAAAGCACCAAAAGGATGATTAAATAAAATTACACAAGCTCCTGTTTCTGGAACATATGATAAATCTTGAGAGTAAACTTTTACTTTATTATTTTTATATTTAAAGCAATTCTCAACAAATTTTTCTCCGTCTTCATCAAAACAGTGATTATACATTTTGTTTAAAGATTTTAACTTCAAAATACTGTATAATATGCTTGAGACAAATTTACCAAATATGCCCTTTAGCTTTACAACTAATTGTATATCATGTTTTGTAACTACACTATGCTTTAAATTAGTCATATAGTTTTTTTAATTTTACAAATATATGTAAAAAAATCAGCAAATAAAAAAGAAAAAAGCAAAGTGTTTTCAATAAAGTATGTTATTTAAAAATTAAACGTTAATATTTGAACCAAAAACCTTAATATCACTATACAAAACATCTACTTACAAAGACTAATTTCTTTACAACTCTATACTTAATCCATCTTCTGCAATTATTGTGTTTTCAAAAACTTCTTGTGCTTCTTTTAATAAAGAATTCATATTTTTATACCGAACAGAAAAATGTCCTATCACAAGTTTTTTTGCATTAACTAATTTAGCAATTTCTCCTGCTTCGCATGCTGTAGAGTGTAATGTTTGCTTAGCCACATCAGCCAAACCGTTTCCAAAAGTAGCTTCATGATATAGTAAATCAACATTGGAAATATATTTATCCAAATCTCTTACTGGAATTGTATCAGTACAATAAGCATAAGACCTTGGTATAGAAGCTGAATAGGTAAGTTCTTGATTTTTTATTAATATTCCATTTTCATCTATAAAATCTTCGCCATTTTTTATTTTTACAATTTGCGAAATACTTAAATTATATTTTTCAATTGCGTCTTTTTTTATATTTCTTGGTTTTTCTTTTTCTTGAAATAAAAACCCCCAAACTTGTTTACTATGCTTTAAAGGAAAACTATAAACTTCAAGATTTTTGTTTTCGAAAATTAGATTTTTTCCATTTGAATTTAAACTATGAAAAATCAATTTATATTTAAGTTCGTCTCCATTAATTTTGTGTAAAGAGCTTATTATTTCTTCAAGTTGAGCAGGAGCATAAATATGCAAGTCTTGTTTCCGTCCCAACAAATTCAAACTTGATATCAAGCCAAAAATGCCATAGAAATGGTCGCCGTGTAAGTGTGAAATAAAAATATTTTTTAACTTTCCGAATGGTATGGAAAACTTTCTCATTTGCATTTGAGTACCTTCGGCACAGTCAATTAAGTATGGTGTTTTATTATACAACACCACCTGAGCACTTGGCATTCGAGTTGAGCTTGGCAATGCAGAGCTGGATCCTAAAATTTTAATTTCGAACTGCATAAATATCTTTTAAAATATAATTCCCAAAGGGATACTAATTTCTACACCTGCTTCCATATTTGGTAATACATATTGATTTTTCACACTCAATTCCGACAAAGCATATTTATAATATACTGAAAACATTCCATAACCAAACTTAGCTACTAAGCCATATTGCAAATTATCATTTATTGAATATTTTTCTAATGATTTTACTTTTGTATCTATTGTTTTATATTTTAATTTTAAGTTTGTAGAGAACACACAATCAGCATAAGCTCCAACATCCAAATGTAGCCCCAAACCACTTTGTCCGGCAGCTAAAAATCTTATTCTTCCATAAAATTCTCCAATAAAAGTTTTAAGTTCAAAATTTTCCTTATAAGAAATTAAAGAAACTCGATTATTATTAACAAAATCGGAAAAATCATTTAAACGAATTTTAGATTTTGAATATGAAAAATTTAATCCTAGAGAAAAAGCATTTACAATTTTTTGTTTATAACGAATGCCAAAAGTCCAGTTCCCAGCACTTGACATATCATAATTGTCTGATTTATCGCCGAATACACTTCCTTTTCTAATAAAAGGTTCTATATAAAAACAATTGTTCGCTCCAAATTTCGAATACTTTTCTTGTCCTGGTTTTTGGCTCCTTCTTGACCTAGTTCCAACATATGTTGGATTAAAATCATTATCAACATATTCTTTATAGTTTTTAAGTTTGTATTCTTCATTATAGCCTTGATACCAAACTGCTAAAACACTATTTTCGTCTGGGAAAGCTGATTTAGGCAAACTTATTTTAGAGTTTCTAAGTGAAAGAACTTTTACTTGCTCATAAAAAACTAATTTTCCTTCTGAATTTCTGATATGATAGAAAATATATCTTTCGTCTCCGCCATTTGTAAGTCCTTCTGGGTTAAGTAATTTTATTTCCACTATATTTTCTTGTTCTTCGATTTCGAAGCTTTTAGCAAAAGTTTTACTTTCATTCAAGAAATACGAAGCCATTGGAATTCCATAACCATTTGCATAATCAAAATATGGATATTTATCAGCAGATTTTTCTATTTCTAGTTTCATTTCTCTTGCACTCAAGTCTGGTTTTGTTTGCCAAGCACAAGCCACAAAGCCTGCAACTAAAGGACTTGCAAAAGAAGTTCCATATAGTTGTCCATAAGATTTTGGAGTGGCTGTATATACGCTTCCATAAGCCGAAACATTTGGTTTTAGTCTGCCATCATAACTTGGTCCATAAGAAGAAAAACCTATATGAGCTTTGCCATCATAGTCAACACCTCCAACTGCGAGTACACTTTCTGAGTCGGCTGGGGTAATAATTTTTTGCCAAGATTTGTCTGTTCCTTCATTTCCTGCTGCATTTACAACGAGAATTCCTTTTTCTAATGCTGTATTTGCAGCTTTTGCAACTACAGAAGTTTTTCCGTCCATTTGTTTTAGTTTTCGTCTATCCTTACCGTAGCCTAAAGATGAATTTACAATGTCAGCACCATTTTTATCTGCCCACTCTAAAGCCATAGCCCACCAAACTTCTTCTCTTGCTGGCTCTGGTCCTACTTCGGTACGCGCCAATAAAAATTCTACACCTGTAGCCAAACCAATATTTATACCCTCATCATCTATTCCTGCTATACAAGCCAAAACACTTGTACCATGCGAATTCCACCCATAAACATTTTCTATTTTTCGTGGGAAATTCCATGTTTTTACAATCTGATTATTATCTCTCAAATGTTTAAAAGCTTGATGAGTGTCAACTTGTGGAAAACCTCCATCAAAAACTGCTATTCGTTTGCCTTTACCATCAATTCCTTTTTCGATAAATTTATCGCCTTCCATTCTTTTTATTTGTGGAAGATAAACTTTAGCTGTATCAAGCTCTTCTGTATAAACATCTTTACTTTCACACAAAGCTAAACCATTGTCAATCAACTGAATATCCGACACAAATTCAAACTTAGAAATAATTTCTATTCTTAAGTCATCTGTATAAATTGCCGAAGCATTCAACCAACGGCTCTCGCCTATATACTCTTCACAATAATCAGATATGGTTGCAACATAAGTTTCGTTTAAAGGAAAATCACTTAAATCAAATAGAGAAATTCCCAAGTTTTCTCTCCTCTCAATAGCTTTGGTGTCAAAATATTCATAAGGGTCAAAGCTAGTGTTTGCTTTATCTTTATAAAAAACCCAATAATAATTTTGGGAAAATAAAGAGATTGACAAACAGAAAAAAACACTAAAAAAAAGTATATATTTCATATTATTTTTAAAAACAAATTTAAGGTTTAACAAACTGTCCGATAAACAAAGGTGTATTATATTTATTTTCTTTTAAAACATAAAAGAAAGGTCTATTTGCGATAAATTCATAAGTTGGGTCTGGGTTTTGGATAAGAGCTGTTGTATGCACAATCATTGCTGTTGCAGCAGCTGCTTCAGTTCCTTTTTCATCAACTTCAAAAAATACTTTTTGCAGAACTTGACTAATTTGGAGATTATTATTTTTAGAAATTCCTGAAAAATCAGCATTAGAAAATGCGGAACTCATTCCCATTTTTTTCAACATTTGAGATAAATTAAAGCTAGACTCTATTTTAAATTTAGGAATTTCAATATGAACTTCTTCGTAATTAAGCGAATTACAAATCTGTTTATACTGTTCGCCATTTAAAACTACATCAGAAATATTATCAATATTACTTTCATCTGGCAAAATAAACAACAAAGATAAATCACTATTAACATATTCCATTTCAATAGCTTTATAGGAATTTATTTCAGCATATTTTATCTTTTTAATTTTTTGTATCATAAAATCTGTTTCCAACTTTTCTTTTTCACTTAAAAAGAAGTTCTTTTTTTGAGTTTTTTCTTTTTTAAACTGATATTTCCAATCAGAATTTATATAAATTGCATTAACCAATACCATTGCAGTACTTGGCGATAATGTTCCTTCAGGAATTAAATTTTTAATTTTATTATTTGTAATTTTTTCTACCCAAGAATTTATATTTTTCGCTTCTTTTTGTGCATTATTAATAAAATCTGCCAATTTAAAAGCACCATCAAAATATTTTTCAATCATAGCCTGATACGAAGGAAGTATGTTGTAAGTTTGTTCTAAATAAATTTTATTAGCAAGCCTAAATTCCACCAAACTATCTTGAGCTATCTTGTCCAAAAAATCCATATATTCAGAAATGCTAAGTAAAAAATATTGCTTGTCGCGATAAAAACCCATAACATTGCTAATATCGTCGGCAGTTTTTCCTTCAGCACCCGCATAAGCCATTCCCATAGCTAAATTTAAAGATACTGGCGAAAAGGAATAGTTTTTTTGAGGCTCAGCTTTTATTAAATTAGAATATAAATTAAAAGAAAAATTTGTCAACTTTTCACTTTGATTAGCTTCAATTTTCGCTCCTGTAGTTGACATTTCAGAGGAATTTTTCATTTCTTTTTTAGTTTTACACGAAAACAATAAAAAAGTTATAATAATTAAATAGAAAACAATTTTTTTCATAATCACAGTTTTTTAAATTTTATTGCAATAAATATGCCCTAAAATTACTTTATTTTTTTTAATTTTCACAAAAGATTTTATAAAACACAGAAAATGCACAAAAATTAACTAATTTTGCTAAAGATTTTATAAAAAAAATGAAAAAACTTATTCAAGACTTAAAAGTTGTTAGCAATATAAAACTTAATGCTAATTATTATTTATTAAAATTGTTTTCAGAAGAAGACTTACCGTTTATTTTGCCAGCTCAATTTGTAGAAATAAAAATTCCAAATTCGCCATCAACATTTTTAAGGCGTCCTATTAGCATTCATGATGTAAATTATGAAAAAAATACAATTAAGTTATTAATCAATATTGCTGGTAAAGGCACAGAGTCGCTATCTAAAATTCAAGCTGATGATTATTTAAACATAGTTTATCCTTTGGGAAATTCCTTTACAATGCCAACTAGCGATAAAGTTTTGCTTGTTGGTGGCGGAATTGGTGTAGCACCTCTTTTATATACTGCAAAATACTTTTTGAATTTTGGTATAGAATACGATTTTTTACTTGGCTATAGAAGTAAAAGCAATATTGTTTTGCACGACAAGTTTTCAAAATATGGAAAAGTTTTTTACACAACCGACGATGGCAGTTTTGGCGAAGAAGGTCATGTTTTGAATCACTCTATTTTCACAGGTTCTGTATTTAATTATAAAAAGATTTATGCTTGTGGTCCTAAAATTATGCTAAAAAACTTGTCCATTTGGGCTAATGAAAGAAATATTGACTGCGAAGTTTCTTTAGAAAACTTGATGGCTTGTGGTGTTGGTGCTTGTTTGTGTTGTGTTCAAAATACAGTTGATGGTCATAAATGTGTTTGCACTGAAGGACCTGTTTTTAATTCAAAAGAAATTATATGGTAAACTTAGAAATAAATTTTGCTGGTTTAAAGTTTAAAAACCCCATACTAACTGCCTCTGGCACATTTGGTTACGGAACAGAATTTGCTGATTTTATAGACCTGAATTTACTTGGCGGTTTTATTGTTAAAGGGACAACATTAAATCATCGCGAAGGCAATCCTTACCCAAGAATGGCTGAAACCGCTTCGGGAATGTTAAATGCAGTTGGTTTGCAAAATAAGGGTGTAAAATATTTTTGTGAAAATATTTACCCAGAAATAAAAGATTTAAAAACCAATATTTTTGTAAACGTTTCTGGCTCAACAATAGAAGATTATGTTGCGACAGCCGAAATGATAAACAATTTGGAAAACATTCCTGGCATAGAGCTTAACATTTCTTGTCCTAACGTAAAAGAAGGTGGCATGGCTTTTGGCACTAGTTGCACATCTGCTGCTCAAGTGGTTAAGGAAGTTAGGAAAGTTTACAAAAAACATTTAATGGTTAAACTTTCGCCAAATGTTACCGATATTGTATCTATTGCTCAAGCTGTTGAAAGTGAAGGAGCTGATAGCATTTCTTTAATAAATACATTTTTAGGTATGGCAATAGATGCAAAAACTCGAAAACCAAAATTATCTACCATTACTGGAGGATTATCGGGTCCTGCAATTAAGCCAATTGCTTTAAGAATGGTTTGGCAAGTTTCTAAAGTAGTTAAAATTCCAATATGTGGTTTAGGTGGAATTATGAATGCCGAAGATGTTATTGAGTTTATGCTTGCTGGTGCTTCATGCGTACAAATTGGAACTGCAAATTTTATCGACCCCGACATTACAATTAAAATCATTAATGATTTGCAAGTCTTCTGCGAAAATCAAAATATAAAAAATATAGATAAAATTATTGGTAAACTGATTTCCTAAAGTTTACTAAGTTGACTTATGATAAAATTTGCAAAAAAATATATAAACTTTTTTTTATTTTATCGAAAAAATGCACCTATAATTTAGACTTATCATGGATTAAATCATTAAATGTGTATTTTTTCACATTTTTTATGTTATTTTTTTTAATTAACAGAAAATTTGTTTTCTTTGTATTTAGTAAAAACCTATAAATTTATTGGCGTTATGAAAAAAACACTAATCTTAATCTTCATTTTTACTTTTTCTCTTAGTGCATTTGCAGGTTTTGTTCCTCTAAAAAATGCTGAAAAAGTAGCAAAAAGTCATGTGTATCAAACAATTGCAAGTTTTGAACCTCTCGAGTGGAAAGACATAAATTTGAATTGTCTTTTCGATCCATCTCAAAATGATATTTATAAGTTTTATGTCTTTAATATCAATGGCAATCAAGGTTATGTTATAGTTTCATCTGATGATCAAATTATTCCGATCTTGGCTTATTCGTTTGAAGGTGGTTTTATTTTTAACAATATGTCGCCCGGACAAGCAGAATTTTTGAATTATTTTAATAAAAGCATTGAATATGCTAACAATAACGAAATGCCTGTAAACAAAAAAGCTGTAAGTCAATGGCAAGAATTATTAGATTTTAACCAAACTAAAAGTTTTCAATTAAAAGCAACTTCGCCGATATTATTGGGAGAAATTAATTGGAATCAAATTTGGCCCTATAATTCCCAATGCCCCACAGACCCTAATTCTGGTGGTGGTCTAAATGGACATGTTCCCGTTGGTTGTTCTGCTATAGCATTGTTACAAGTTATGAAATATTATAATTGGCCCTCAACAGGAACTGGTTCAAAAACTCATCTAAATGATGCAAATGGAGGCTATGGTGATATTACTATTAATTTTGCCCAACAGACTTATGATTGGTTTTCTATTCCAGATCAAGCTTCAGATTTTGAAAATCCTGAGCTAGGAAAAATTTGCTTTCATGCTGGCGTTGCTGTTTCTATGGAATGGGGACCCTCTGGCTCAGGTGCTTATATACACGATGTTGCAGAAGCATTGAAAAATCATTTTAAGTATAATTCATCTTTAAGTCATGTACATAAGTATTCTTATTCCGAAACTGACTGGAAAAATTTAATTAAGCAACAAATTGATTCCAAAAAGCCTATGATATATGCAGGTTATTCTACTTCTCTTGGTCATGCTTGGAACTGTGACGGATATCAAGACGATAGCTTCCACATGAACTGGGGCTGGGGTGGTGCTGGTGATGGATATTATACTTTAGATAATTTAACTTCATCAGCTACTCCTGAAGGAGAAGAATATAATTTTATTCTATACAATGAAATGATTATTAATATATATCCCGATACTGGTTATCCTGAATATTGCCAAAGTGAAAAACTAATAACAGGTAGTGAAGGTTCTTTTGATGATGGTAGTGGACCAGAAGACTATGAAACAAACCTATCTTGTGTTTATGAAATTATTCCAAACTGTGAATCTATAGTTAATTTAATTTTCACTAATCTTGATCTAGGTGAAGGTGATGCTGTAGAATTGTACGATGGCGATAAAAATAGCACAAAGTTGATAGCTACATTTGATAAATATAATCCACCAACTACAGATGCATATACCTCTATTACTGGAGGAATGACAATTAAATTTAATACTGATGCTAGCTCGCAAGCTGACGGTTGGAAAGTACAATATGCTGTCGAATCCTGTAAACAAAACATGATTTTCACAGAATCTCAAGGTAATTTAAGCGATGGTAGTAAATCATGTGATTATAAAAACTCTACTTCTTGCTCTTGGATTATTGAACCAGAAGGAGCAACTCATATTAATTTAGATTTTGTAAGTTGTGAAATTGCTGATAATACTGATTATTTGAAAATTTATAAAAATACTATAAATACTAGTAACCTTTTATATCATTTCAATAAAAGCACAATACCTAACGGAACTATTACAATACCTAGTGGAAGAGCGGTATTGGAATTTTACACAAACTCTAGTGGTGTAGATGAAGGTTGGGAATTAAATTATACATCTAGTGCAAGTACTGTACCTCCTATTGCTAATTTTATTGGTAATCCTACAACTATTGAAACTGAGCAGTATGTTAATTTTACAGATTTAAGCACAAATTGCTTGGCAGCCTGGGACTGGACCTTTGAAGGTGGAACTCCTCCTACAAGCAATGAGCAAAATCCAACAGTATATTATATGAATGCAGGAACTTATAATGTAAGTTTAACTGTTAGTAATGGTTCACAAAATTTTACAGAAACAAAAAATGGATATATAACTGTTTTGCCACCAAGTAGTGGTTTTACTTATGATTTTGAGGCTTGCCCAAATTTTGTTGTAGATCAGTTTTCTCCTTGCACAACTTATGACGGAGACGGAAGCTATACTTATGGCATCTCAACTATTGATTTTGAAAACGAATATTATAAAGGTTCTTTTATTGCTTTTAATCATTCTGCAACAAATCCTGCCTCTCCTTCAGCTTTGAGTGCACATGGAGGAAGTAAATATGGTGCTTGTTTTGCTGCAGTAAATGGTCCTAACAACGATTGGTTTATTACTCCTAAGATAAATTTAGAATCAAACTCTAGTTTTAGCTTTTGGGCAAAATCATTAACAGACCAAAATGGATTAGAAAGATTTAATGTTTTAATTTCTACAACAGATAATAATCCTTCAAGTTTTACAAAAATTTCTACAGGAACTTATACAGAAGCTCCAACAACATGGACAAAATACACTTATGACTTAAATACTTATAACGGACAAGGGGTTCATTGTGCAATTCAATGTGTTTCTGATGTTGCTTTTGTATTTATGATAGATGATATTGAAATTGCAACTACACCTACAAATGTTGATTTCACATGGACTGGTGCTCAATGCTCTGGAAATACTATAGCTTTTGCAAGTGGTAGCGCTCCTGCTGGAAGCAATTACGTATGGAAAGTTAATGGAAGTATAGTAAATGAAGGTTCTCCAATTTTTTCTCACACTTTCCCAACTGTCTCCACCGCAACCGATTTTCAAGTAAGTTTATATGTTACTTCTGGAAGTTTAACAAAAGATACTACAAAAACTATTACCATTTATCCATTGCCTACAGTTACTATTTCTACCGCAAACCAAGATGTATGTCAAGGACAGTCTGCGACACTAACTGCTAGCGGAGCAACAAGTTATAATTGGTCAACTACAGGAACGGGCAATGAGATTAATGTTACTGTTAATGAATCTACTACATTCTATGTTACAGGAACAGACATCAATTCTTGCACTAATACCGCTAGTATTAATATGACGGCAATTCCAATTACTACTACAGTAGTTTACTATGATTTATGCGAAGGTGATACATATAATTTCTATGGAACTAACTTAACAGAACAAGGGACACATTACCATACCTTAACATCGCTTAATACTGGTTGTGATAGCATTATTCAACTTGAACTAACTGTAAATCCTACTTTCTTGGAAGAAACAGTTGTTGAAATTTGTGATTCAGAACTTCCTTATACATGGCAAGGAGAAGAATATAATGAAACTGGAGAGCATGAAAAAATTCATCAAACAGTTCTTGGCTGTGATAGTGTTTACAAATTAAATTTAACTGTAAATCCTACTTTCTTGGAAGAAACAGTTGATGTAATTTGTGATTCAGAACTTCCTTATACATGGCAAGGAGAAGAATATAATGAAACT
>ERZ795049.434-NODE-434-length-62855-cov-10.094920_pt1 | contig 62855 bp, 58 predicted proteins | sample MGYA00375133_ERZ795049 | MGnify/ENA primary metagenome ERZ795049 (study PRJEB30178, sample SAMN05720147) | activated sludge metagenome | isolation source: anaerobic digester from wastewater treatment plant | place: Japan | collected 2015-04-20 ... | reverse complement strand
CCACCGCTCCTGATCTCTGTGAAACTGATACAGCTCATTGGTGAGTGCGAACGTACCGGTACACCCTGTCATGAGAACTGCGACGAAGGCCAGGCCCGTCAGTGTCTTTTTCATACACTTCTCCTTGTTTACAGCTCTGTTGAGCTTTTAAGGATAATGAATAACGGAAGAAGGCGGGAAAACAACCGAGAGGTCGAGTTCTGTACGGGAGAGCCCGGAGCATGGGGCCTCTGCGGCCGTTCACAAAAAACGGCGGCTCATCCGTCGGCTTTCATGCGGTTCATCCGATAAATGAAGGCGAGGACCTCGGCCACCACCCGATACAGATCTTCGGGAATTTCTTCATTGATATCAAGGCAATATAGTGCATCGAGGAGAGTCTTGTCCTGTTTGACGGGGATGTTGTGCTCCCGGGCAATGGCCAGTATTTTCTCTGCAATCGAGCCGCGCCCCTTGGCGGTCACCCTGGGCGCGGGGTCCTTGCCCCGTTCGTATTTCAGCGCAACAGCCTTGTCCGGCTCCTTTTTCATACCAGAACGTCCACTCCCTTCAGCAGATGATCCTTCAAGGCCGTGCGGGCAACCCTGACATATCGTACTCCGAAAGGCTCAAGGCCGGCCTCGAGCTCATGCAGGTGCCCGTTGAGGAAATCGGCCGTGTCTTCCGAAGGTGTCATGATCTCCACCTCTACCCCCCGATCCATCCGGGCCGTGCACTCGAGGCTTCCCAGACGGTCGGTATCGATTCCGAAGTGCAGAACATATGCATCGCCGTCCCGTTCGACCGATACCTTCGCACTGCCGCCCGATTCTTCATCCACCAGAGGAATGAGCAGGAAAGCGAGGGCCTCGGGATGCTGGGTCAACTGTTCGGCCAGCGCCGCGACGATCTCAGCCTTCCCGGCATCGTTTCCCGGCCGGGAGGGAAGGCGCCGGACGATTTCCTGGAGGAGAAAGGACTCTATCGGCTTGTCTCCGAAGCTGCCTACCAGGCGGCTCAAGGCGTTCCCGAGGTTTCGAAGGCTCGGACTCTGGCCCTCGATTCCGGAATCCGCCAGCTTCAAGACGATCCGGGGACTCAGTGCGTGGACCTTGAGATTGAGCACTTGCCCCCTGTGCAGGGCCATGGTCGTTTCCACCATGATGCGCCTGCCGAACATGGAGACGAGCACCTGTCCCGATTTCGGAGCGGACAGAACCGTGGCGACCAGTGTTCTGCCGATGGAAAGGGTGGGAATATTTTCATTGAGTACGATGCTGCCTGACTGAAGATGCCCGGGAAGGATCTGCATCGCCGGCTACACGCTATCCTGATTCTTCATCTTGATCATGAGCTGCACTTCGCCGAGCGGGATACCGGTGATCCGCGAGATGTCCTCGGGCCCGTATCCGCCGCTAAAGAGCTTCTGAACGTCCGATGATGTGTAGTCCTTCGCCTGCCTGGCGCTGATGTACGTCTTCTCGAGGCCCTCCATCACAAGACGGGCCTCTCTTATCTTGTCATCGAGCTCGGTCAGCACCCGGTTGACGAGCTCAACCTTGATCTGGATCTGCTCCTGGAAATTTCCGGAAAGGTCCTGCGTCTGCTGAATGACGTCCCTGAGGTCGTCGAGTGCGGACGGCACGGGCTTCTTCTTCCTGTCTGCGAGAATGAAAAACACGACCACTCCGAGCAGGACCGCAAGCACGATCACCTGAATCAGGAGAAGGAGTCCGGTCGGGTCCAAGGTTACACCACCACGTCGATGATGTGCTTCCTCACGCCTTCGCGTTCGGTTTCTTCAGGTGCGCCCTCGTTTTTTTCACCGGCCTGCCCGTTCTGCTCGCCCTTCGCGTTCTTTTGGTCGCGATCTTTGGCGGCGATCTCCCGGCCCTTCTGGGATTCGTTGACCTCCCTGCTCTTCTTGAGCCGCTCCTTCGCCTCTTCCTCGGTGAGGATCTGCTTGGCTATGTCGGGCTGGACGAATGAGCTCTGGCTTATCTTCTCGATTCTCCCGCCCTGGGAAAGTATCGCCGATATGTCTGATGGTCCAGGCATCTGCGCACCTCTTACCTGTTCTATCGACCTTAATTTATATCAACTAAAGCTTGCATTTGCAACATCAGACGATGAAGTCCGCCGAAGCACAGAGCGTCGCAACTTTTGCATGAACTCCGCAGCTGTCCCGGGGAACCGGCAAGGGTCAGGACGCCGTCCGACAGCTCTCAAGGAGAAGACTGCGGGCAGGGATGATGAAGAGAAAGCGGGCGAAGCCTATGCGGCTTCGCCCACTTTCTGTATTGATCCTCTCATGCCTGCGGAGAAGAGCCTGCCGCAGGATTCGAAGAGAATGAACTTGGTTCCGAGCAGCGGAATGTTCTTCTCCTGCGCCAGCTTTACGGCATCGGAAGAAGGGCGCTTTCCCCGCACGAAGATGATGGCTCTCAAGTCCAGCGTCTCCGCTGTCCGGACAACCAGGGGATTGGTGAGGCCGGTCAGGAGAATGGACCCTTCCTTGGCAAAGGCGAGAACGTCACTCATCAGGTCGGCCGCAAAACCGGTGTTTACTTCCATGCCCAGCATGTCATCGCCGACAATGACGTCTGCATCCAGTAGATTTTTGATCTCCGCAAGGGTCATACGTTCTCCTATCGTGTCCTCGTGCTACTTGGACATCACGTAGCTGTGAATCGCCCGGGCGGCCTTTCTTCCGGCACCCATGGCGAGGATGACCGTTGCAGAGCCCGTGACGATGTCGCCGCCGGCAAACACGCCTTCGCGCGAGGTCTGACCCGTCTCTTCATCTGCAACGATGTAGTTCCACTTGTTGGTTTTCAGGCCCGGGGTCGTGCTCTGCACCAGGGGGTTGGAGCCGGCTCCGATGGCGACCACCACGGTATCGACTTCCTTGATGAACTCGCTGCCCTTGATGGGGACCGGCCTGCGCCTTCCGGATTCGTCGGGCTCGCCCAGCTCCATCTGCAGGCATTCGATGCCCGTGACCCAGCCTTTGTCATTGCCGATATACCTGATGGGATTGGTGAGAAGATGCAGCTCGATCCCCTCTTCCTCGGCATGGTGGATCTCTTCGATCCTCGCCGGCATTTCCTGGCGCGACCTGCGGTAGACCAGGTATACATGATCCGCTCCGAGCCTCATTGCGGTGCGGGCGGAGTCCATGGCCACATTGCCTCCGCCGATGACGGCGACGTTCTTGCCGCGAACGATGGGGGTGTCGTACTCCGGGAACTTGTAGGCCTTCATGAGGTTGGACCTGGTGAGATATTCATTGGCGGAGTAAACGCCGTTGAGGTTCTCCCCGGGGATGTTCATGAACGAAGGAAGTCCTGCTCCCGTGCCCAGGAACACCGCATCGAATCCCTCTGCGAACAGCTCATCCACGGTGGCCACCTTGCCGATTACGTTCGACGTTTCGATCTTTACACCCAGTTTCTTCAGATAGTCAACCTCTGCCGCCACAATGGTCTTGGGCAGCCTGAACTCGGGGATTCCATACACCAGAACCCCTCCCGGGGCATGGAGGGCTTCGAAGATGGTCACGTCATGGCCCAGCTGCACCAGGTCGCCTGCCACGGTGAGGCCTGCGGGGCCCGATCCGACCACCGCAATTCTCTTTCCGGTCTTCTTCTCGATCTTCGGGATTGAGACCTCGCCTGCTGCGCGCTCATAGTCCGCCACGAAGCGCTCGAGTCTTCCGATGGCCACCGGCTCGGATTTCTTGCCGCGCACACACTTGACCTCGCACTGTACTTCCTGGGGGCATACCCTGCCGCAGACGGCCGGAAGGGCGTTGGTCGTCTTGATCTTCTTCGCCGCCTCGATGAACTTGCCTTCGGCCACCAGCGCAATGAAGCCGGGGATATCGACTTCAACAGGGCACCCTTCGACGCACTCTGGCTTCTTGCACTGGATGCACCGCAGCGCCTCTGTTTTTGCTGTTTCCGGTGTGTAGCCGAGGGGAACTTCGTCAAAGTTTCTCTTCCGCACCTGCGGGTCCTGCTCCGGCATCGGCTGGCGAGGGATTTTCAGTCTTTCTTTCATTTCCATGGTATCAGGCCCCCTTTCCCTGTTGTTTGCATGAGCAGTAATGATCGTAGCATTGCTTTTCGTCGTTGAGGTAGATGCGCTGCCTGTCTATAAGCTCCTTGAAATCCACCTGATGACCGTCGAACTCCGGTCCGTCCACGCAGACGAAGCGGGTCTTGCCGCCCACAGTGACCCTGCAGGCGCCGCACATTCCCGTGGCGTCCACCATGATGGAGTTCAGGGATACGACAGTGGGAACATTGTACTTCTTCGTCACATCGCACAGCGCTCTCATCATGGGAACCGGCCCGATGGCCACGACCAGGTCGATCTTCTTCGTGCCCGTCAGGAGATACTTTTCCTCGAGGGCCTGGCTGACGAAGCCGTGATAACCGTAGGATCCGTCATCCGTGGTCACGATGATCTCGTCCGATACGGACTTCATCTCGTCTTCCATGATGATCAGGTCCTTGTTCCGGGCGCCTATGATGGAGATGATGTAATTGCCTGCATTCTTCATGGCCTGGGTAATGGGAAAGACCGGGGCCACACCCACTCCTCCTCCGACGCATGCCACGGTGCCGATCTTCTCGACATGGGTCGGCTGCCCCAGGGGACCGACGAGATCGAGCAGGATATCTCCCTTACTGAGCTCCGAGAGATGTGCGGTGCTTTTCCCCACGACCTGGAAAATGATGGTGACTGTTCCCTTCACAGGGTCTGCATCAGCAATGGTGAGGGGAATCCGCTCTCCCTCTTCGTGGATCCTCAAGACCACGAATTGTCCGGCCTTTCTCTTTTTCGCGATCTTAGGAGCGTCTAAAACAAGTTTAAATACGTTCTCTGACAACTGTTGTTTTTCCAAGATCTTGGATGACATATTTCCTCCATTTTTTCGATCGGTATTTTGCAACTGCGGAAAACACCCCTGTAAGGATCCCCAGCGTAAAGAATGCACCCGGAGGGAGTATCATTACCAGAACCGGCTCGTAACCGCCGCCGAATACGGGGAAGCCGAAAAGCGAGCCGTTTCCGAGGAGCTCTCTGATGCTCCCGAGCATCACCAGCGCCAGCGTAAATCCTGCACCCATCCCGATAGCGTCGGCAATGGACAGAAAAACGGAATTCTTGGAGGCAAACGCCTCTGCCCGTCCGAGGATGATGCAGTTTACGACGATCAGAGGGATGAAGATGCCGAGGGCATGATACAGGCCCCTGAAAAAGCCGTTCATGGTGAGGTCGACCACCGTGACGAACGAGGCGATGAGCACGACGTACACCGGGATCCTCACCTGGTCGGGAACATACGAACGGACGAGAGCGATCGCGATGTTCGAGCAGATGAGGACGAAGGTGGTGGCAATACCCATACCGACCCCATTGATCACCGAGGTTGATACCGCAAGGGTCGGGCACATTCCCAAGACAAGGATAAATATCGGGTTTTCTTTCCAGATTCCTTTGATCAGTTCCTTATTGAACGACATCGCCGCCTCCGAGGATCTCCTGCTTGTTTTTCTCGTATGCCTCCAGCCCTGTCCGGACTGCAACGGTGACCGCACGGGGCGATATGGTGGCGCCGGATATCTGCTCGAAGTCTCCGCCGTCCTTCTTCACCGCCCACCTGGCATTATTCAGAGATTTTCCTTTGTACTGGTCGATGAACCAGTCTTCGGTGATCTTCGTTCCCAGCCCCGGAGTCTCCTTCTGCTCGAGGATCTTGATGGTGATGATCTCGCCCTCGGGCGTTATGCCCATCATCACGCGTATAGCGCCGCTGTAGCCCTTATCTGATGAGGTGGCGAAGGCGATGCCGTTGATTTTCCCGTCTTTTTTGGAGATATAATAGGTGACATCATCGATTATCACGGCATCAGAGTCGGGTTCGTTGTCATGCTCGGGGAGAACCATATTGAGCGAGCTCAGGAGCTCGAGTCTGTCCTGATAGGCACGCGCTTCCTCTGTAGCATCGCTGACATAGGACAGGGAAAGTCCCGCCAGCACACATACAACGGTGAGCACAACTGTTAGTCTGATCACTTCTTTCATCGCACAACTCCAAATTTCGTCGGCTTTGTGGCCCGGTTGATCAGGGGGACGAAGGCGTTCATGATCAGGATCGCGAACGACACCCCTTCGGGATATCCTCCCCACAGACGTATCACCACGGTGATCGCCCCGCAACCGACGGCGAAGATGATTTTGCCCATGTTCGTGATCGGTGAAGTCACCATGTCCGTGGCCATGAAGAAGGCGCCGAGCATGAGCCCGCCGGCAACGAGATGGAAGACCGGGTTGGCATAGCCTTCTGGATTGATGAGCCAGAGTATGCCGGTAAGCACGGCAACTGTGGCGATGTATACCACCGGGATATGCCAGGTGATGATTCTCCGTGCAATGAGATAAACCCCGCCCAGGATAAGGGCAAGGGCCGAGATCTCACCCAGAGACCCGCCCACGTTTCCGAGGAAGGGATCCATGAGGTTCATCTCCGGGGCTGCTCCGATTGTGCCGTGCTCGAAGATCGCGGTTTTCAGGGCGCCCAGAGGGGTCGCCCCGGTCGTGGCGTCAGCGGTCTGGGTGAAGAATGACCGCGGCTCGGGCCAGGTCGTCATGGCTACAGGGAATGAGATCAGGAGGAACACCCGTCCTACCAGAGCCGGATTGAAGGGGTTGTTCCCGATGCCGCCGAAGATCTGTTTCGCGATGATGATCGCCACGAACGACCCGATGACCACCAGCCACCAGGGAGCTCCGGAAGGGAGGTTCATGGCAAGGAGAAGCCCGGTCAGAGCCGCGGAGCCGTCGTTTATGGTGATGGGGCTTCCGGTGAGCTTCTGCCAGAGGGCCTCCATCGCGACGCATGACGCCACCGCTACGGCGATCACCTTGATGGCCGGGATGCCGAAGAAATACACCCCCACCAGGGCTCCGGGAATCAGTGCATACACGACCTGGCGCATGATCCACGGCACATCCTCGGGTGTATGGACGTGGGGCGAGCTCGAGACATAGACGCTGAGTTTGGCCGTCTGGTCCTTTTCAGGATCCTGCGCAGGGTTCGAAGCAGGTACGTTCTTCATTTCATGCCCCTTTACTCTTGGCACTGGCTGCACGACTGAGTGCCTTCAGATGTTTTACAAAATGAACAATGGGTCTGTTCGCCGGGCATACATAGGTACAGCTCCCGCACTCCACACAATCCAGCAGGTTGTTCTCAACGGCCTTCTCCCACATCCCCTTCTCCCCGAGCTTGCTCAGGACCGAAGGGATCAGCCCCATGGGGCACGCCTCCACACATCTGCCGCAGGATATGCATGCGGAATAGAGGGTGATGTTGGTATCCTCTTCTCTCAGGACCAAGACGCCCGAAGTGCCTTTCATGATAGGAATCTCCTGGGTGAACTGGGCGATTCCCATCATGGGACCTCCGAATATGATCTTGGCGGCTTCATTGAGACCGCCGCAGAATTCGATGACCTCTCGGACGAGAGTACCCACACGCACCCGGATGTTCTTCGGCTGGACGACCCCTCTGCCGGTCACCGAGGTGATCCGCTCGATGAGGGGTATGCCGCGTGCGCAGGCGTCCCAGACAGCGGCGCAGGTGCCGGCGTTCTGAACGACCGCGCCCACGTCCATGGGCAGGCCGCCGGAAGGAACTTCCCGCTTCGTAAGCGCATTGATGAGTTGTTTCTCGGCGCCCTGCGGATACTTGACCTTCAGGGCCTCGATCTGGATATCGGCTGGCGCCTTTTCCCGCAGGAGCCTGATGGCATCCGGCTTGTTCGCCTCCACGGCGATGGTCGCCCTGTCGAGTCCCAGGATCCTCATGGCGACCCGTGTCCCCTGGAGTATCCGGTCGGGCTGTTCGAGCATGAGCCGGTGGTCCGAAGAAAGATATGGCTCGCACTCTGCACCGTTTACGATAAAGGTGTCGATGGGCTTGTCCTTGGGGGGAGAGAGCTTCACATGGGTGGGGAACGTCGCTCCGCCCATGCCCACGATCCCGGCCGACTTGATGGCGTTGAGGAGCTCCTCTCTGCTCATGGAGAACGGATCGCGCTCCAGCGGCAATCCGTCCGCCCATTCATCCTTGCCGTCCGCATCGATGACGATGCAGGGAGCCAGGAGCCCGGTTACGGGGTGAACCATCCTGCCGATCTCTTTCACCTTGCCCGAGGTAGGCGCATGAACGGGCACAGACACAAACCCCAGAGGCTCCGAGAGAACCTGGCCCTTCCTGACCTCGTCTCCGGCGCTGACAATCGGCTTTGCCGGGGCGCCCAGATGCTGCTGGACCAGCACATAGAATCGGGAGATCAAGGGAAAATCGACAATGGGATTGTCCTTGACGAGTTTCTTCTCTTCAGGTGGATGAATGCCGCCCTTGAACGTTTTCATGAAATGATCCTCTCTATGGCATCCGCCGGACATTTCTCGATGCACAGCCCGCAGCCTATGCACTTGCCTTCATTCACCAGATACGGCTCCTTGACTTTGCCCGAGATCGCCTCTACCGGGCACACCTGCTCGCATATGCTGCACCCCTTGCACTTCTCGGGGCTTATGCGGACCTTCCCCGGCATCCTGACCGCTGCGATGATCCCGGTGGGGCACACGCTCACGCAGAGACCGCACCTGTTGCACTTACTCTGTTCGATGACAGCCGATGCATCCTTGGAGACCGTGATCGCCTCGAACGGACATATGTCCGCGCAGATGCCGCACTTGATGCATCCGACCTTGCACAGCGGCTTCATGTCCTTTGCGATGTCCTTGGAGATACAGCCCACATAATAATTTCCGGAGCGGGGGATGAGCTGGATGATACTCCGGGGACAAGCATCGATGCATTTGCCGCACCCGGTGCACAGCGATTCGATCACATGGGGGAGCCCGTCCTCACCCATCATGATAGCGGCGAACGGACAGACGGCTTCACAGGTGCCCAGCCCCAGACAGCCGTACCGGCATCCCTTCGATCCGCCGGCGACGAGCTGTGCGGCCCGGCAATCCTTCGGCCCCACGTATTCATACCGGTTGACTGTCTGTTCGGGGACGCCCTTGCAGCGAACACAGGCGATGAGAGGAGCACTGCCTCCCAGAGTCCTCCCCAGCACCTCGGATATCGCCTGAAGCGCCTCTTCGTTGACCGCAGGGCAGGCCATCTCGGCCTCCGCATTCGTCGTGATCTCGTGGGCGAATGCGGCACAGCCCGCGTACCCGCAGGCGCCGCAGTTCGCGCCCGGAAGATGTTCCAGAACCGCCTGCTCCCGCGGGTCCATTTTCACGGCAAAGGTTACCGCGGACACCCCCAGAATGAGGGCGGCCAGAAAACCTATTCCACCCAGCAGCAATATTGAACTGATCATCTTATTTCACCAATCCTGAAAATCCCATGAAAGCGAGGGAGAGTATGCCGGCTGTAATGAGGGCGATGGGGGTTCCTCGAAAGGCCTCGGGTATGTTGTTGAGCTCGAAGCCCTCCCTCATGCCGGCGAAGATCACCAGAGCCAGACCGAAGCCGAGAGCTGCGCCCGCTGCGAAGATGCATGCATCGAGCAGGTTGTATCCCAGCTGGATATTGAGAATGGCCACACCTAAGACCGCGCAGTTCGTCGTGATCAGGGGAAGATAGATCCCCAGCGCCTGGTACAGAGGCGGGCTGACCCGCTGGATGATCATCTCCACGAGTTGAACCAGCGCCGCTATTACCAGGATGAACGCAATGGTCTGCAGATACTGCAGCTCGAAGGGAACGAGCAGATAGAAGTTGATCAGCCACGTGACGAACGAAGCCAGAGTCATGACGAAAATAACCGCCATGCTCATTCCGACGGACGTGTCGATACTTTTGGAAACTCCCATGAAGGGGCAGATTCCAAGGAAGCGAGCCAGGACGAAATTGTTTACCAGAGCCGCACCCACGATCAATAATATGTAGTACATGTGCCTGCCTCCTGTGCGATTCGAGCCAGTTGAACTTAATCAGAAGTTCGTAAACATGTCAACACTATCTTCAGGTCAGCTTTTATAGCATATTGTATTTATTGGCTATTATATTACTCATGAATGAGCACTCATTTTATTGCCCGTATATCACACGGGTTTTTATATAGAAACTGTGTGTGACATATTCGGATAACGGAATAACTCTGGAAGGATTTTTGTTCACCCTGTGCACCCTCTTTCGCCAGGACAACAGAGCTGAGGCAAAACAGGGAGGACAACGGCTTTGAAGAACGGCAGCCGTTGTTCTCCCCGGATACTTCTATTGCGCTTGATATGCGCTCATGTACTAGTCTTCGTCATCCTGCAGAGGCGTATCGGAGTCCTTGCTCGCCTTCTGGATGGACCGATAGAGACCGCGCGCAAGGATCAACGCGATGATGAAGAGAAGAATGAGCGATACGAAGACGACCACGATGCTGGACTTCTGCCATCTCTCCACCTTTGCCTGAATCTCCTGCACCTTCTGCTGGCTCAGATTGTGATACTTGTCGATATCGACGATCATCCCCACCCAGCCGAAGCCCTGCGGCTTGCTGAACCCGCCTCCATAATACGGAATCGGCGCATACGCCACGAAGACCCGGGAATCTTCCTTGGTATAGGTAAGCGACCCCGCCTTGCCTTCGGAGGCAAGGGCGTGGAGCTTGGGAAGGTTCTCGTCGAGGAATCCCATGCTGAGGACATTCATCCCACCCTCGCCGGTCTGGGAGAGCTGAGCGTAGTTCGTCTCATCCCAAACAGGAGCGGGCTGGTTGTTTGCATCGTACCCCCAGATAACATAGTCGGCCGGATGGGAAATGATCATCCCGTCGCGGTACACCATGAAGGCGAAATTCTTGTCCTCCACCTGTACATCGGCGAATACCATGCCGGGCTCCGTCGGAATGATGTGGTCGGTGAACTCCGCAAGGTGCACCGCATTCAGCGAGAGCTCGACGACTCCTGCAAATCCGCTGGAATCGAACACGGGCGATGCCAGGCGGATGGTGCCCTCGAAACGCTTGCCCTCTTCATATTCCGCCCTGCTCACATCGGCCCCCACCACAGGCCCCATGTAGAACTCTCCGGGGGCCAACCCCTTCGCCCGCTGGAAAAAATCCTCCTGTGCGTATGAGCCGTCCCCGGCAACGGCCGTGCCGTCGGCTGTAACCTTCAGGACCACCCTGCCCTCCCTGTTCAGAAAGGCGATCTCGTCATACACGGGTACGGGAACTCTCACCACACCCATTTGTGAGGGCTGCACTACCCCCCTCGTGTTCGACTTGAGGAAGGTGGCATACGATTTCTCATCCCGGGGAAGGATCGAAGCTATCCGGATATCCTTTTCCACATCCGAAAGGAACTGGGCGACAGCATCCGCCACAGCCTGAGCCCTAGCGCCTATCGACAGCTTCTGACTATCGTCGAGTACGCGTAGGTTTGCCTGCGTCGCCTCCTCCCCCACCCTGACAACCCCCTTGCTGATGATAACTCCCGTGATGGTAAGGGGAAGCACGATGAGGATAAAGAAGCTCACGGCAATACTGGCAAAACTGAAACTGGTCTTGGCTTCCTGATCCATATCAATCTCCTGCACGTCTGAAAACAATCAGATTACGAACCGACGACACGGCCGGGGCCGCTGTACCGTCCCGGGAAGACGGTTCTCCGATCTCCCCGGGCGCCTCCAGAAGGCGTTGATGCCTCGGCCAGCCATCAGCGTAGGATGGCGGCCCGCTTCTCGTCGGCTCCTGAAGAATCATCGATTCAGTTCCCCCTAACCCAGTATAATGGCTTTGAAGGGGTTTGCATAGAGAATGATCAGGGTTACAACAAGGGCGTAAATCGCGATGGATTCGGTCATTGCAAGACCGACCATAAGGGTGAGCATGATCTTTCCCTGAGCATTGGGGTTGCGGCCGACCGCTTCGGTTGCCCCGGACGTCGCGTTACCCATGCCGGCACCGGCACCAATGGCGCCGAGTCCCATACAGAGTCCTGCTGCCAGCAGAGATGCTGCTACGAAGATGATTTTAGCCCAGTCTACATATCCTGCGGTAACTCCATCTGTGGCAAAAGCAACGCTGGAAACGGCGAATAACATAAAGGCAACGAATACAAAGGTCTTAGATCTGCTCATCGCACACTCCTCGAAGTTTTTATTTATGAATTCAGAGTATTATTCTGAATCATGGTTCATTAAATACACTATTGAAATCACCGATGCAAGCAAAATGTTCGATGAATGAGCGCTCGTTTCTGACGAGAGGCGGTGGGAATCGCTACACTTAACGCTCCAGATAGATCCTCAGAACGTCCTGATTGATCCAGGGCTCCTCCAGGACCGCATCCCCGGTGAGCAGCCCGTTTCTGATTGCCCGCGCGAGGCTCTCCTCCATCGGGAAATACTCCCCTTTCAGGGACGTGGCCTGGCCTTTGATATAATAGATCTTGTCATCTCTGATAAATTTCTGGACCCGGGGCGTTCCCAGGAGGTGCTCCCATATGAGCATCCTCTTCTTCGAGCTCCTGGACCAGATGAGACGCTGGGCGAAGGCGGCGAGCAGCGAGCGCGAGAAAAGCGCCTTCATGTAATCATCCGAGAGGGTTGATATCAACTGCTCGATGGCGCTGAACACGTCGACGGCATTGAGCCCGATGATCACCAGAATGCCCTTCTGTGCCGCAAGAATCGCGGTCTCGACCATAAAGGCGTCTTTGATGTCGGAAATCACGAGCACATCGGGATCATGGTTGTTGACGCGGTCGAAAATCTCGGAGAAATCACGGCCCGTGTCTTTTCCCAGCTCCCGCTGGTTGACGTTTGAAGACTTGTGGTGATGAATATATTCAATTGGGTCCTCAAAGGTGATGATATTGCAGCATCTCGTGGAGTTGATACGATCGACCAGGGCGGCGATAGTCGTGTCCTTGCCCTGCCCCCGGGCGGAGCTCACCACGAGCAGCCCCTTTTTCCCGAGCTGAGCGGTCAGAGAGTCCGGCAGCCCCAGCGACGCCAGGGAGGGAATGTCCTCCACCAGCTTCTTCACCGCCACGGTGACCTCCCCGCCCTTCTGATAATACATGTTGATGCGGTATCTCCCGACGCCGGGCCTGAGATAGGTGAATTCCACCTCCTTCTTCTCTTCCAGCTCCCGCCTCTCTTCTTCTCTCATCACTTCCCTGAGGAAATCTTTCATGATGCCCGGTGTTACGATCGGCATGCGGCAGCGCTTGAAGATGCCCCCGGTGCGTACGGCCGGGGCCGTTCCCAGGGAGAGGTGAAGATCCGTGCTCTCCGGATCGTCGAGCAGCCTCAGTATGTTGGAAGGGCTCATCTCCTCGATGGTGATCGATGAGATGCTCCTTTTGACCGATGAGAGCGAGAGATTCTTTTTCCCGTACCCTGTCCTCTCCAGATGCTCCAGTATGTCCTCCACCTGAGCCTCGGATGCCAGGACGGGTACGACATCCCGGTTCAGGAGAAACTTGACGTTTTCAACCGCCACATAGTTCAGAGGATCCGCAAAGGCGACCACCGCCTGCCTGTCGCGTATCTCCATGGGGATGACCTTCAGCTCTCTCATCCTGTCGGGCGGCAGGACTGTCTGGGCGGCTTTGCCGATCACGCCGTTCTTCATGTCGATCGCGGGAACCCCTGCAAGGTTTTTGAGAATCCCCAACACCTGGTCTTCACTGAGATAGGCCAGACGGATGAGAGTTTCGCCGAGCTTCCTGTGTTTTTTCTTGGCAATTTCCAGTGCATGCCTGAGCCGGTGCTCATCGATCAGGCCGAGCTCGACAAGAATTTCGCCCATCAACCTCTTTTCCGCCATGAAGCCTCCTTGCGATGATGTGGTTTCTTGTGAGAAATATCGGAAATCGTTGTCGGTAACCTTAGCCCTTTATCTCCCGATCGGGCCGAACATGGCCCTGCATGCGGACGATCCCGATTCCGCTCAGGAGACCTTTGATTCATTGCGAGGAATATTGTAAAGAGGAGATGGACACAATTGTGCAACTACGAATCGACGCCGGCAATGATGTCTCGCGTATCGCGATATACCGCGGCCGGCTGACAAAGAAGGAGTGAACATGCCGAAGGTACTCATCGCTGATGATCATCCCATAGTCAGAACCGGGCTGAAGCAGATCATCGCTGAAGAACCTGATATCAAGATTATCGGTGAGGCGAGCGACGGGAACGAGGTGCTCGAATTCCTCAGAAAAGAGCCCTGCGATCTGGTGCTGCTGGACCTTGCAATGCCCAAACGATCCGGGCTCGAGATCATAAGCGAGATCCGGCAGATCCGGCCGAATACCGCGATTCTCGTCCTGAGCATCTATCCCGAAGACCAGTATGCCGTGCGGGCGCTGAGGGCGGGGGCATCGGGATACCTCACCAAGGCGAGCGCCCCGAACGAGCTTATCAAGGCGATGCGCAAGGTATTGAGCGGAGGCAAGTATATCAGCATGTCGCTGGCCGAGATCCTTGCATCGGAAATCGATCAGCACACACAGCAGCAGCCTCACGAGCGGCTTTCCGACCGCGAATACCAGGTCATGCTCATGCTCGCGGCCGGCAAGACCGTCACCGAGGTGAGCCGCGAGCTGAATCTGAGCGTCAAGACGATCAGCACCTACCGGGCCAGGATACTGGAAAAGATGAACATGAAGAACAACGCGCAGATGACGTTCTACGCGGTTGAGAACCATCTGCTGGATTAGCCGTGCCACAGGTGTGAAGCCGGGCATTGCCCAGTGTGCCCGTCCAGGGATCTCCTGAGAGAGAATCCGAGCCGCAGCGGCGGCCTTCGTTTCCCTCATCTCAGATAAGATCGTCCATGATCCGCTCGAGCTGCCTGATGGTGCTGCACTCGTACACCTCGTGGCAGTGCCGCGAGTAGAGGCCCATGATGTTGTCCCGGGTGTTCCACTCTCCCCTCGGCTGCGGGTTGAGCCAGACCACCCTCCTGACATGGCCGCAGATCTTCTCGAATGACTTGCCGTACTCGGGAAAGTGGTTGTTGCGGGCGTCGCCCAGCACGATGATCGTGCTCCGGGGAGAGATGGTGGGCAGGTAGGTGCGGGCGAAGAGCTCGAAGACCCTGCCGTAGTCGGAGAAGACCCCGCTCGAGTACTTCCCGCGGTCGAGGGCGTCCTTCACGGCCTGGTCGACGTTGCGGGTCCTGAAGTACGGGGTGATCTCGTCGATGAGGTCCACGAACAAAAACGAGCGCACATAGGAAAAACGGAACTGGATGGCATAGACGAGCTGCAGCATGAAGTGGCTGAAGGCGGCGACCGACTCGGACACGTCGCACAGGAGCACGATCTCGGGCCGGGAGATGATACGCTTGCGCCGTTTGAGCTCTACCGGGACCCCGCCCGTGGATACGAAGGCGCGCCGGATGGTGCCTCTGAGGTCGACGCCGCCGTGCTTGGCCCTCTTGTAGCGCAGGGAGTACCTGCTGGAAAGCTTCCGGGCGAGTTGGGAAACGGCCCGCCTCATCTGCTCAACCTCCAGGAAATCGAGCTCATCCACGTTCAGGTGGTACATATTCATCTCGGCGGGATCGGTACTGTCGAGGACCTCCTGCGTCTTGTCCTGAGCCTGGAGGTTGTCGTCCAGGAGCTCCGCCACGAGCTTGATGATCGTATCTTCGACATACTTGAAGCGCTTGTAATACTCCGGAAACATGGAGGCACGGTTCGGTTCTTCGTGCTCTCCTCCCTGCCCCTCACACTTTTTACAGCCCATGTCCGCTCCTTGAAAAACCGGCGTGTTTCTGATCCTGCTCCCTAGAAGAACATAGCACGGCTCGACAATACGCCTTCGAAGACCTCATCGATGGCCCTCTCCCATCCGATGGAGTCCTGCGCCCGCTTCACCAGCTGCCGTGCGTCCTCGATCCCGTACTTCCGGTTGTCCTTGATGTTCTTCACTGCATGGTGGGCGAGCTCCTGCAGCATGTCGTAATCGCCTTCCTTGACTGCCTTGATGAGCAGAAGATAGGGCTCGCCCTCGATCCGGGACTTCATCCGCTGCTCGGTCACTACACCCGGGGTCTTTCCCGCCTCCACACGACCGCTCTCCCTGCCGTCGTATCCCTCGCTGTCCGCATCCTCGAAAGGATCGCCGGCGTCTTCCTCGGGCGGCTTTGCCGGCTTCACGTTGAAATAGATGCGGAAGAGGCTGTGAAAAAGCGGCCGGTCGGTCTTCTCCTTGATCAGGGTGCATGCCAGCGCCGCATAGAAATCGTCGTATTCGAGCCCGACCAGAGAGACCGCCCTGAGGGCGTCCGCGATCTCGGAATGTGTCACACTGATGCCGAACCTGCGCAGACGGTGACAGAAATCAACGATTCTCTCTTCAAGTGGCTTCATCGGCTCCCCCTCAAGACTGCTGGAGGTGCGGCCCCTGGGCGGCGACCTGCTCGATGTCGCTCCTGTACTTGAGGAGAACGCCCGCGGTGCTCTGAAACACCTCGCTGTCGAGCTCGGTGACCTTCAGCTCGAGGAGCGCTTCGGCCCAGTTGAGGGTCTCGGCGATGCTCGGCGCCTTCTTGAGCTTGATCCGGCGGACTTCCTGGACGAATGCAACGATCTTCTCCGCCAGTTCCTCCTGTATTCCTGGAACCTTGAGCCGGACGATCTTCAGCTCCTGCTCGAAATCGGGGTAGTCCAGATACAGGTGAATGCATCTTCTCTTGAGCGCATCGCCGAACTCCCTGAAATTGTTGCTGGTGAGGACCACGATCGGGATGTGCTTGGCCGAGATGGTCTTCAGCTCGGGGATACTGATCTGGTAGTCCGAGAGGATCTCCAGGAGAAAGCTCTCGAACTCCTCATCGCTTTTGTCCACCTCGTCGATGAGGAGCACGGTCTCGTTTCCGGCGTTGAGAGCCCTGAGCAGCGGACGCTCCAGGAGAAACTCCTCGGTGTAGATGGTCTGGCGGATCTCTTCCCAGCTCCTGCACTGGCTCTGGTCCGTGTAGATTCTCAGCAGCTGCTTCTGGTAGTTCCACTCGTACAGAGACTTGCTCTCGTCGAGCCCCTCGTAGCACTGCAGCCGTATGAGCTCCCGGCCGGAAACCAGGGCCAGGACCCGGGCAAGCTCGGTCTTGCCGACCCCTGCAGGTCCTTCCACCAGCAGAGGCCTGCCGAGCCTGACCGCCAGATACACCACCGTGCTCACGGAACGGTCTACGATGAAATTGTGTTTGGCAAAGCTGGTTCGGATTTCTTCGGGTGAAGATAACATGATCGATCTCCTTTTCGTTGCCTCGAGACTCCTCCGGAGTTTGAAATTCCCGCAAGCCCACCTACAGTATCACAAAGTGCGCTAGTCCTCGATGGGAACATACACTTTCTCCAGCAAGGGGTCATCTTCGAGCGCGGGATCGTCTTTCTCCTCATCCTGGGCGCCGACGAACGAGATCAGGGCCCCGGCGAGCAGATAGAACCCGCCCAGGTAACTGAACACGATGGTGAAGTTGCCGCCGGTGACATCCAGGATTATGCCGCCCAGCCACGGCCCCAAAGGGCCCGCGAAAAACCCGTAGGCTGTGAAGATGAGCCCATAGATGGCGCCGAAGTGCTTCAGCCCGAAGCAGTCGGTGGCCATGGCAGCGGACACGGCGAAAAGCGTTCCGAAGGCATAGGCCACGCAGGCCGCCATCAGGGCCCACAGGATCAGGCCGCCTGCATGGGGCATGAGGATATAGGCGCATCCTCCGATGGCAAAGGCAGAGACCATGGTGAGCTTGCGCCCGATGTGGTCGGAGAGGTAGCCGCTGATGATCCGGCTTAGACCGTTCATCAGGCCGTAGGCCGCCAGGATGAGCACGGCCTGCTCCATGGACAGGCCCATTTTGAGCCCGAACAGGGTGGAGAGCGTTACCATGGCAAACCCGGCTCCGCCCGCCAGGGCCCAGCTGAGCCACATGAACCAGAAGTTCCTGGTCCGGACGGCCTCGGACACGGTCAGGGACCTGCCCAGGGTCGAGGGCCCGATTTTTGCCCCTGCCGCCGGGGCCTGGTCTTCCTCGGGCACGCGCATGAAAGGCGAAACCGCAAGCCCGGTCGCCAGGGCCAGGACGCCGATGATCACGGTCGTGGACACCGGGCCCATGGACGAGAGCATCTTGTTGAACACCGGCGACATGGGCGAGGCCGAGAGCCCGAACACCAAGTTCACGAGTCCGGTGACCAGCCCCCTTCGGTGCGGGTACCACCGCTGCACCACAGTCAGCGAGGGTATATAGAGGAAGGTGGAGGCCACACCCATGGTGAAAGACCAGAAGTACACCCACTCGATGGACTCGTAGCGGCCCAGCGCCATGGTACTCAAACCCATGACCATCGCGCCGATTGCGGCCATGCGGGAGTGGCCGATCTTCTCCTGCCACTTGCCCGAGGCGTACATGAACACGCCCAGGGCCAGCATGACCCACAGCGGCATCTGGCTCACCGCGCCGCGGCCAACGCCGAAGGTCTCCTGCCAGTAAGGGGCCATGACACCGGGCAGGCCGAAGACGAGCGTCCCGATCCAGAACATGGCCGCGCAGCTCCCGATCAGAGCTGCAAGACGCCGGTTGTTTTCGTTCATATTTCTTCCTCCAGCTTATTTTTTTGGTTCCATCCCCCGATGGATGTGAACCAGCACATGTGTTTTCTTGTCTTGCAGGTTGAAAGGCATAGACGTCGCCGTCGACAGCTCCGCTGGCGCGGCTTCCCCGCATCAGGGCACCCGTCTCCTGGCAGTGTCAGCCATAGGGATGTGCGTGGCCGCGATGATGCAGAATGTGCAGGAATGGCTGTGCACGAAGGCCCTGTTTCGAAAAAAGCACGGGACAGCACGAGATCAAGAGTTGCAGTTCGCCGGCCTCCTCCATTCATGTCGTTCGCCGCCTGTCGCAGATGTCCTCTTGGGGGATGCCGCCCTGCACCCCCATGCTTAATAAGAACGGGGGCATTCTCATCTCTGACAATGCCCCCGTTTGCCAGTTCAACCTTTTCCGGCGAACCGATGTTTTCCGTCTCAGATCTATCCTTCCGACTGTCGAAGGCTGACGACGGGTTCTACACCGAGTCACCCTCGTGCCATGATGCCTGCATTCCCACGATCTCAGGTGGTGGAGGCGGGGTGAGCAGGCAGACGGCTATCGCCACGATCCCCGATATGGGAAGCGCAATGATCGTCTCTCCGGTAGGGAAGAGCTTGAAGGCATACACGAGCCCATAGACCGCGAAGCCGATGATTCCGCTCCATACGGCCGCCAGGGTGTTCATGCGCTTCCACCAGATTCCCAGCACGATCGGGAAGAAGAAGGAGGAGGCCAGGAACCCGGTTGCCGTGGTCACGATGAGCGTCATGATCTTGGTCTCGCTCATAGCCACCCCGAAGGCCACCACGGCCACGACCACCACGAAGAACCGTCCGAGTCCCACCAGGGCTTTCTCGGAGGCCTGCGTGTTGATGAGTTTGTTGTACAGGTCGTTGACGATGCTTGCAGAGCAGGCCAGGAGCTGGGCCGCTGTGGTGGACATGACTGCGGCCATGACCCCTGCCAGGGTCAGCCCGACCAGGAAGGGGCTGAAGTACCGGTTGATCACGCTCACCCATGCCTGGTCAGTGTCCGCCATGCCGATGAAGAAGGCGCCCTCCGCCAGGCTCACCGCAAGGATGTAGAGGCTGGCGAAAAAGCCCGTGAGCACGGCTCCGATCAGGATGCCCTTGCGTGCCACTGTGCCGTTCTTTGCAGAGAGCGTTCTCATGACGAAGTGCGGGGACACGATGCCCATGGTGAACCAAGTGATGAAGAGTCCGACCAGAGCGAGGTAGGGGAAGTCGGGGTTGAGCCCGCCGTAGAAGGGAACGTTCTCGATGGTCTTGCTATAGAGCTCTCCGAACCCGCCTTCCTTGATCATGATAGTCAGTGCCAGAAAGGCCATGACCATGAGCATGAGCACGGCCTGGATCGCCTCGGTGAGCGTTACCGACTTCATGCCACCGATGGCGACATAGAGCACGAATACCACGGTCATTGCCGCAGCCGCCTTGCCGAAGCTGATATTGAAGAGGAAAGCGCCGATCATGCCGCCCGCCTTGATCTGCACCGCGATATAGAACAGGAAGGCCACCACCACCACAATCGAGCTTAAACCCGTGAGGACCTTCGATCCATAGCGCTCCTCGAGCAGGTCCACCACGGTGTACTTGCCCATCTTTCTCAACTGAGAGGCTACCAGGGTCACTGCAAGCATGTAGCTTACGGTGATGGCCGAAATCATGGTGATGATGCCGGCCAGGCCGGCCTTCAGGGCGAAGCCGGGGTTGCTTATCATGAGCGATCCGCTCGCTCCGGCCGAGAAAAAGCACAGTCCGACCATCCACGAGCCCACATCCCGTGATGAAACCCAGAACCCGCTCTGGGTCCTGGTGCTCCTGTTCGCCCAGACGCCGATTCCAATCATTGCAGCAAAGTACAGTATGACGATGATGAGTTCGGTCAATCGTATCTCCACGGCCTACCCCTCCTTCCCTTCATCCGCGCAGGCGGTTTTCCGGGACCCTGTGTACCGGGTGTCCCATTTCGGCTGCAGTATGATGAACAGTCCGCCGATGAGAATGGGCACCCCGATGCACATGAAGAAGGACAGCCAGGTCATGACTGCGAATGGACCGAGGTAAACGGTTGATAGTGATTTGATGAGGCTGATAAAAAACAGGACCACCAAGACTATTGAAAGATAGATCGAAGGATTTCTCAAGCTGAGGTAGCCGATAGCGTGACGCGAACGACTACAGTGATTCTGGTTCATACATACCCCTTTCTGCTCAGGGTAGGCTGAATATGCACCACAGTGATTCAGTCACTCTGGCCTGTTGTATGGTGTGCTCGTGTGGTGAGGGAAGGGCATTGCCGGGTTTTCGGCAATGCCCTTTCTGGTTATTGCTGATCAGTAGCCTTCGTCGTCGGAGACCCAGTCCGCGATGGTTCCGCGGCCGTCCCAGATCTCTTCGCCGGTCTCGGCCTTGACCATCTTGACCGCCCACTGCGGGCAGTGGCCTACGCACCAGCCGCATCCGTAGCAGATGTTCCGGTCAAAGGTCGGCTTGTCGGTGGACTTGTCCACCGTGATCGCGCCGTAGGGGCACAGGTCTTCGCAGATGCCGCACATGTTGCACTTCTCCGCGTCGAACTGGGGCACGACCGGGGTGATTTCCTGCATGTAGGGCCCTTCGCGTTTCCAGTCTCTCAGGTACATGAACTTGTCCGTGATGACCGGGATGTCTTTGATCGTCTTGTAGCCCTTCCGGTCCATGAACTCCTCTACGCCTTTGATGATCTTCGGGATCACCGCGATGCCGCGCGAGTAGATCGAGGAGCACAGGCCCACGAGGTCACAGCCGCCCATGATGTGACGGATCACGTCGTCATAGGTGAACACGCCGCCGCCGCCCAGGAAGGGCATCTCGGGGATCGTGGCCGTGGTTTCGAGAATCTTGGCAAGCGAGAAGATCTGCCAGGGGCGACCCATGAGTCCGCCCATGGAGCCGGGCACGCCGTAGAACTCGGCCTTCTCGTGGTCGATCCACGCGCCGTAGAACGCGTTGTTGCCGGAAATGGCATGTCCGCCGGCCTTCTGGATGGCGAGCGCCAGGGCAGCCGCGTTCACGCACTGCGGGGTGGTTTTGAAGATGATCGGGACCTTCGCGATGTCAACACAGGCCTTGGTGACCTTGTAGGCAGTGTCGGGGTCCAGAGCCAGCGGTGCTCCGCAGTCCTTGTGCGCGTCGACCGCACCGAAGGTCGCGTGTGGGCCGCCCGTGTCGAGCTCGATGATCTGAACACCACGCTCCTGCAGGTCCTGGATGAAAGGCACCCAGGTCTCGGCCACCGGGCCGATGCCGGAGACGGAGCCGATGTAGAGCACATCGTGTTCCTTGGCGGCCTTCAGGGATTTGGGCAGCTCTTCGTCCAGCCACTTCTCATAGGGCATGTTGTGGAACATCTGCGAGCAGATCCAGACGTCCTTCATATCATTGCCGAAATGGCGCAGGGAATAGAAGAAGGGCCGGGGCCAGCGATGGACGCCGTCGATCTTGTGGACCGTCTTACCGATGATCCAGCCGATACCGGCCTTGCTGTATCTCTCGATCAGCTTTGCCGTCCCGCCGAAGTCGCAGGAAGTGATGCCGACCGGATTCTTTACCGGTAATCCGCAAAACGTAGTTGATAAATCAGCCATGGTTCCTCCTTGTTGTGGTGGTTATTTTATTATTCCTATGCTCAACCGCTACATCATCCGTCCGACTGTGACCTTCAGGCCGTGTCCCTTGACGATATCCCTGGCTTTGAGCACGTCCTGCTTCTCGAGGGCTCCGATCGTCTCATACGGGGAAGTCAATCCCAGGCAGGTGTACTTGTCGGTTCCGAGACTGTGCAGCGGATTTATGTCAATGTGGTCCACTCCCAGCGATAGCGCGAACTTCGCCGTTTCTGACAGATTCTTTTCACTGTCGTTGTAGCCGGGGATCAGCGGCAACGATATCCTCACCGCGGTCATCGAGGCCATGAGCCCGGCATTCTCCAGGATCAGCCTGTTGTCAACCCCTGTTCCCTGCCGGTGCAGCTCGGGATCCATGTGCTTGATATCGAGCAGAACCATGTCTGTGAAACCCATCACTTCACGGACAATGTCCGGTGATGCGCACCCGGATGTATCCAGCACGGTGGTGATCCCCAGGTCCTTGCTTTTCCGGAAGATCTCGAGGGTGAATCCGGGCTGGTACAGAGGCTCGCCCCCGCTCAGGGTGACTCCTCCGTCCTTGCCGTAAAAAGGAATGTCCTTCTCGATCTCGCGCATCACATCCGGGAGGCTTATGATCTCGCCGATCTGCCGGAAAGCGCCGTTTGGACATTCGGGTATGCACTTCATGCACAATGTGCACTTGTTGCGGTCGACCTTGGCGACGGTGTCCATGCTCACAGCCTTCTCAGGGCAGGCATCGACACATCCCCCGTAACTCTTGCAGCGCTTGGGCAGGAAGTAGAGCTGGGCATGCGGTGCTATGGTCTCGGGGTTCGAGCACCACCTGCAGCGCAGGGGGCAGCCCTTGAGAAACACCGTGGTTCTGATGCCGGGTCCGTCGTGAGTAGCAAACTTCTTGACCTCGGTGATCATTCCCTGGTCGACCGGCACAATACTCATGAATAGAGATCCTTTCCGCACGCAGCGTTTTTCGGAGCTGTACGGGCACTTCCTACGTTCATGAACGAATCATTCCCTTTCCTGGTGAAGAAGCCTGCTCAGGATGCAGTATCAGGATGCATAACGGGGATTGAATACATCCTGAGCAGGCAAGAGGCTATTCTGCGTATATAAGTTTAGCCGGTACTTCTTTTGCCATGACGTTGATCATCTCCTCGCTGATGCCCTGTGCGAGGCAGTACTTGATGAACATCTTCCAGCCGGCGACCGGCTTGTTGCCCGGCTGACCCGCGTCGGTGATGAGCACGAGGTGGTCCGGACCCTTCTCCTTGATGAGCTCCTTCATGAGGCTGAAGGAGTAGTCGTATGCCACGATCCAGTCAGCCATTCCCGGCCACGGGATGCAGGAGCACTCCGCGAACTCGAGGTAGCCGCCCAAGTCTATCATTTCCTTGGCCTCGCTCGGGGTCAGGATGGTCATCTCCTGGGTCACGTGGTCGAGCAGAACCTTGACGTTCATGCCCTTCTTCTTGATATACTTCAGAATCGCGACCTTCTCCTCGTTGGACACGTGGCAGGCAGACAGCACGGTGACGTCACCCTTGGTGTTGTTGTTGAAGTCGGCCATTACGTCCAAGACCTCGATCATCTCGTCGGTTAGGTCCTCGCTGGCGCCGATGCCGCCCTTGGTCACGCAGATACCCTTCTTCTCCCACTCTTCCTTGGGCCAGCCCTGGGCCTGCCGCTGGTGCATGGCGTCCAGGGAGGGCAGCCACACCTCTTTGCAGCGGCCGTAGCCGAGGGCCACCTTCACCGCGTGGGCGTTCATGCCGCCGACCGTATGATTGAGGGTGATGCCGCCGTAGACCTCGACCGGGGTGAACTCGATGCCTTCCTTGGCCTTTTCTTTCGCCATCCTGCCCAGGAAATCCTGGATGATGGCGGCGCAGTTGTTGACCATGGTGTTGTGGTCCTTGAACACCAGGGCCCGCATGCCGGCCTCGCTCGCCTCGATGCAGGTCTCGACCATGGTGGGCCTGCCGGGCAGCCAGCCGCCGAGCGGCGCGCCGTGGATGTGCACGTCAATGCAGCCTTTGAGTATCTCGTCAACCTTCTCCGGATCGACCGGCTTGCCGGGGTTGAAGTAGTTGTAGGGCCACGCCGGATGAGTTCTCTTGTGGAGCTCGTCTGCGGTGATGGCTCTTCCGAAGGGCATCTTGGCCCAATCGTCCATCGCTTTGCTCATAAGGTTACTCCTTTCGTGGATTTAAACCAGAAGCTTGTTTCACCCATTAAACTGCTATGCAAGGGGCCGGTATGGTTTCCCGAGCGGAATCACCTGCCTGCCCCAGAAATTGTTCAGAACGGTGCCGCCGACCAGCCAGATGATCGAAATGACGACCAGCGGAAGGTCCCAGCCTGCAATGAGCCAGAAAATCTTCTGCCCGGTGAGGAAGAACAGGCCTGCGGGCACGAAGAACAGGTCGGTGAACACCATGAACCAGAACGCCACCTTGGGAGCCGCCAGGTGCGGATGGGTGAAGATGACCATGAGGATGCCCATGATGAGGAAGACCCATCCGTCGACCATCGCGGTGTTGGGCGGAATCCATCCGAGAACTTTCCCCAGATGCTCGATGCATCCCAGCCACATGAAGGCGCTGAATGCACACAGGATATTGCCGTTGAGAATCTCACCCTTGTGCAGCGCTATGACACCAGCTACGATCTGGGTGATCGCGCCTGCGAAGCCGAGGGCGATAAGGACGGTACCCTGGTCGTGTGAGGCCATTCCGGTAGCCACCGGCCACAGACAGCCCAGGTAGAACGCGAGAACCATCAAACCGGCCGGGCCGGGATTTGCAAACTTGCTGCCGTTATCGTGTGCCATACTCTCTCTCCTCTTCGTATAGTTGTGATGTTTTCCGTGCTTTTCTTAAGCAATATTTACAACTTTCCGACGAATCGCCGCAGGGCCTGTACGAGGCCGGCGGCGATTCGTTGGAGAGCCTACTTCAGGATAGCGTAAACCCGTTCCAATCCTTTGCCCGGCTTCGCGTCGAGAGAGCTCAGCCCCAGCAGTTGCCCCAGCTTTCTGGCCTGCCAGGGATAAGGAGAATCGAGCTCAGCGATCTTCGGCCAGTTCTCGATAAACTCATGCAGATCTTCGCCTCGCCACATACAGCCCATCAGAAGTCCGGCGTAGTCGGCCATTTTGCCTATGGCCTGCCCGCCGATGATCTTCCCTTCCTTGAGCAGCAGCCGCAGATATCCGTTGATCGTGCTGCGTTCGAGAACCTCCACCTGATCCAGTGTGCATATTCTCTCGGCCCCCTTCATGGTCTTGCCGAAGGTTACCGCGTGGGTGTCGAAATAGTGCGCCCGAGCGAAGGGATAGGCGCCCCGGTACTGCGCCTTCTCGCCGAGGATGTTTCTGGCCACGATCCTTGCCTGCTCGATGGCGTTGTGCTTGAGCTGATACATGCAGCCTTCACCGGTACAGGCGTCGTATGTCTGCACACAGTCTCCGCAGGCATAGATATCATCGACATTGGTAAGCATCTGATCGTTGACCAGAACACCGCGGTCACAGGCGACTCCAGCCGTTTCCGCGAGCGGTCTTCCGGGGACCACGCCTGTTGCGATCACGACGGTGTCGCAGGGGATGACGCGCTTGTCTGTCTTCACCGACTCCACCGAGCCGTCGCCTTGGATGCTGAGCACCTTTTCCGAGGTGTAGACCTCGATGCCGTATCCACGCATCTCGTCTTCGAGAAACCGGGCTGCTCCTTCGCAGAACAGGGTGGGCATGATCCAGTCGAGCAGCTCGATGATGGTGACCTGGTAGCCCTTGAGCTTCAAGGCCTCGGCGGCTTCGATGCCGATCGCGCCCGATCCGATGACCACGGCCTTGGTGCCCTTGTGCCTGGCCAGCTTATCCGCCTCGGCCAGGACCTTGCAGCTGAGGACTCCATCGAGATTCACCCCGGGAATCGGGGGGATGAACAGAGAACCTCCGTGCGCCAGGACAAGGCTGTCATAAGGGAACACATCCCCTTTTTCGGTCGTCACCTTCTTGGCATTCGAATCGATGGAAACCGCCTTGTTGTCGAGGACCAGATTAATCCTGTTTTTCTTGTAATGATCGAGACTCTTTCTGAAGACCACATTCCGGTCCACTTCCCCGCCCACAAAGTACGGAAGCGAACAGGGATCGTACTCCGGGAACTTCTCGGCCGACAGTATAGTGATGTCGATATCTTTGTCTTTTCCGTGCTCCCTCAAGTACGAGGCGACTTCGTTACCTGCTATTCCGTTTCCAACAATTACTACCTTCACGGAGATCGCTCCTTCGTCATTATCTTCAGAGCGGCCCCGACGCTACGCCGGGGCCGCCCGTTTGTATGATGCGCAAATCCCTACTTTCTGAACTCCTTGGGAATGAACACCGGGGTTGTGGGTTTTTTGCCGCTCTTGAGCCACTTGATGCAGATCTCTTTTCCCTTCTCCATGTCCGGGATTATCTCTTCGAGATTCAGCTCCTTGGCCTTTTCAGGGGTGATAAACCCATATTTGTCCCAGCCGTGGCACTTGTAGTATTCCTGCTGCGCCCAGGCCCACTTGTCTCTGTCGATCTTCTTTCCCTTGTACGGACCGTCGACGACACCCTCATCAAAGAAGCGGTCGACGTGTGTGTCGTCCTGGATGCCACTGCCGTTTCTCAGCCACACGGCGCGCTCGGTATTGATGACGCGCTCGGCGACCTTGAAGAGATCTTCCTCTGTCATCTCGGTGCCGGTGATCAGCTTGAACAGCGGATAGTAAGCCTCTTTCCAGCTGCCCGCTCCGCCCCAGGAACCGATCGCCTGGCAGCAGCAGCTCACCAGGTCGGCCACGCACTTGTTCTTTTCAGACCAGGTGCAGAGCACGGGCTTGGTGTCGAGCTCGGTCATCTCTTTGGGGAAGTCCTCCCAGAACTTCTTTGCGCCTTCCGGGCCGAAGATCTCGTCGATCTGGTAGGCACGGCTTCTGGCGCAGCCCGGGAACTCCAGACAGGAGTAGTTCTTGAGGTGGTCGGAGCCGCGGGTGGACATGGCGTATCCGAGGCTGAATCCCATGGTGATTCTGGGATCCACGCTGATGTGCTCGAGGCCACGGCAGTGGGGCACGCAGTCGAGTCCCTTGCCCAGCTTGTTCGCCACGCGCACGTTACCTTCCGCCAGGATGTCGCCGAAGCCCTGCCTGTGAGCGATCATGTCGACGACCTTGAGCGATGTCTCTATGTCTGCCCACTCGAGCTTGATGCCGCCGGTGTCTGCCTCGGTGAGGTATCCCTTCTCGAAGCACTCCATGGTCCAGGACAGTGCGGCGCCGGTGGAGATGCTGTCCATGCCGAGATCATTGACCACGCCGCAGAGCACGTTGACGCCGGCCAGGTCATAGGAGGCGATGCGGCAGCCCAGGTTACAGTTGCTCTCCATCTCGGGGCCTCCGCAGTGATAGCCGGCCCACTTGCCTTCCTTGATCAGGGTGTACCTGCCGCAGGAGACAGGACAGGACCAGCATCCCTTGCGTCTGAACAGGAACTTCTCGGCCCACTGCATGCCGCCGTAGACCTCTTCGATCCTGGGCATGAAGCCCGCGAATGCGTTCTTGTACGCGTTGATGCCGATTGCGTTGCCCACGTCGAACAGGTCCATGGACCCTTCGGCGCGGCGCCTGATTGCGGACGGGGAGTTGTGGATCCTCTCCCTCAGGTCCCAGGCCTGCTTCATGAACTTCTCTGGCTCTGCCACCGTAATCGGCTTGTCGCCGTAGACGGCGATGGCCTTGAGGTTCTTGGAGCCCATGACGCAGCCCATGCCGGTCCTTCCGCCGGCGGCACTCATGTTGTTGATCACGCATGCAAACTTGACAAGGTTCTCGCCTGCGGGACCGATGCATGCAACCCTGACATCCGGGTCGCCGAGCTCTTCGAGTATCTTGACTGTGGTCTTCTTGGCTCCGAGGCCCCAGAGGTGGCTCGCATCGCGGAACTCCACCTTGTCGCCGTAAATGACCACCCAGGTCGGCTTCGCGGCCTTTCCTTTGACGATGATCTGGTCATAGCCTGCATACTTCATGGCCGGGCCGAATGCGCCGCCCATGTTGGTATCGCCGTGGCCGTGCACATCCAAGCCCATGACCGAGCTGGTCATAGGAGACAGTGCGCTGATCGTGGTACGACCGGAAAGCGGCGCAAACGTTCCTGCAAGCGGTCCGCTTCCGAAGCACAGCGGGTTTGCGGGATCGAGCGGATCCATACCCTGCCAGGTCTCGTGATACACCACGTCCGAATTCATGCCCCGGCCACCGACCCACTTCTTGTAATACTCCATGGGGAGCTTTTCGATTTCATATGTTAAGTTGGTCATGTCGAGTCTGAGTCTTTGACCTCTCCAACCGTGAAAATCAGCCATTTCTTCCTCCTTGCGCTAATTTGTGTGCGTACACTTCTCAGTTGCTGATCCTGCCTGCGATCACACGCTGAAGCTGAACCCGAAATCGCCCTCTTCCTGCTTGGGCGGCATGTAATCCTCGGCGAGCAGCTTGGCCATGTCTCTGCCCTTTGCCCTGGCGGCATCCTGCGCGCGGACAAACTTGATCGCCTGCTGCATCGTGCAGGCCTTGACGCACCACGGGCCGATAGGATCATCCATGCAGAGGTCGCAGCTCATGGTCTTGCCGTTATCCGGATTGATGACCGGTGCACCGAACGGGCATGAGTAGATGCATGCACGGCAGCCGATGCATTTGTCTTCATCGGTCACGACAGCGCCGCTTTCCAGCCTGACGCGTGCGTTCATCGGACATACCTTCAAGCACGGTGCGTCTTCACATGCCTGGCAGGTTACGGGGATAAAGGTGTTCACATCCCGGAACTCCTGGATCCTGATGCGCGAAAAGTACGAATGGCACTTGCCGAAGTGCTTGATCGAGCATGCCATCTCGCAGCTATGGCAACCGGTGCACTTGTCAGGATCGATTACGAGAACCTTTTCTTCTTTCAAAGCCATGACGTATTCTTCCTCCCACTGTTTTTTTGTAAGACATTCGTCTTGGTCAGGAGTCTTGGTAAGCCTGTTCACTCACCGCCTTTTGCCTCTGGTTCTCTAGACTTCAGAGAACTGTGTCCGCTCAATAACCTGCCTCTGGACCTCGGGGCCGAGATCGATGAAGCGCGCCGTGAACCCGGCGACCCGGACCATGAGATCGGAGTACTTCTCAGGATGCTTCTGGGCATCGATGAGCATGTTGCGGTCAACGATGTTGTACTGGACCTGATACCCGCCCAGATTGAAGTATGCGTCATTGAGTCGTATGAACTTCTCAGCCCCTGCCCTGCCCTCAATGGCCGAAGGATTGAACTTCATGTTGAACAGGGTGGACTGGAGATTGCAGGCGTCGACCTTGGTGGCTGATTTGATGAGGCTTGTCGGTCCGTTCACATCGGTTCCGGGGAATGCCGAGAGTGCGCCGTCGGCAACGAAATCGCCCGCAAGCCTTCCATCGGGGGTCGCACCGCAGGCCTTGCCGTGAAGCACCTGGGTGGTGACCGACAGGGTGCTCGGTCTCCACGGCTCGCCGACCCAGTTCTTTACGCTCTGGGCCGAATCCGACCATGCATCGTAGAGCTCTGCCAGGATAAGATCGACATAATCGTCATCATTGCCGTACTTGGGCGCGTCGAGCAGCATCTTTCTCAGCTTCTCATGCCCCTTGAAGTTGTCTTTCAGGGCATCGAGCAGCTCGGCCATGCTGACCTTCTTATCCTCGAAGACGACCTTTTTGATGGCCGCCAGAGAATTGGCGACGCTCACCACGCCGCAGGAGATGACATAGGCCGGGTCGTTATACCGGCACCCGCCCTCATAGGCGTCCATGCCCTTGTCGATGCAGTCGTCCAGGAGCGCGGTCATGATGGGGTGCACCAGACCGAGGTCGTTGTGCACGAGCATGATGGTGTTCCAGTACTCCTCCTCGCGCTTGATGATGATATCCTGCACCCGGTTGTATTCTTCGACGATCTGCTCGTACGTCGCGGTGTTCACGTCGATCTTGACGTCCAGGAGCTTGTCGCCGGTGACCGGGTTTACCCCGTGATTGAGCACGAGCTCGAAGATCTTCAGATTGTTGGTATGGGGCACGGCGTACATGGGCATGCGCTTGCCGCAGATCTGCATGTCCACACAGCCGCACGGAGCCCAGTCGCGTGCGTCCTCGAGGTTGGCGCCGGTCACCTTGATGAATCGCTCGGTGGCGAGCGTGTCGTTGAAGAGCGCCGGATAACCCGAACCGGCCTTGATGCACTCGATGGCCTTGTGCTTGAACTCCTCGTTCATATCGTCGCGCCAGCGCACCGAGAGAGTCGGCTGCCAGGTCTTCACATTGATGCCGGCCTGCAGCACCAGGCTCGAGAGCTCGTTGTCGCAGGGATTGCCGTAGCGGTCCACACCGCCCAGGGTGACGTTCTGATACACGCTGCCGCCCAGATAGGATTCGGTGAAAGTGGCGTGAGCACGGCTTATCTCACCGCACTTGATGCGCATGAGCTCAAGCAGCTCCAGCGCTTCCTGCTCGGTAAGGTTGCCGGCGTCGCGGTCGGCCTTGAACGTCCGGTACATGTACTGGTCGAAGCGTCCCGGGGAGATTCCGCGACCGTTGAGCTCGATGAAGAGCACCACGTGTGTGAACCAGAAGGACTGCATCGCCTCGCGGAAGGTGTCGGCGGGCTTTCTCGGAACCTTGCGGCAGATCCGGGCGATCTCGAGCAGCTCTTTCTTCCGGGTGGGACTCTTGCACTCGGCCGCGAGACGCTCGGCCTCCTCCGCGTGGTTTTCCGCATAGGCGACCAGGCCTTCTAGGGCCATCTTCACTCCCTGGTAGAAGTTGTACTTGTCGAACAACTCCTTGGAGCTGAGGTCTCCAAGCCCGGCGATCTTGCCGTCGATTCGCTTGATGAGACCCTCGACCCCCTCGTCGATAATCTTCTGATAATCGACGATCAGCCGCCCCTCGGGAACGTCGAACATGAACCGCAGGAACACGAGTTGCTGCATCCACTTCTCGACCATATCGAAATCGTTCTTGGTCTCGCGCAGATACTTCTCGGCCAGCGTTCTCCAGTCTTTGCCCTCCCAGAACTTGGCGACCTCGAGGATCTGCTCCTTGTCTTCTGGGTAGATCAGATAGATCCCGAGACGATCGCCCTTTCTTTCCTGCAGGGTGCCTTCCATATAGCGCTCTTCTTCGCGCTTGATCTTCTTGAACCCCTCCATCATCCAGCATTCATACTCAGGATACACTTGGGTTCCCTTGAAATACCGCGAGCAGTTGCCCACGATGAGCTCGTCGTCCCAGATCTTTGCGGTGAGGTTGGAGAGCACATGCTTCAAGGCCCCGCCGGCCCTGAGATATCGGGGCTCGGTCCAGTGCTGCTTCATGTACTCCGTAAAAAGAACCGCCCTTTCGGAATCGATGCACGGCTCATGATCAAGGAGCTCCTGATAGCGTTTTTCAACCCGTGGAGTGGACGGCGCACCATTGACTTCCCTCTGTTCTATGGCTGCTGATGCTTTCGACATACGGTTTCCCCCCGGTTTACATTCTCTTTTGGTTGATCATAACCATGGAAACACACTGGCGAGCTATCGGTGCACTCCTGAATCTTCTTTCAGAGCTGGGCCTTGTAACATGTCAGAAACCGCGGGAAGAGGATAAGACAAATTCCTATCGCTCTGTAGGCGCGATCCGTCCGGCTGCCGTGCGGGCCGCTCACAGCCGAGACGGGCGTTCGGCCGGGTGTCACTGGGGATCTGATCCTTTCAGGGGGATGCGGACCCTGAGAACAGAGCCCTTTCCCTTTCTTCCTACAATGTTCATTTTTCCACCGAGGAGATTGGCCCGCTCCCGGATGCCGAGAATGCCGAAGGAATTCGATTTCTTGATATCCATTTTTGAGATGCCGACGCCGTTGTCGCTCACCTTCAGCTCAACCTGGTCGCCCAGAGTTCTCAACACGATCTCTGCGCGAGTCGCCTGTGAATGCCGGGTGATGTTCGTGAGCGCCTCCTGGCAGATGCGGAAGAGCGCCGTGGAGATCTTTTCATCGGTGATGAGCCGCTCCGGCGTGGGCTCGAGAATCGCCTCACAGATGATCCCGGTGCGGTTCTGAAACTCCTCGGCCAGCCATTCGACAGCCGATGTCAGTCCGAGATCGTCCAGTACCGCGGGTCTGAGCGTCACGAGGATACGCTCGACGGTCCTGATCGTGGAATCGATGAGCTGCGTCATGGATTCAATCTTCTCCTGAACGCTCCCGCTCCCTTCCGGCACCTTTCTGCTCAGCCAGAAGAGGTCCATCTTGAGCGCGGACAGAATCTGCCCCAGCTCGTCGTGGATTTCCCGGGCGATCTCGGTGCGTTCGCCTTCGAGCAGGGTGTGGAGATGGTCGGCATGGATGCTCAGCTGCTTTCTGGAGTGCTCCAGCTGCTCTTCCGCATGCTTTCGCTCGGTAACATCGACGATAAACCCTTCCAGTGCGATGAGGTTGCCTTTTTCCGAGATTATCCCGAGCCCCCGCTCCCAGACCCACCGCACCTTCTTCGATGCCGTGATGATGCGATAGATCAGCTGGAAGTGCTCCCGGTTCCTGAGAGACTTCTTGATCGTCGCCCGCACCATATTCCGGTCGTGCGGGTGGATGAGCTGTGCATAGGAAACCCTGCTGTTGCCCATGAGCTCCGCCGGGCGGTAGCCGGTCAGGTCGAAGCAGCCCTCGCTGACGAACTCCATGGTCCAGTGTCTGTCGTTGAGGCACCGATACGCCATGCCTGGAAGATTGCCCATCAGGGTGGACAGGGTCCGCTGACTCTCCCTGAGATGTTCTTCGGCCATCTTCTTCTCGGTTATATCCGTATGGGTGGCCACGATCCGGGTGTCGGCCGGTGTGCCGCCGATCCGTGAAACACTGGTCAGACAGATGACATCGCGACCGTCCTTGCGGCGATAGGTGAACTCCAGGGAATGGGTGCGCTTTTTCTTCAGCGTGGAGTAGAATTTCTTTCCCTCCCTGTCATACTCCTCCTTCGAGCGGAAAAGGACCTGCATGCTTTTTCCGATGAGCTCCTCGGCGTCCCACCCGAACACGGGCTGAGCCGCGTGGTTCGCGAACATGATCTTTCTGTTGTCCAGGCCGATGACAGCATGCGGGATCGCCTCCAGCATCGAGGACTGCAGCGCGGTGATCTCGTCGATCTTCTCCCTGGCCTGCTTGAGCTCGGAAAAGTCGATGAAATTGAACAGGGCCGCCTGCTTCTGCCGGTAAAAAATCGAGGTCGCGGTCGCCATCACCCATGTAATGTCGCCGTCCTTCCTCAGAATGCGAAGCTCTATGGGCTTTCCCGCCAGATCAATATGGGGGATGCGGTCGATGAGGTCAGCGATCAGGCTCCGGTCGTCCGGATGTATCAGGGCATACGGGTCGAGATCCATGAGTTCGGCGTCGCTGTATCCCGTGTACTCCTGGAGCTTTGGGTTCGTGAACTTGAACACCCCGTCCTGAACGAGGCACAGTCCCACAGGAGAGCTCTTCACCAGGCTCTGATTCAGGGCCTCGGCCGAATCCCTCTCCGTAAAGTCCTCCAAGTGAGTGATCACGAGGTTGGGGGGAACGAACACATAGGTGAGCTCGGCGATGATTTCCTGGCCGGTCGAGAACAGAGTGTAGATCGTCTTTCTCCGCAGAATCGACCGGTCCTCATAACAACGGGTGATATCCAGAATAATGTCCGGCCTGTCTGCATAGAGCTCGTGGATCGATCTTCCGATATAATTCTGGATCCGGTTTTGCGTGGCGGTTATCGCCCGCTCGTCAAACCCGATGAGCACAAAGGTGTCGCCCAGCCGCTCCCATGTGAGACTCAGTATCGGGACACCCTGAGTCGACCAGGGAATCTGCTCCTTCCATTTATGGTGGAGATAGTGCTTGCGCCAGTAGTGTTCGGACACATCGCGGACGAACGTCAGAACACGCTTTTCTCCATTGATGGTGATGACCTGATTGCTGTACTGGACGGGAAAGATGGTCCCGTTTTTCTTCCTGCTGCTGATCCAGACGAACACTCCATCCGTCGTGCTGCCTTCATCGATCATGTCGGGAAATATGTCCGCAGCCTGTTCGTGGATCAGGTCCTTTGCGGTCAGGCCGAGCATCTCCTCCTTCGTGTAGCCGAACATGCTCAGCGCCTTTTCGTTACACTCGATGATGCTCCCGTCCATGGCCTCGAGGAATACCGCATCGGGGAATAGATTGAAAAGACACCGGTAGAGATGTGTTTTCCGAGGGCGATGATCTGTCATGTTTGGCCTGTCTCTGATAGGGCCTTCCCAGGTCCCGCTGCTTTCCGTTTTCCCCGGGTGCTTGTCGCCTGAGAGAAACGGTCTCTAATGATGGTTGTCCTCATCCAAACATTGTTTCCTGCACCCTGTTAGGGTAAGAAAACAAGTATGCCTTGTCAAGCTCGATGAACAGATGCCTGATAAGGCCCGGATTATCTGCCGGTTGCATCATCCTATCCAGTGCGGAACGCCGTGGTCTCGAAGAATGCGGCCTTGAAACTGTGCACGAAAAAGTTTACGAGACACCACGATGAAGGACATCACTGCAGGAAGATAAGTCATGACGGAAGAAAAGACAGTGTTGACGGAGCGGGCGGAAACGATCGTAAGGGAAATAACCGCGCTGATGGAAGAGCGGAGGGATTTTTCTGATGCAGGCGCCCTGGTATCCAGGCTCTTCGATTACGTGGCGGAGGGAGACCGGGATCTCTGCAGGGACATCTATATCCAGAGATTCGTCTTCGATGCGGCGCAGACGATCGCCACGAAGCCCTGGGAGAAAGAGAGCGACATCTTTGAGAAGCTCCCGCCCTACGGATTCCGCGGGGACGAAGAAACGTTGCGGTGGGCTCACTGGTTCGGCAGCCACAGAAAGAGGACGCTTTCCGTCAACAGGTTTCTGATCGAGGTGCAGGCTACACAGATAAGGCAGAGCGTCCATGATATGATGTTCGAGACATTCCGCTACGAGCAGAAATCAGTTGCGGCGAAGGTGATCGGGTATCTCAAGGACGACGCGAACTGGCGGTAGAATTTCTCGCAGCTCCGCTGGGGACTCGATCGCTATTCCCAGAAGACCGTGCCGCGCCGGGACTGGTTGCGGATTGCCGGCGACTCAGGGCGCTTTTGGTTCTGTGTAAGCCGATATCCGATAGCAAAATGAGAATTTGTCTTGTTTACCCCTTACGAATCGCCATGGTAAGCTGATATCAAGCATATGTGCACGCCGGGGCTGTCTCCATGGCGAATACACGTACAGGAGAACCTTCTTACATGAAGATTCAGGCAAAATCATTCTTTACCGTGCTTTCCGGAGGGAGGCCCACGATCAAGGTCTTCGATATGCCGGAAGGGACGACTGCGGAAGAGGTCATCAGGGAAATGAAGATCGACATGTCCGACGGCGCGATCATCCTTATCAACGGTCGCCCATCCAATGAGAAAAGCGTGCTCAGAGAAGGTGACGACTTCGCGGTCATGCCGCCGGTATCTGCAGCGTAGGGGCCGGACTGCCCCAGAGGAAAGAGAATGATCGCCCGAGACGATATCTTTGTCAGGAACATAGCTTTCTGGGGCAGCGAGCAGCAGGACATCCTCGCCGGAAAATCTGTTTTCATCGCCGGGGTAGGCGCCTTAGGGTGCGTTGTGGCCGAAATACTCGTGCGGTGCGGGATAGGCAGAGTCGTGGTTGCGGACAGGGGCGTCATCGATCCTCCGGATCTGAACAGGCAGGCGCTCTATACTGTCGGCGACCTGGGCGAGCCCAAGGCATATATCGCGGCGGACCGGCTGAAAGCATTGACCGGCCTGACAGAGGTCGTTGCGATGAACGTATCGATCGGTGAAGACGATATTGCCGGAGCGCTCTCCGGATGCGACGGCGTCGCCGACTGCCTCGACAACTTCCCCAGCCGGTTCGCTCTCGAGGACGCCCTGCCGGAAAAAATATTCATGGTCACCGGTGCTCTGCGAGGCGACTACGGTCAGCTGACCTCCATTATCCCGGGCCGAACCGTACGGCTTAGGGAGCTCTTCGCCGGGTTCGGCAAGACCGAAAAGATTGTCCCGGTCATTCCGACCATCGTCTTTGCCGCCGGCAGTCTCATGGCGCAGGAAATTCTCAACAATCTCCTCTGCAAACCCCAGCTCGCCGGCCGGATCCTTGTCGTCGGCATGGCGGGGTTTTATCTCGAGCACGTCCCGGTCAAACCCGCCTGATAACGCCCGAAGCGTCCGTTCCCGGGGTCTGTATGCGTAAAGCGACCGCCGGCTTCTCCAGCCGCACGGCACAGGGCTTCGGAGCCCTCCCTCCCGACAGTTCAGTCAACATACTACACGCCCTGTAGTCCTTTTCCCTCCGTCCTATCAGATTTTGGCCTATCGGCTCAGGTTTTTTCTCTCAAAAATATACGCGCTCTGCACCGACATATTTCACATTTCTCCCGTGCTAAGCTCATGCCCGAAGTGAGACAGGGATGACGAGGCTGAAACCACTGTTCCTTTCCGTTGAAAAGATCGGGGATTTTTTGAAATGCCACTCCGGATAATCTCAGCGAGCGTCGCAAAACATGGCCGGCGGCACCACGCCGGCGGCCATGGTCAAACAAATAAACAGCTTAGAGGGGGAACATGCGCATGAAAAAGATGTGGACTTTGGCACTGGCGGCACTTCTGGTAGCCGGGCTGGCTTTCTCCGCCACGGCGGCGACCTTCAAAATCGGCGACGCCGATTTCGGCATCGCGGGGCAGGTAAGGCTGAACGCCGGATACCAGGTTACGGACAAGGGCGATGTAGCACCCGGAGTCAGTGATTCCGAGACCGATTTCGCCCTGAAGCACCCGGGCAATTCCCGGCTGAGCGTCTGGTCCAAGTACGACAACGTCACCGGCTTCATCGAGATGGGTTTCAAAGAGGGCAATGTGCTGGAAACGCGGCACGCCTTCCTGACCTATGACATGGGCGGCGGCAACAGTCTTCTGATCGGTCAGACCTACTCCGCTCTTGCAAACCATTTCGCGGAGCAGGAGATGAACGGCTCCCTGTCTCTGTTCGGGTTCGGAAACCTCTATTCCGGCAGGGTTCCCATGATCCGCTACATCAAGAAGGGCGACAACTACACCTTGAACCTCGAGATCGAGAACACGGATTCGGCGGATTTGGACATCGATCCTGCACCGGGGAATGAGTTCATTACCGACGAGATCACCCCGGCTCTGGTGGGAAGCCTCGAATACCGCACCGGCGGGCTCTCGCTCACCCCGAGCTTCCTCGTACAGCAGTACGAGCTCAAGGCCAACGCCGCGGGCTATGACGACGAGCGGGTCTTCGCCTATGCAGTGGCCCTCGACGCCGTCTATAAGTTCGACAGCGGCATCCAGCTCGACGGCGAGGTGTGGTACGGCGAGAACACGGCCATCTTCGCGGATGCCTTCGATATGGTGAGAGGCTCTTCCTTCGGCGCACCCGAGTACGAGGCGGACGGCAGCGTGAATGACATCGCCAGCTACGGCGGATGGCTCCAGGTATCAGTCCCGATCGACCCGGGCGTTGTCCACGTGGGCGGCGGATACCAGGAAGCCGACGTCGATAATCGCGGCTCGGCCAGCAGCATGGAGCGCTACAGCGCATTCGTCAGCTACTCCTACTGGGTGACCTCACAGTTCCTGGTCCAGCCCGAAGTCCTCTACCTGGACTACGGCGACTCTGCGAACGAGGCCGACTACGGGAGCGACACCTTCTACGGCGTGCACTTCCGTTACTGCTTCTAGAATACTAGTTACCCTCCTTCTTCAGGGACACACCTCTTTTGTGGGGTGTGTCCTTAATTTTTCCCTTCGAAGGCCTGCCCTCTCTCCGGAAATGGCGATCCGCCAGCAGTCTGCTTCTCTTTTGCATCCACCCCGGCCGACAAGCGCAGAGGAACAGGCCGGCGAGGAACTATTGACTCAGGGAGAACCATGCATTAGAGAGCATAAAGCATGAAAGGTACACAATACATTTGAGGAGCAGGCATGCAGAAGACGCTCACGCAGAAGATCATCGACGCCCACATTGTCGACCGGAACGAGAAGGAGTGCTCGATCACGATCGATCAGACACTGACCCAGGACGCCACCGGCACCATGGCGTATCTGGAATTCGAGGCCATCGGGCTCGAAAAGGTCAGGACCGAGCTCTCGGTGAGCTATGTGGATCACAACACCCTGCAGTCCGGGTTCGAGAATGCCGACGACCACCGGTTTCTCCAGGACATAGCCCGAAAATATGGAGTGTATTTCTCCCGTCCCGGCAACGGCATCTGCCATCAGGTCCATCTTGAACGGTTCGGCATTCCGGGCAAGACCCTGCTCGGTTCAGACAGCCACACCCCGACCGCCGGAGGCATCGCAATGCTGGCCATCGGGGCCGGAGGGCTCGATGTGGCGTCGGCCATGGCCGGCATGCCGTTTTCGATCCCGAAGCCGAAAGTGGTCGGGGTGATCCTCACTTCGCGCCTGAGCCCCTGGGTCAGCGCCAAAGACATCATCCTGGAAATCCTGAGGCGCCTCACGGTCAAGGGCGGCGTGGGCAAGATCTTCGAATATGCAGGCGACGGCGTGGCGACATTGAGCGTCCCGGAGCGCGCCACCATCACCAACATGGGCGCCGAGCTGGGGGCGACCACCTCTATCTTCCCGAGCGACGAGATCACGAGGGCGTTTCTGGCCTCTCAGGGCAGAGAGAGTGTCTGGAGACCGCTCGCCGCAGACGACGGGGCGCAGTATGACGAGATCGTCGAGGTCGACCTCTCGAAGATCGAGCCTCTGGCGGCCTGCCCTCACAGCCCGGACAAGGTGGTGCCTGTCAGAGAGCTCGCCGGGAAAAAGGTCGATCAGGTGCTCGTCGGATCATGCACGAACTCCTCGCTCAAAGATCTCATGATGACCGCCCGCGTCCTGAGAGGAAAGACCGTCCACACCGACACCAGCCTGGCGATCGCCCCAGGATCCCGTCAGGTGCTTGCCATGCTCGCGGGCAACGGGGCCCTTGCGGACATCATCTCTTCGGGCGCACGGATCCTGGAGAGCGCGTGCGGCCCATGCATCGGCATGGGCCAGGCGCCAAGGACCGGCGGGGTGTCGGTGCGGACCTTCAACCGCAACTTCCCCGGCAGATCGGGCACCAAAGACGCGCAGGTGTATCTGACCTCTCCCGAGGTCGCTGTGGCGTGCGCGCTGAAGGGCTGCTTCACAGACCCCAGAGACCTTGGCCCATATCCCGATATCGTCCTGCCGGAACAATTTCTCATCGACGATTCGATGATTATACCTCCGGCCGAGACGCCCGCGTCCGTGGAGATCGCAAGAGGCCCCAACATCAGGCCTCTTCCGAAGCGAGGGCGCATGGAAGACTCTCTCGAGCTCGAAGTTCTCCTGAAGCTGGGAGACAACATCACCACCGACGATATCATGCCTGCAGGCGCGAAGATCCTGCCCTTGAGATCGAACATCGATGCCATCTCCGAGTATGTGTTCTCCGGGATCGATCCCGATTTCGCATCCCGGGCGAAGCGCTCGGGCGCCGGCTGCATCCTCGCGCGGGAGAACTACGGCCAGGGATCCTCGCGCGAACATGCCGCGCTGGCCCCGATGTACCTCGGCATCAAGGCCGTGTTCGCGCAGTCGTTCGCCCGGATCCACCGTTCGAACCTGATCAACTTCGGAATCCTTCCCGTCATCGTGGAGGAGGGCGTCTATGACCGCATCGAGCAGGGCGCCCGCGTCAGGGTTTCGAATATCACGGCCGCTCTCGAAGGCGGGGAGCCACTCGAAGTCGAGGAGGCGGACACAGGCGAGAGGCTCCAGTGCTCGATCCAGGTCTCCGTGCGGGAGCGGGAGATTCTGAGAGAGGGAGACCTGCTCAACTACATCAAATCCCAGGTGCGAGGTTAGCATGATGAAAGACGGAACGGTACGGACACGGTTCGCCCCTTCCCCCACCGGATACCTCCATATCGGCGGCGCTCGGACGGCTCTGTTTTCCTGGCTCCACGCCCGGCATGAAGGAGGCGCGTTTATCCTGCGGGTGGAGGACACCGACGCTCAGCGCTCCACCAAGGAATCGAGCCTCCAGATACTCAAGGCCATGGAGTGGCTGGGGCTGGAATGGGACGAGGGTCCGATTTACCAGTCGCAACGCCTGGATATCTACCGCTCGTATGTCCAGAAGCTCCTGGACGAAGGCAAGGCCTACTGGTGCGAGTGCACCCCCGAAGAGCTGGAGGCGAAGCGAAAAACGGCGCTGGAGAAGGGCGAGAAGCCGAAGTACGATCTGACCTGCAGAAGCAAGGGGCTCGGCCCCGGACCGGGCCGGGTGGTTCGCATGGCGCTGCCCTCTTCCGGCTTCACATCGTTCGACGACATGATCAAGGGCAGGATCTCGGTTGACAACGCCGAGCTCGACGACTTCATCCTGCTGCGATCTGACGGCATGCCCACCTACAACCTGGTGGTGGTCATCGACGACGCGCTGATGAACATCACACACGTGATCAGAGGCGACGACCATGTGAACAACACCCCGAGACAGGTCCTGATCTACGAGGCTCTTCAGTTCGATCTGCCCTGTTTCGCCCATGTACCCATGATTCTGGGCTCGGACAAGACCAGGCTCTCCAAGAGGCACGGCGCCACATCCGTGACCGCGTATAAAGACATGGGCTATCTCCCTGAGGCCCTGGTCAACTACCTCGTGAGGCTTTCCTGGTCTCACGGCGACCAGGAGATCTTCTCTCGGCAGGAGCTCATCGATCTGTTCGACATCCGTGATGTGGGCAAGAGCGCGGCCGTGTTCAACCCGGAAAAGCTTCTGTGGCTCAACCACCACTACATCAAGACCGGCGATCCGGACAGGCTCGCCCGTCTCCTCCCCGATTTTCTCACGGCCAGAGGGTACCCGGTACCCGATCATTCGTATATCAGGCGGGTGATTGTGGATGTCCGGGAACGGACAAAGACACTGGAAGAAATCGTGGACTTCGGCGACTTCTACTTCATCGACCGCGAGCCTCCGGCGGAGCTGAAGGAATCGTTCTTCAAGCCCGAGCTCCTGCAGCCCTTCCGGATGCTGATCGAACGGATCGAGAACCTCGATCTCTCCGAAAAGACGGCTGTCGAGGGAGCCGTGAAGTCGCTCCTGGATGAAACGGGCATAAAATTCAAGGTGCTGGCTCAGCCCATGCGGGTGGCTCTGACCGGCAAGACCGTCTCCCCGGGAATATTCGAGGTCCTGGCCACGCTCGGGACGGAAAGGGCCGTCGGCCGGCTGAAAAGGGCTTTAGCGTATATGGAGCAGAAGAGTGAGAATACGTGAGTTCGCGCTTCTCGCACTTTTCATCGCACTTGTTGCCGTAGCCACCATGATCGTCCGGATACCCATTCCCCAGACCAACGGCTACATGAACCTCGGCGACAGCATGGTCCTTCTGGCCGCCGTCTTCTTCGGGCCTGTGGGCGGCTTCATCGCAGGCGGCATCGGGTCGGCCCTTGCCGACATTTTGGGAGGATATCCCCAGTGGGCGCTGTGGACCCTGGTCATCAAGGGGACCGAGGCCCTCATCGCAGCCGGCATGGTCGCTGTCCTCAGAGTGAGCAAGGACCGAATCAGCTTTTCCCAGGTCATCAGCTTTGCACTGGCCGCGGCATGGATGGTGCTCGGCTACTTCGTTGCCGAGACTATCATGTACGACCAGAAGGCGGCGCTGGCGGAGGTGCCGGCCAACATCCTCCAGGCGCTTGGCAGTGTCGTGCTGGCAACACTGCTCATGCCGCTCTTTCGGAAGATCATCTCCACCGCCGGGGCATGAGGGCCGCCTCCGATGCTGAACATCAAACAGATCGCCAGCGAGTCCTTTGCCCTGCTGAGCTATGTCCTCACCGACCCAGTGACTCAAGAAAGCGTCGTCATCGACCCGCCGGCCGGCATGGGCGACCATATCGACCTGAAGGCTCTGCGTGTCAAGACAGTCGTGAACACCCATATCCACCCGGACCACACCATGGGAAACCATCTCTTCGCCGACAGGACGCCCATCCTCGCCCATTCCGGAGACAGCGGGTTTTTCCACCGGATGGCGAGCTCTTCCCTGTCAGCCCTCTTCACCGCGCGCATCCCCCCGAAGATATCCTTCACCCTCAGCGAAGGGACCATGCTCTCCCTCGGCCGGACAACCATCCGGGTGATGCACACGCCCGGACATTCCCCCGGCTCCATCTGCCTCTTCTGGCCGGGGAACCTCATCACCGGCGACACAATCTTCGTCGAGGGGATCGGACGTACTGACATTCCGGGCGGGAGCCTCTCCGACATCAGACAGAGCATCGAGAGGATCCTCGCGCTGCCGGAAGACACCCGCATCTGGCCCGGGCATTACTATGGGGGCAGATACACCGCAACGCTGAAGGAGATCGGCCCCTCGCTCAGACGCATTGCGGAATCCATTCGATAAGCGGGCCCGTCCATTCTGTCGGGGAGTGAGCATAACAAGCAGGCGTCCCCGGGAGGAGAAGCATGCACATCATACTGGAACATGTTGCTGTCGGCGAGTACGAGGAGGCCCTGAGCCCTTCTCCGGGCATCTCGGCGCTTTTGTGCGTGGCGCGGGAGCGGAATCTGACCTCTCCCAAGCTCCCCTATCATAAGGTGCCCATCGTCGATGCTGCCGTCGTGCCGCCCGAGCAGCTGGCCGATGCCGTGGAATGGATCCACCGTACGGCTGAAGCCGGCGCGGGAAAGGTCCTGGTCTTTGCCGGACAGGGAATCAGCCGCCCCCCGTCGGTCGTCATCGCATATCTGTGCTTGAGGATGGGCTACCCTTTCGAGCAGGCGGTAGAGACAGTAGCCCGCAGGATATCCCCCATATCACTCTTGCCCGGCCTGGCAGCGGCCGTCGAAGAGGCCAGGCGGAAAGGTTTGTGAGCAGGGGCATCTCCAAAGGCTTCCGGCTGCAGCCGCGATCCTTCCGGTCATTGCGGTATCCATGGAAACACACATTCCTTTTTCCGGGAAAATGAGCTAATACAGGTGCGACAAAATCGCAACAGCGCGCGAGCGCCGGCTGCAGGGCTGCCGCGCCCCGATTCCAACAGCGAAAGGTGGTATCTTCGCCCATGAACCTGCGGACAGCGAAATCGGATGTGCTGCTCTTCATCACAGCGCTGATCTGGGGCTTTGCCTTTGTTGCCCAGCGTGTGGGGATGGATTATGTGGGCCCCTTCACATTCAACGGCGTCCGCTTCGCCCTCGGCGCCCTGTTTCTGCTCCCCCTGATCGTATACCGGAAGCTCGGGGCGGCAAGGCCCGCCGTGCCGGCCACCAGGAAAGAGACCCTCTTGGGCGGTCTGCTTGCAGGGCTGGTGCTCTTCGCCGGCTCCTCGCTCCAGCAGGCGGGGCTCGTACACACGACGGCCGGAAACGCCGGCTTCATCACCGGACTCTATGTAGTCATCGTCCCGATCCTGGGAATCATCCTCGGGCAGCGGACCGACCGGGGCACCTGGATAGGCGCCGTGCTGGCCGTGGCCGGTCTCTACCTTCTCAGTGTCACCAGCGGACTCGTAATCTCGCCGGGCGACCTCCTGGTTCTTGTCGGCTCGCTCTTCTGGGCGGCTCACGTGCTCATCATCGGATGGTGCTCGCCGAAAATGGATTCCTTCCGCCTCGCCTTCTTCCAGTATGTCGCCTGCGCCGGCTCAAGTCTCGCAGTCGCAGGCGTCATCGAGGTGATCGCGCTGGAATCCATCATCGATGGGATAATCCCCATTCTCTATGGCGGGATCCTGTCCGTCGGAGTCGCGTATACCCTTCAGGTGGTGGGCCAGAAGGATGCCCCCAGTTCCCACGCCGCGATCCTCATGAGTCTCGAAGCGGTCTTCGCCGCGCTGGGAGGATGGCTGCTTCTGGACGAGCATCTCACCCCGCGCCAGTTCCTCGGCTGCACGCTCATGCTGCTTGGCATGCTCGTATCCCAGCTGTGGAGGCTGCGCTTCGGGACCAGGCCCGGACAGGTGGAAAACCAGGCCGGAGAAGAAATTCTCACGGTTCCCGACCGGGGATAGACAGGCGCGGAGCAGCGCCATCAATCGGGGCCCGAGCCGATTTTTCATGAGCCGGATCACACCCGCGTTAATTTTGTCCGGGGCACCGGCCGATAGATACCACAGCGACCTGTACGAACGAAATCATCGATAGACGACTGAGAGGACGGCATGGATGTAAAACTGGTGAATCCGTTTATTGAGGCGACTCTTCATGTGCTCTCGAGCATGGCGTTTACAAAGGCCACCGCAGGAAAGCCCTTTCTCAAGAAAGACAACATCGCCCGGGGCGATGTGACCGGCATCGTCGGCCTGATCGGAGAAGCGCGGGGAACGATATCGGTGAGCTTCACCGAGGACAGCATCCTCTCCATTGTGAGCAGCATGTTCGGCGAACAAGTCACCGAGATCAACGAGGAGGTCAGGGATGCCGTTGGAGAGATCCTCAATATCATTTCCGGCCAGGCCAGACAGAAGCTCGAAACCCAGGGGCGGGTGCTCAAGGGGGCCATTCCCACCGTGATTGCCGGGAAGAACCATACCATCACCCATATCACCAGGCAGCCCATCATCGCCGTTCCTTTCGAGACAGACAGCGGCCAGTTCACCATCGAGATCTGCATCGAGGACCAGTAGCGCCCCGCCGTCGCTGCTCGTTCCCACGATCCGTTTGCCCGGACGCTTTTCTCTGTGGTAATTCAGTACCCGTGAAGGAACATGTCCGGCATGTCATCAGAGAGTGCACCGATGCGTCGTGCATGATGCGATTCCCTGTGGTCGCACGACGCGGCGATGAGCCCCGGTGCCCGCTGTGCGGCTCTCCCACGCGGAGGGCCACACGTGAGTATGAGGAACGCGGGGTGCCGACCGCTCCGGCGGCCGGCGGCAGCACCCGCATTGAGGCGATGCTGGACAACATCAGGAGCATCTACAATGTGGGCTCCATGTTCAGGTCTTCCGACGGAGCGGGAATAGGCCGCCTCTATCTCTGCGGCATGACGCCCACGCCCGAAAACCCCCGGCTCGCAAAGACCGCACTGGGTGCGCAGGACGCAGTAGAATGGAGCCGATGGAGAAACGGCCTCGAGGCCGCGATATTTCTCAGAAAGTCTGGCAGGCGGCTGTGGGCCCTGGAGGGTGGGCCGGGTTCGGTGCCCCTGTCGGACACGGTTTCCGACGTCCCCGGGCCTCCTCTGGTGCTCGTTGTGGGAAATGAGGTGTCCGGAGTGGATCCGGCTGTTCTGGAGCTGTGCGAGCGCATCATCCATATCCCTATGGCGGGATCCAAATCCTGTCTCAACGCCGCGGTCGCGTTCGGCATCGCTGCGTATGCCCTGTGTGTACCGGGGCTGACCGGCCAGACCCGGAGCTTTTCACCCTCTTGCCGATAAGCATCGAATGTGTTTCATTTTTTTCTCAACACCCGCCTTGCGTTTGCCGATAGCGCACACTGAATAATAAACTGCAGATGCTCTGCAGAGAAGAAAGCATGGACGTAGAACTGGTAAATCCATTCATCGATGCAACAATCAACGTACTGGCGTCCCTTGCCTTCACCGAGGCTCACGTAGGAACGCCGTATCTGAAAAAAAGCCCCGTGGCCCAGGGGGACGTCTCCGGTGTAGTCGGCCTGAGCGGCGACACCAAGGGGACGATTTCGGTGACATTCACCAAGAGATGCATACTGACGATTGTCTCCAAGATGTTCGGAGAAGAACTCACCGAGATCAATGAGGATGTCAAGGATGCTGTCGGAGAGATTTTGAACATCGTCTCCGGAAACGGCAGGCAGAGACTCGCGGCCATGGGCAGAATGATGTCCGGGGCCATCCCTTCCGTGATCACCGGGAAAAACCATGTCATTACTCACATGACCTCCCATCCGGTCATCGCCGTCCCCTTTCATACGGAAAACGGTGATTTCACTTTTGAAGTCTGTTTCGAATAAGAAAATGAGCGCACCCCTGATCAGGGGTTTGGGGGATATCGAAAGAAAAGCGCTTTTTCTAAAAAACCGGATGCGGTGCATGGCCGGAAAGGAAACGCCCCTTCCGGCCATGCGCCGTACGATGATCGCTAGCAGCTGGTACAGCCGCCGCAGTCGCCTTTTTTGGTCAGGCTCGAGGTGATGATGAAACCCTCGCCCATCGCGTTTGAAACATAGTCTATACGGATAGGCTGGGCCTGCTCCAGCAGTTTCTTTTCAATGATGTAGGTAAAACCGCCTGTCTCGATAACTTCGTCGGTTTCTGTCGGCCCATCCAGAGCCAGCCCCAGTGTGGGGCCGCTTCAACCGACTCCCGCGACCACGACCCGCAGCGGTTCTATCTCCTTGCGGGTTTCGAAAAATTCTTTGAACTTCAGCAAAGCCTTCTCGGTTACTTCGAGCATCCATTTTCTCCTTCCGTGTTGGCAATCCTCTCGGCAGTTGCAGCACGAATGTATTTTCTCTCTCTCATACTGAATAGGGAGCAAGGAATCAACCGGAAAGACCGGATCTTCACGGCGGATCGAGGATGATATATGAGAAAATAATCTTTCAAATCCTCCTCATAGCGAACCTGCGACGAGACGGATTTGCGGAAATATTTTTTGAAGGATTATCCGGCAACCACCCTGCCGGTTCTGCGTTATGCGTGCGCCGTGCATACGATAGAGACCATATTCGAGGCGAACGGGAACAGACTGTTTTCCTCCCTGATGCGCATGGCAGGGGATGCGGACCCTGCGTATGATATCCTGCAGGAGAGCGTCACCCGATACATGGAGCGCTATCATTCGCACGAATTGTCTCTTGCGCTCCTGTTCACTGTCGCCCGTAACGCCTTCACCGACCCCGCCATCCCCGCCCGCGAAAGGGATGATTTCGGCGGTGAGAACTCCATTCCTGCGGCAGGGGCCTCATCATGAAACAGGGTTCCGTGCTGCTTCTTCTGGGCCTTTTCCGGGCCGGCTGCGCCGGACATTACCCGCGCTCGTTTCGTCCGTTTACCAGCCGGTACGAATGAAGGAGAAGGCTTATGAAGAGATTGCTCGTTTTCATCGGTATGCCGATGCCGTGCTCGTCACCGGCATCCGGTGACGAGGTGGATGAAGGGCTGCCCCGGGAACGTGCCCGAGCAGATGAAGCACAACGCCCGGGAAGAGATCCCCACGAAAGACCGCGGGCATCAACCGGATGCCCGCGGTCTTTTGCCTATTGATTCCGTATCCTCTCATCGAGTACACTCCAGTGAAAATCCATTCGAGGTATACTCGTGGCAGCGAGGAAGCGTAAGGCGGATCGGGACACGGAAAAAGGGTACCCGGCCGGCCGTTTTGCAGACAAACTCCGCAGGCTGGCCGACTGCATCGAGCAGGGGAAAAAATTCCGCATCCAGATAGCTGGCGAACGCGTGTCCGTACCTCCGGACGCGGTGTTCACAATCGAGCACGAGCGGGAAGACGGGAAGGAGGAAGTCGAGTTTCAGCTGAAGTGGACCGTTTCCTGAAGATTTCTCCAGCTCTGCCTTTATTGCGCGCGCCCTTCTTCCCGGTAAAGGGCCCGGCTCTATCCGGCATGCTCCTTCATTCCTGAACCATGCAGAAACCCCTCTCTGCCCGTATCTGTCACGGCGTGAGAAGGACACGACGTTTATGACGAGTGTGTTTCTGCTCTTCATTCTTGGCCTGGCGCTGCTCATCAGCGGCGCAGAACTGCTCGTGCGGGGGGCGTCACGGCTCGCGGCCCTTGCAGGGGTCGCTCCTCTTGTCATCGGGCTTACCGTTGTCGCTTTCGGTACCAGCGCGCCCGAACTGGCGGTCAGCGTACACTCGGCGCTCCTTTCTTCAGCCGATATCGCGCTCGGCAATGTGGTGGGCAGCAATATTTTCAATGTCCTGTTCATCCTCGGGCTCTCCGCGATAGTCGCCCCTCTGAGCGTCTCGGTACGGCTGGTGCGCTTCGACGTGCCCATTATGATCGGAGTCTCCGCTCTCGTGCCGGTCATGGCGTTCGACGGGAACATAAGCCGCACGGACGGTTTCCTCCTCTTTGCCGGCATCCTGGCATACACTGTCTTTACCGTCCGTCAGGGGAGCAAGGCCGGCGTCAGCGGTGATAACAACCTTGTCGACACCGGCCGTCAGGGGATGCTCCTGAGCCTGATATTCATCGTCTCCGGCCTGGGGATGCTGGTAATCGGCTCCCGCTGGCTGGTGGACGGTGCGACTGCGGCGGCGAAGAGCTTCGGCGTGAGCGAGCTGGTTATCGGGCTGACCATCGTGGCGGCCGGCACTTCCCTGCCGGAGGCAGCGACCTCTGTTATGGCGAGCGTGAAGGGAGAGCGCGACATCGCCGTGGGCAATGTGGTGGGGAGCAACATATTCAATATCCTCTCCGTCCTGGGACTCAGCGCCCTCGCAGGCCCCGACGGGGTCCGGGTATCTTCGGCCGCACTGAGGTTCGACATACCGGTGATGGTTGCGGTTGCAGTCGCGTGCGCGCCCGTCTTCTTCACCGGGTTCCGCATATCACGGGGGGAAGGTCTGCTCTTTATCGCCTACTACGTTCTCTACACCGTCTACCTTGTCCTGGCGGCCGCTCATTACAAGTCCCTGCCCTTCCTGACGAACATCGTTCTCCTCTTCGTTCTGCCGCTCACAGCGGTCACGATCTTGGTCCCGCTGTACATTCGGATGAAAAAAAGGAGGCGTCTCATGGCTCATCACATTGATATCGTGCTGCTGCTTTTCATCGGCCTCGCTGCCGGCGGAGCCGCCGGGCTGTTCGGCATCGGCGGAGGAGTGATCATCGTCCCCGCCCTGGTTTACGTCCTCGGATTTTCCCTGCACAACGCGATCGGGACCAGCCTGGCGATTCTCCTTCCGCCGGTGGGGCTGGCCGCCGTGATCGAGTACTACCGGCACGGCAATGTTGACCTGAGGTCCGCGATTATCGTGGCAGCAGGTCTCTTCCTCGGCGCCTGGATCAGCGCCTACTTTGCGAACAGGGTTTCTTCGACATCGCTCCGCGTCGCATTCGGGGCATTCATCATATTCATGGGCGCCTATATGATCTTCGGGGCGCTCAGGAAGACGCCGCTGTGAGGAAGATCATGACTCCCGGGAACGGCGGCCGCGCGGGAACAGGCGCCTGACCGGTCTCGAACCGGCGGGGCCTCGGCTCGTCTCAGGCCTGATCTAGCCCCAGCTGCCCGCCCGGGTTCATGATGTTGTTGGGGTCGAAGTGACGCTTCAGTGACTTGAGCACCTCCATCTGCTCTTTGCCCAGATACCCTTCCAGGTAAGGCGCCATCATTCTGCCGATCCCATGATGGTGGCTCAGAGAGCCCCCGCTCTTCACGATGGCCTCTATGACACCGCGCTGGAACGTCCGGAATTCGTCCACATCCGAGGTCCTCATGATGAATATGAAGTACAGGTTCGTGCCCTGGGGATAGAAATGAGACGCATGGGTCATGCACATGGTCCGGGGCCTGCTCTTGATATACGCCCTTACCCCCTGGTGGACCGCATGGATGTTGTCCCAGGTCACGCTCGCTTCCAGCGTGTCGATCTGGATGCCGAAATCCTGCAGGTCCTCGCGCATGTACGGCTCGGTGAAGCGCGTCTTCTCCCACTTCCTGGACGCGTAGCCGGTGAGGCACATGGCGCCGTGATCCTTGCAGATCTTCCGGATCTTTTTCAGAACGAGACGGGTGTAGTCGCCGTCCCCCTCCACGGTGCCCAGGCACAGACACCGCTCCATGGGCCGGTAGCCTCTCCTGACCAGGAGCGCGTCCACGAAGGAGGGTATACCGTAGAGCTTGAGCCCCCGATCGGTCTCCTCAGGGTCTGAGATCCTGTAGACCGCGGGCCTGCCGAACTCGCCCTGCATGATCTCCCTGCTGGCGTCCACCGCAGCCTCCCAGGAAGAGAACATGAAGCTGAAGTATTTCCGGTTCTCGGGCATGAAACGGAAGATCTTCATGGTCACCTCGACGAGAATCCCGAAGGCGCCCTCGGAGCCTTTCATGATATCGTGCACCTTGGGGCCGGTCGCCTCGGCAGGAAATTCCCTGGTCCTGAAGGTTCCGGCCGGAGTGACGTACTCCTGGCTGATGACGATGTCGCACGCATCGCCGTAATAGGTGGAGGCCTGGCCCGAGCCCAGGGTCACCACCCAGCCTCCCACCGTGGAATATTCGAAGGACTGCGGGAAATGCCCGCAGGTGTAGCGCCTTGACGTACCGAAGCGCTCCGGAGCGTGATTGAGAGCGTCTTCGTAGGCGGGGCCGAACATGCCGGGCTGGACGCGGGCGGTCTGGTTGGTCTCGTTGATCTCCAGCAGCTTATTCATATGGGTGCCGAGCACCAGGGTAACGCCTCCACGCGCAGGCCGCACTCCGAAGTTCACCGACGACCCCGCCGCGAACACCGTGACGGGGATCACGTGCTCGTTGCAGTAGGCCACGATCCTGGCCACGTCCGCCTTGTCTCTGGGATGGACGACTACGTCCGCGGCTTCTTTGATGATCCCCGTGCGGAGTTCCATAAGCTCTTCGGTGGTCTTGCCGTATGCGTATCTGATCCTGCTGTAGTCGTCGGTGACGACGTTGTGCTCTCCCGCGATATCTTTCAGACGCTCGACATGCCGCGCATCCAGACTCACCGGCCTGTCGAGCACGGCCTTCTGCCCTCCCTCGTCCTGTTTCCGGCTGAAGTCGGCGGCCGTCATGCCGAACTCCTCCATCATCATGGAGACCCATCCATCGCTCGGATGCTTGAATGCGCAGGGACTGCCGTACTTGACAATGGATCTGATCGTGCCCGCTTCGGGTGCGGTTTCCGTCCAGTCAGGCTTGAACTTCTTCTTCCTTAACATGACGACCTCCCTCTCATATCACGGGAACATTCCGGCTTCCCGCATCACCCTTCTCTTCCGGGAATTTTCAGCAATTCCATCGTGCTCCGATATTCTTCCTCGGTCTTCCTGTCATCCCAGTTCAGCTCGCGAGCGGCTATTGCCGCGACCTTTCTCATAATCTCCTCCCCCGGGTTGCCCAGGGTAGCGATGCCCGTCCTCCTGAGCACTATATCGCTCAGGCGCCTGGCCATTTCGTGCCTGACCGCGAACACCGCCTCGGCCAGAATCTCGCCGTCATCGCTCACGACCTCGGCATATTCCCCGTCCTGCTCGGCAATATGCAGGACCTGCTCGAACTCCGTGCCGTAGTGCCTCCCCAGGTACTCGAGCGTATCCCGCCCGAACCCGGAATACCTCTTCCGGAGCGATTCGATGAATGCGGGGACATCACGGATGCCGCAGCCGAAGAGATAGCGGCGGTCGGTGATGGTCGGCCCCATGGGCATCTCCGTCTTTTCCCTCACCAGGTCCATGACCTTCTCGGCAAGGTTGCGGCTCGTGGTATACTTGCCCCCCTCGACCGTGATGAGGCCCTGGAGCCCGTCGGATGCATTGTCGTAGATCTCGTACTTCCGTGAGGATTCGTACGTGCCTTCGGTCTGTTCCTCAACCAGGGGCCTCAGGCCTCCATAGGCATGGAGAACATCCTCGAACTTCACGAACCCGCTTCCGAAGGTCGCGTTCACCTCGTCGATGAGCTCGGCGATGCTCTGCCTGGTCACCCGGTAATCATCGGGGCTGCCGACGTATTCCTTGTCCGTGGTGCCGATAAGGGTGTGCCTTCGCCAGGGTATCAGGAAGAAATGCCTGCCCCGGGGCGTCATGGTCGCCACCACACTGCCCTCGTTGATCTTCTTGCCGGTGATGATGTGGATGCCTTCCGAGCGTCTGAGAGTCTCGCTCACCTCGCCTTTTTTCGCCAGTCCCAGAATGATGTCGGCCCAGGGCCCGCCGCAGTTGATGGTGATGTGACCGCGGATCTCGTGGCGGGCGCCGTTCAGGAGATCGATCGCGTTCACTCCCGCGACCCTTCCTGCGCGGTCCACAACGAACCCGTCGACCTTGGCGTAATTCGCCACCTCGGCGCCGAACGCCACGGCGGACTTGATAAAGGCGAGCGTCAGGCGCTCCGGGAAGATGCTCATGCAGTCGTAAAATACCGAGGCTCCCGTGAGCCCCTGCTCCTTCAGGCACGGCTGCATCTCCAACGCCTCTTTGGTGGAAATGGTCTTGTGCAGGGGTATCTTCTTGCTCTCGTCCCACGTTTTTCCGCGGTCGTAGGAGAGTATATCGTACAGAGTGAGACCCGCCTTGATGAACCATTTGCTGTTCTTCAGCGACGACTTGTAATGGGTCATGAGCATGGGAACCGGGTAGACGAAGTTCGGCGCGATGTCTTCGAGGATCTTGCGCTCCTTGAGCGACTCCCTCACCAGGGAGAACTCCATGTTCGCCAGATATCTCAGGCCGCCGTGAATGAGTTTGGACGTGGCTGCTGACGTGGCCCCGGAAAAGTCGTTCTTTTCGAGCAGCGCCACCCTGAGCCCCCTGCTCGCGGCATCGTAGGCGACCGAGGCCCCTGTGATCCCGCCTCCGATGACGACCACGTCGTACGTCCTGCCTTGATAATGTTCGATAAATCTCTGCATGACTCTTACCTCCTGTTACTCTTCTTCCCGATCTGCAATGTGTCGACCACCACATTCTGGGCGTACAGGAGAACGTCTTTCATGATCTTCCGGGCGAGCCCGGCGTTTCTGTCCCTGATGGCGTGGTAGATTTCCTCATGAAAGCGCTGTGAGCGCTTCACGTTTTCCTGGTCGTTGAAATAGAGATATCCGTACTCGACAACGAACTTGTTGAAGAAATTGAGCAGGGTGAGGTACAGAACATTGGCCCCTGCCAGAGCGATGATGTGATGCACCCGGATGTCCTTTTCCAGGATGGAGAGATCCTCGTTTTTCCAGATGACCTCTTCCAGCGATACGAGATGCTCCTCCGTCCGGTTTTCGGCCGCGCGAAAGGCCATCTCGGGACCGATGATCGTCCTGAACTCCAGCAGCGCCGCGATGATGTCGTCCCGCTGCCGGTCGTCCAGACGGATCATGGCTCTGATGAGCTCGAGATTCCCGCTCTCGAGGTAATTCTTCACATAGACTCCGTCGCCGTGGCGTATTTCCACCAGATCGAGAGACTCGAGCCTTCCGAGCGCTTCCCTGACTGTCGATCGGTTGACCACGAGATCGCGGGCGAGCTCTCTCTCAGTGGGGAGCTTTTCTCCAACGGCGAGCTGACCTTTGATAATGCCCTTGAGCAGGATGTTCTCAATCTCTCCTGAAAGTCTGCTTCGCAGAAGCGGTCGCGTGAGCATCAATGCTGTCATGTCTTCCCCCTGTCATTGGTCCGGTGGTCCGACCAATAAATCATTTTACTGATAACTTCCCATATGTCAAGGGATTTGCGAACGATGGTGCGAAACGAGCTTTTCAGCAGGGAGGCCTTCCGCCGGGCGATAGAGCGGTCGGGGCGAAACCCCGCCCTGTCAGGCGCGAGTTTTCGGACACATGTTTCCCTCGAAGAGATAGCTCAGAGAATCAAGGGAGTCTTCGATATGCTCGGGAAGGGCTCTTGCAAATGTATCCAGCATGACCATGGCGTCGAGAGTGGACTCCGTCTGTGTGGCGTCCTTGAGCCGTCCGGTGAAGGCGACGTTTACGAGATGGATATCCTGATAGATTCGGGTGAGACCGGCGAGATCAAGGTCCGCAGAATGGCCGCCCTTCTTCATGAAGTACTGCGCGAGAAGATACATGGAGGTTGCGCGGTACGTAGTTTCTTCACCGGTGGCCAGGGGAAGATGAAACCGGGCCATGGGCCTCAGCACAGCGGTAATCGGGCAGCCGCAGGTTGCGCTGATGAGCCCCATGAGAGAGCTGATCGCATTCTGGAGGGTGGTCGGCTGCGAGAAGATCCGCTCCGGAGTAATGACGTTCAGATGGATCTCATGAAAAGACAACTTCCCCTGAAATTTGCTCACCGTATTCACCAGATGCACCGCCAGGGGGCAGTGCGGGGCTGTATCGGGGGTTAGGGGGCAATTGGGGCATTGGTGAAATCCCAGGGTTGTCCAGGACGGCAGATATCCCGGCGGATCGTTGATCAGCTCGAGTGTCCTGGCGTGGAGCTCGAGATTGACGATTTCCTGGCTCCTGTCACTGAAGGTGAAGCAATACCGTATGGGAATGCTCTTCATGCTGCTCTCTCCTGCCGCTCACGCATCGAACAAACCTTCTTCGTGATGTATGCCGGTCCCCCGCATCTCTTACGGCCGCTCTACCGGCTATCGGTACAGTCTCCCCACCCATTCGACATTCCGCCGCTGAATCTTGATGCTCAGACACAGCCGCCACCTGACGTGACGGCCGTGCGTTTGTATGACATGGATCCTGTGAGCAGTGGCATTCTTGACAAACATGCTTTATATCCAGTATGGTACGTACCATTCTCGATGATTGTCTTCATGAGGATGACCGGGTATCAAGTATATCTCGGAAGCCGCGCCCTCCTCGGAAGGCGGGACGGCTTGAATCTGATCTCTCTTGAGTTCGGCGTCAGGACAGGGGGCCCGGTGATGGGTTCAAGGACTTCTAACCGTTGATCAATTTTTAGAGGGAGGAGATATGAGGAGACTTTTCATCGGTCTGATGTCGTTTCTGGTCGTTTTCCTGATGACGGATGCCGGCTTCGCCCAGCAAAAGACCTTTACCATCGAAGTCCTGCAGGTCACAAAGATAGAGCCATTCGACAATGCATACCAGGGTTTCATGCAGGAGCTCTCGGCCGCCGGGCTCGTGGAGGGCCAAAACCTGAAGGTGAACCGGAGAATCATCGATTTCGATGTGGAGAAGGGTGGCTTGTGGAAAAAGGTCGGCGTCCTCTTTGAAATAAAGAGCACCGCCTCCAAGATAGTGGAAGCGCGGCCCGACCTCGTGCTGACCGTCGGAACTCCCGCAACCAAGTATGCCAAGGACAAGATCGTCGCCGCGGGCATCCCGCTCGTGTTCACCGCAGTAGCCATCCCCGAAGCCGCGGGCTGCAAGTCGCTGACCGTTGCAGGTCCCGGATTCACCGGCGCGACTCTGTATCTGGACATGGCAGACGCTCTCAAGATAGCCAGGCTCGCATTCCCCGAGATCAAGACCGTCGCCATCGTCCATACGGACGACGACAATGCGATGGCACAGGTGGAGCAGGTAAAAGCAGTTGGTTCCCAGGCGGGCTTCACCTTCATCACCAAGGAAATAAGCAAGAACGACAAATTCACGCCGGCCGCACGCGAGCTGATCGCCCAGGGCGCGCAGGCCTTCGCCGTCCCCCTCGACACCTACTACGGCCTGCGGAACTACGAGCCCTGCTTTGAGCTTTCCGATGTCTCGCTGAAGAACAAGGTACCGGTCCTCAGCCTTGTGCACATGAAGGTGCCCGGAGCCATTCTGTATATTGGCGCGGAATTTCCGCTCATCGGCGCCCTCTCGGGCAAGCAGGCGGCAAAGATCCTTCTGGAAGGCGCAAAACCCGGCGACCTGCCGATCCTCAGGCAGGAAGACCTGACCATCATGGTGGATAGCGACAGGCTGAAGGCGCTTCAGATCGAGTTGCCCATGGAGATTCTCCAGCTGGCCAAGGATGTGGAATAGGCGGATCGGCAATAGGCGGCTCTTCCCCGGAAGGTGACGGGGAAGGGACCTGTCCGCCGCTCGATCTTCCCTCTTCACGGTGGAGGCGTCGAGAAGTCGACCTTTTTCCACCCCGGTGATCATCAAGGATTTGAATCCGATGACCATGCAAGAATATCCCGGGCCGCCATAAAAAGGGGAAGGCAAGAGAGAGGCCCGGAAGGGAAGCACTGATCGCCGGGGTTGTGGATGCTTGCCGATCAAACGTGAAAGCGGAGGCAGGCTCAGTGGACCGCGGGAAGCGACCCAGGAAGACACTTCAGGGCTTTCCCTCATTTCCCGTTCTCAAACACTCTTCCGGAGCACGCACCCTCGTCCTCCTTTTTGAAATGTCCCCGCTCTCTCCCGCATGATCCCTGCAGGTCTTGTCAGACACGGCCAACAGAGGTTGTGTGGCTCTTCCTTGAATCTGAGCTATTGGACGGATCACATAATATGTAATATTGTATGATTTATTGACAAACTTACATTATTTCCATTATTGTACATCTCGTTCTTGGCAAACGCGTTTCGGGAGATAACAGGGGTCGGCCCCACTGTGTGTCCGCAACCGATTGAGCCGGCAGCACAGCTTGGTTCCGACCCTCTTTGAGATGACTGAGGGAAAGATCCGAAGTTTGGATGAGGGTGGCTTTTCATTGGATAAGTTCTTTACAGAGGGAGGGAACATGAAGAGACTTTTCATCGGTCTGATGTTGTTTCTGGTCGTTTTCCTGATGACGGATGCCGGCTTCGCCCAGCAGAAGACCTTTACCATCGAAGTCCTGCAGGTCACCAATGTCGAGCCCTTCGAAAGAGTGTACCAGGGTTTCATGCAGGAGCTCTCGGCCGCCGGGCTCGTGGAGGGCCAAAACCTGAAGGTGAACCGGAGGATCGTCGATTTCGATATTGAGAAGGGTGGCTTGTGGAAAAAGGTCGGCGTCCTCCTCGAGATCAGGAAAACCGCGTCAAAAATCGTGGAAGCGCGGCCCGACCTTGTCATGACCATCGCTACACCCGCAACCAAATATGCGAAGGACAGGATCGTCGCCGCGGGCATCCCGCTCGTGTTCAGCGCTGTCATCATTCCCGAAGCCGCGGGCTGCAAGTCGCTGACCGTTGCAGGTCCCGGATTCACCGGATCTTCCATATACATGGACATGGCAGACGTTCTCAAGATAGCCAGGCTCGCATTCCCCGAGATCAAGACCGTCGGCATCGTCCATACGGACGACGACAACACCCTGGCTCAGGTGGGGTGGTTGAAGGAGGCGGGCCCTCAGGCGGGCTTCACCTTCATTACCAAGGAAATCGGAAAGACCGACAAGTTCACGCCGGCCGCACGCGAGCTGATCGCCCAAGGCGCACAGGCCTTCGCCGTTCCTCTCGACACCTACTACGGACTGCGGAACTACGAGCCCTGTGCAGAGCTTTCGGCTGTCTCGCTGGAGAACAAGATGCCGGTCCTCAGCCTTGTGCACATGGATGTGCCTGGGGCCCTTCTGTATGTAGGGTCGGATCTCAAAGCATCGGGCGCCCTCTCGGGCAAGCAGGCGGCAAAGATCCTCCTGGAAGGCGCAAAACCGGATGATCTGCCGATCCTCAGGCAGGAGGATCTCACTATCATGGTGGATACAGACGTGTTGAAATCGCTTCAGATCGAATTGCCCATGGAGATCCTCATGCTGGCGAAGAGTCTGAAATAAGCGGGCGGATATCCAAAGAGGGGGAAAAGGAAGAAGGGGTGTTTCAGCTTTCCTTTGCGAGAACAGAAAACACCCCTTATTCCTGCAGCTTCCATGTTCCCGATCGCCGGAGCCGGGCAGGGAAACTGTCCGGCCGAAGGCAGGCATGGGTCAGAAGCTGTATGTCACCTTGGCGGCGAGGAGATACCAGTCTTCTTCGTAGCGCTCCTCGCCGACGTCGTCGGGACGCGGGTTGTCGGCGCCGAGAAGGATTGCGGCGCCGTCGATCTTGTGCGCTTCGAGTTTGACGATCCAGTGCTCGTTCACATCGAACCTCGCGGTCAGCGCGATGTCCTTGAGCCATGCACGATAGTCCTCGGCGTCGAGCCCCCGGGCTACGCGATCCTCACCGTCCTTGTCATCCTCGTTGGGATAATAGATCGAATAGTAGGTTCCCAGCTCGAACCAGGGCGCGAACCGGTAGGCGATGCTCGTGTAGTAGCCCACCGAACTGAAGCGCTCAACCTCTATGGTGCCGTCGTCGCCGACGGTCACACCACCGGCGCTGATTACCGGCTCGAGAGTGGTGAACAGCGGGGTGTTCCTGAACTCGATGTCATAGGTCGTGCGCATGTATTCCGCGGCGAAGACCAGATTCCTCCAGGTGAATTCCAGAGATGCTGTGTAGCTGACGGTCTCCACGCCGATTTCGGTCGGAGAGAGTGTGATGCGCGTGCCGTATTCACTCAGAGGACCCGCCAGCCCGCTCAGTGCCGGGTCATTGATGGCCAGCAGAACCTCATCCGTGACGACTGCGGTGTCGAGCATCGTCGTCGCCTCCGAGTCGAACCGGTACTTCCAGGTTGAACCCCCGAGGATCAGCCCCTCAAGATTGGTGATCCACTTGAGACTTGCGGCATAGGTGTAGTCCACATCGATACGGTCGATGTCCGCGAGCAGTCCCATGCCCCCGAACGGCCACTGGTCTTCGAGCAGCCTGGCGGCGCCTTTATCCGAGGCGAGGTTGACCGTCCCGTACTCGAGGTCATAGGAAAGTGTCCCCATGTCGCTCAACGGGATATCCCCATAGATGCCGGCGCCCTGGATCGAGGAGATGGATTCCCTCCATGCCTCGTTGTAGACACTCTGCGGCAGGAAGATAAAGGTCCTGAGCATATCTAGGTCGCGGGTTTCATTGTAGAGACCGTGGACGAACTTCATATTGCCCACGGTAAAGCCGAGCCAGTCCCGGTAGCGGTAGTCGGCGATCGCCCAGTCGAGGATCACCTCATTGTTTCCGATGGAGCCCAGGTCCCTCGCCAGGAACTGGATGCCCAGACGCAGCCTGTCGGTCGCCTGGGCCGAGAAATTGATGCCCGCCTCGTTGAACTGCGGCGTGCCGTCTTCGGTCTCTGCAAAGAAGTTGTTGTGGGTGCTGTACAGATATCCCTGAGAGATGAAGCCCCGAATGTCGATCCCCTGATACTCGTAGGCACAGGCGTTCCCGGCAAAACACACCAGGACGACCAAGGCTGAGAGAAAAACTTTTTCTGCAGCGCCTTTCATTGCTCCGCCTCCTATTCAATGGCCAGGCTCTTGAGCTGGTACTGATAGAGACTGGCTGGAAGATACCCTATGGCCCCGGGCGTTTTCTTCACGAACTCCGCGAGGTCCTCGGGAGAATCGAAAACATCAGGGGCCGTCCCCCTTCCGGTGAACACTAGTCTCCTCCAGTAATCCCGGAACTGATGCGGAGTTTTGCGGATGTATCCTTTCAGAAAATCTTCATGGGTCCGCCCTTGCTTCAGTGTGGCCGGCACGATTTTCTGTCCGTCGCTCCATCGGGTCTTCCGTCCCAGAAATATCTCCTGAACGGCGTCAGCGCTCAGCGACTCCTCGGGCACGGAATCGTTCACCACCGTCAGAACATCGGCCGCGGCATGAGCAGACAGAGCGGCGAATACTCCGGGGGCGGAAAGAACGATGCAGGCAAGGGCCACGCGTGTGGCCAGGGGTATGCTCCTCCACTTCATGGCAGCGGCTCTCCTTTCGCCAGTTCATCATCGCGAAAAAACAATATCCCGTGTCCCGTTGCTTCCGGCACACCTGTCGGGGATCGGTCAGCAAATGCTTGAACGACTTACTAATACCAGCTTTTTTTTCTTACTCAAAGATAAAGATACACGTATGTGGACGGCAACGGGTCACGCCACGTGTCCGGGGGGCTCATCGAGCACCTCCCGCACCTTTTCGGTGAGGGCGGCGGCGGAAAACGGCTTCTGGAGAAGGTGCCTTTCAGTATCCGAGATGCCGTAGAGGGAGACCACCTCGCCGGGGTAGCCCGTGATATAGAGGATTTTCATCCCGGGATAGCTCTTCAGGAGATTCTTTACCACGGCCGGCCCATCCATTCCGGGAAGGACGATATCCGCGATCACGAGATCGATATCCCCCGAATGCGCTGCGCAGACATCCATAGCCTCTTCACCGCTCTTGGCCTTGAGCAGGGTGTATCCGAGTGAGCCGAGCACTTCTGTCAAGAGATCCAGTACGTACCGGTTGTCTTCAACCACCAGGATGACCTCGGACCCGCCCCTGGCTCTGGCCTTCTCGGGCTTCCGTGCTGCGGCCTCGGCAGGCTCCCTGCTCACGGGCAGAAAGACCTCGAAGGTCGTGCCCTTGCCTATCTCGCTTTTCAGGGAGATGCTTCCCCCGTTGTTTCTGACGATCCCATAGACTGTTGACAGACCGAGACCTGTTCCCTTACCCGACTCCTTGGTGGTGAAGAACGGCTCGAATGCATGAGCCATGGTTTCCTCATCCATGCCCACCCCTGTGTCGCTTACCTCGAGTTTGATATAATCCCCGGGCACGAGGTCCACATGCATCTCTGCAGCGCTCTCGTCCAGGTGAACGCGACTCGTGCTGATGCTCAAGATTCCGCCCTTCTTCATGGCGTCCCTCGCATTGAGCACGAGGTTCATGATGATCTGCTCCACGTGCCCCTGGTCGGCATATACATTCCCGATGTCCCTCTGAAGTCGGGTCTTGAGCTCGACAGATTCTCCGATGAACTGCTTGAGCATGCTCTGCATGTTTTCCACCACGGTGTTCATATCGAGGGAACGGGGCTTGACGATCTGTCTGCGGCTGAATGCCAGAAGCTGGCGGATCAGGGAGGACGCAGTGTTCTTTACATCCTTGATCTTGAGGATGTTTGCTCGAACCTGGTCGGGTTTGCCTATCCTGAGCAGCGCGAGCTCGCAGTATCCGTCGATCGCTGTCAGCAGGTTGTTGAAATCGTGGGTAATCCCTCCCGCCAGGCGTCCGATCGCTTCCATCTTCTGTGAGCGGATCACCTCGGTTTCCAGGTTCTTCCGGTCGGTGATGTCCCTGCTCACGATCAGGACATGCTGTTTCCCCTCCAGTTCCATGAGCTCGGCAGAAACGAGCATGACTCTCGATCCGCCGGTTTTGCTCCTGAATTTTACCTCGTGGTTCCTGACTCCGCCCTGCTCCCGGATCATTTCCATGACCTTCGCCCTGTCGGACGGGTCATACCAGATGCCGAGCTCGAGCGAGGCTCGGCCGATGACCTCATCACGGGTGTACCCGGTCATATGGAGAAACGACTCGTTCACGTCAAGGAAGATCCCGTCCTCATAGGTGGTGATGCTGACCGGATCAGGGATCGCCCGAAATATTTTCGAGAGCTTTTCCCGGCTCGCCTTGAGATCGTCCTCGGCCCTGGTGCGCACCTCGACCTCATGCTCGAGCGCTGTAATCGCCTGCGAGAGCTTCTCTGTATGCTCTTTCACCTCGGCCTCGAGATCTCGCTGCATCTTCAAGGTCTTTTCTTCGACGCTCTTCCGCTCGGTGATGTCCCATGCCGATGAGATGACCCCCTCAACGGCTCCTTCTTCGCTGACCAGTGGATAATACCGCAAGAGCATATACCTGGGCTCTGCGTCCCCAAATGAGAACCGGTCCTCGTATTCGGCTTCCTCTCCCGCAAGGGCCCTGTCCAGACGGACCTTCTCCTTTTCGCGGAAAATGTCTTCCCCCATGACCTCTTGCACCGGGTGTCCCACCACCTCTTCTCTGGTCTTGCGGTAAAAAGACAGATACGCATTGTTCACCGCCTGGTAGACATATCTGCGGTCTATGAGGGCCATGGGTTCGGCGATACGGGGCAGTATCGCCTCGTAGGAGCACATCCTGTCCAGTTTAGCCTGGTATTGATGGATCAGCTCGGTCAGATCGCGGAGCTCTTTGCGTGTTTCACGGTCGATCGGGTTCCCGGCCATGGCTTAAGTCCTTTTTTTCGGCAGATGAACGTATAAGGAAAAGATAGCAGGACATTGAGATGAATCAATACCACAGCTCCCGGTATCTCCCGGAGGGATCAGAGACTGCAGCGCTTCCGGACCCCGGGAAGGCATACGGCATCCCTCTACGGCTGTGCGAGCCCTGAGATCAGTTCCCGCACGTCCCCTGCATACTCCAGGCCCGCTCTCCTCCCGACGCCTGAGTAGAGGGTCTCCCCTCCCCTCTTTCCGGAGAGGCGCAGGGAGATGCTCGAATTGAGGGTCTCATTGATCCTGCCGGTCATCCCGCCTGTCCTCGGAGCCTTGAGACAGGCTCCTTCCTCCCTTTTGCCGCTGATCTCCATGCGAAGCTTCCTGTCTTCCACCTCGAGGGTGATGAGATCCTCGTCCACCTTCAGATGCCTTATCCCGGCACCGGTGTACGTGGTAAACCGGTGGACCTCTCCTCGGAAGTAAAATCCGAACAGATATCCGGTGAAATACCTGCCGAACCACGGTATTTTCGCGATAGAGCCGAAGAATGAGGCCTCGGGCTCGTCGAAATGGTTGCTCTGCATCCATATCCAGGAGCTCGGCATTGACGTACCCCAGTCCTTTTCGATATATCCTTTGCCGCCGGTAAAATCAGTGTGTACACCGTCTTTCTCACAATAACCCTCGATCGTATGGTTGAAGCTCAGCACGCCGTGATAGCACTCCATGCCCGGAACAAAGGCATACCATCCCATTGCACCAGGCGACAGCC